>ENA-OSJC01004146-OSJC01004146.1-marine-metagenome-genome-assembly--contig:-NODE-4146-length-10062-cov-4.194191_pt1 | contig 10062 bp, 8 predicted proteins | sample MGYA00237885_ERZ534234 | MGnify/ENA primary metagenome ERZ534234 (study PRJEB26413, sample SAMN06343907) | marine metagenome | isolation source: coastal waters | place: Atlantic Ocean: West Antarctic... | reverse complement strand
TCCATTTGTTTCCAAGGCAACAGGAGCTCCAATTGCTAATATTGCAGCAAGAGTAATGGGTGGCTTATCCTTAAAAGATCAAAATTTTACTACTGAAATTATTCCAAAACATTATTCAGTAAAAGAATCTGTTTTTCCATTTAATAAATTTTTAGGGGTTGATCCATATCTAGGTCCCGAAATGAGGTCAACTGGAGAGGTTATGGGGATTGGTTCTGATTTTCCTTCAGCATTTGATAAGGCCTTGCGTGCGGCGGGCGACATAATTCCTTCTACTGGTAAAGTTTTAGTGAGTCTTCGAGCAATAGATAGGGGTAGACTTGTGGAGTTAGGGCAAACTCTAATTAGCCAAGGATTTGAAATTGTTGCAACTAGGACAAACCAAGAAATTTTAAAAGAAGCGGGCTTAAAATGTACAATGGTAAACAAAGTATCAGAGGGCTCTCCACACATTGTTGATTCTATTAAAAATGATGAAATCAGTTTAATTATTAATTCAACTGACGATTCTCAAGGATTTGAGGATGCCTCAGTTATACGGTGTCAGGCTTTGATACATAAGATTCCATGTACTACAACAGTTGCTGGTGCATTTGCGATGCTTGATGGGCTAAAAACTGACAATAAACTAGTGGTTACGTCACTCCAATCGCTGCATTAATAACAATATAAAATTATAATATTTAAGGTGTAAATGAAAGCTAAAAATAACAAAGCAATAATTATTGGAGCAGGGCCATCTGGACTTGTTACTGCAAATGAATTACTAAAACAAGGTTGGAATGTTGAGATTTATGAAGCACTTGATAAAGTAGGTGGAATGTGTAGATCATTTAATTGGAATCAATACAATCTAGATATTGGTCCACATGTTTTTCATACTCCTAATAAAGATTTGGCTAAATACTGGAAGGAACAATTTGGTGATTTACTCGCTGAAGGAAAGTATTGGGCAAAAAATGTTCAAGGAGATAATTTTGACGAGTTTTATGACTACCCACTTTCTTGGGAGTCAATAAGTAAATATCCAAAAGAAATCAAAAGGAAAATTATTGATGAAACTAGCTTGTTGACCGCTGAATCTAAAGCAAAAGCCAGTAATTATGCAGAATATATAGAGGCATTGACTGGAAAAACATTGAGAAAAATGTTTTTTGAAAGGTATCCTGAAAAAATTTGGGGAATACCAGTTAAGGATATGACCGCTGACTGGGCACCTAAAAGAGTAAATATTTTTGATAAAAAAGCTTTATTTTTTGAAGGTCAATGGACTGCAGTTGGTAAAGATGGTGCTGGACGCGTTTATGAGAGAATAGCAGATCAAATTAGAGCATCTGGAGGAAGTATTTATTTAAACAGCCCTATTATTAATATAGAGACTTCAGAGGCTGCAATATCTTCTATTAGTACTGAAAGTAAAAAAATTAATATAGAATCTGATGATATTGTTATATCCTCATTACCGATTGTCAATTTGTTAAGAATGTTAGGGCATTCAACTGATTTAAAGTACAGAGGTGTAATGATTTTCTATTTAGAGTGCTCAAAAAAGAGAATTCTTCCTAAAGGCACTCATTGGCTATATTACGATTCAAAAGAAGTTTATTTTTCAAGAATTACAGAACCTAAGCAAATGAATGTCAATGTGCCTGATGAAGAAAATTCTCTAGTAACTGTTGAAGTACCCTATTCTGTTGGAGATAATCTGGATATAAAGGATATAGATGAAATTACTAAAGAAATAATAGAGCAAGTTGAAAAAGTTGGTCTAATAACAAAAAATGATGTTATTGATGCAACAATGGTTAAAGAAAAATATGTTTATCCTATTCAATTTCAAGGCTACAGTAAAGAATTAGTTAGAGTCAAGAGTATTGTTGGAGAAATCAAACAACTTTATTCATTAGGCGCTGGTGGGGAATTTAATTATGCTGATACTCAGATAATCTTTGAAAAAGCATTTGATTTTGCAAAATCAATGTCTAATGATAATGTGGTTTCTTTTAGGGAGATTAAAGAGCTTTCAGTCTCAAAATTTAATAAAGTTTTAGATATAAATGGAAGCCTAATTGGAGATGATAACTTACCTTACATAATTGCTGAAGCTGGAATGAATCATAATGGAAGTCTAGCTCTTGGAAAAAAATTGATTGATGAGGCTATTAAAACAGGCTGTAATGCTATTAAATTTCAAACTTTTCTGCCTGAAAGTAGAGTTTCATCAAAGATAAAATCTGTCCATTTTGCGGAAAAAGCTGATGGCATTGAGGAGACTTTGTATGACATGTTTGCTAAGCTTGCTATGCCATTTTCAGAACAAAAGAAACTATTTGAATATGCAAAAAAAGAAAATATAGAGATTTTTTCAACTCCATTTGATTTTGAAAGTGTTGATTTTCTTGAAGAAATGGGAGTTAAAGTATATAAAATTGCATCTATGGATTTAGTCAATCTTCCACTTATAGATTATGTTGCAAGAACAATGAAGCCATTAATCTTATCTACAGGCATGTCAAATCTTGGTGAAATTGAAGATGCTCTTAATGTAATTGCAAAAACTGGAAATCCTAATGTTGCTCTATTGCATTGTAATTCTACCTACCCTGCTTCAGAGGAAGATATGAACTTAAAAGCAATAAATACTCTTAAGAAGTGTTTTAATGTTCCTGTAGGACTTTCAGACCATACCTTTGGCCTTACTGTTTCTAAAATAGCCCTGTCAATAGGTGCAAACATTATTGAGCGCCATTTTACGCTTGATCGGACATCTGAGGGCCCAGATCATATTTTGTCTTCTGAACCGGAAGAAATAGCCATATTGGTTGATTTTTCTAATAGACTTAACGTAATTCTAGGAGATGGTGTAAAGAAAGTACAAGCAACTGAATATGAAACATATAATCTTCAAAGAAAGTCACTATATGCGAGTGTAAATATTAAAAAAGGTCAAATAATTGAAAAAAATTTAATACAAGTAAAGGGGCCTTCTGGAGGTATTATGCCAAAATTTTTGAATATTGTTGAAGGGCGAGTTGCTCAAAGAGATATTCATGCTGACTATCCAATTACTTGGAATGATATTTAGCTTATTTATATGAAACAAATTAAAGATGCAATAAAAGAAATTGTAAAAATAGGTCGAAGAGAGCAAAAAAAAACAGTTTTCTTAATTGGAAATACAATTAAAGTTGAGGATAGTGATTTCTACCTTACTCCAACGAGGATTTATGGACAAGTTGTTCTTTCTGGAGTAATTGTATATAGCGAAAAAGTTGCTAAAAAAGTTGCAATGGAAATCGATGGACTCATAGATTATATTTTTGTTGATGCAGAAAAAAAAATCTCTGATAATAATTCAATTTCAGGTGAACCAGGAAATATTGAGCGTGCTGTAAAAGAAGTAGTAAAAAAAAGTGCAATAATATCCTACAAATCTAATGACCTTACTGTTGACGCTGCAGATGCTTTTATTTCTGAGTACTTCTCTAAAGACTTAGTTGGAGTTGGAGGAAGAAAAGTTGCTATCATTGGGGCTGGGAATATAGGCTCTAAACTTGCTCAGAAGTTAGTTGAGAGAGGTGCAAATGTTTTCTTGAACAGGCGAAACAAAGAAAAGCTTGATTTAATTGTCAACCAAATTAATGCAACAAAATCAATTTATACCATCGCAAAGGCTGTTTCTTCTCACTCTCCTAGTGAGGCTTGTTATGGTGCAGATATAGTAATAGGAGCTTCTGATGGGTTTCCTGTAATTGATTCTTCAATTATTGAAACCTTGCCTTCCAGTTCATTATTAATAGATATTGGAAAAGGCTCAATCGAAAAAATCGCAATAAAAAATGCTGGCATTAAACGTATAGAGGTTTATCGATTAAGTATAGAAAGCGTTTTAGAGGGATTGGTAGTTTCTTTAATTTCAACACATAACATTTTAAATCTAATAACAGGAAGGGGTTTATATCATAATATTCCACTTGTTTCTGGAGGCTTATTGGCCCATGAAAATGAAATTGTAGTAGATAATTTTAGAAAACCAAAATTAGTTTATGGTATTGGAAATGGAGCTGGAGACTTTGTTAGAAACCCAGAAAAATTAATGAAAGAGAAGCTTGAAATACTTAAAAATTTAATATCAAAAGAGAGTAGTTAAGAGTGAAAGAATTATTTGAAAAATTAGTTCCTGAAAATGGCATTGTAATTGGTGAGACTGCCTGTGGCCACGATGGAGATATTGCTAAACTGAAACAATTGATTGATAGTATTGCAGATAGTAATGCAGAAATTATTAAGTTTCAGATTTTTGTGCCCCTAGAAAGAGCCACAGTTGATCATCCTGAATGGCAAATATTTAATGATTTAACATTAACTAAAAAAGAGTGGGGTATTGCTACTGAATATGCACGCAAAAGGAATTTAGTTATTTTTGCAGATATCTTTGGAGATGAGAGTTTTAAAATTGCCAGAGAAGTTAAGGTAGATGGGTATAAGGTGCATTCAGAAGATTTGCTAAATACTTATTTTATTGAAAAAGTGGCTAAAACGAATCAAATTCTTTTGCTTGGTGTGGGCGGAGCTCACAGAGTAGAAATTTACCAATTACTTTGCTATCTTAAACAAAAAGATTTATGTAAAAACTTAATTTTGATGCCAGGAGTTCAAACATTTCCTACTTCAATAGAATCTCACTCCTTGAAAGAGGTAATTGATTTAAAACAAATGTATGAGAATTTTGGAGTAAAGGTTGGTTTTGCTGATCATATTTCTGGTGATCTTCCAGAGGCAATAACTACTCCTTTAATGGCTTTTGCAATAGGTGCTTGTTTAGTCGAAAAACATACAACAATTAACAGACTGGACAAATGGGAAGATTATGAATCTGCATTAAATAAAGAGGATTTTGCAAATTTTGTTTATCAAGCTAAAAAACTTACTCCATTATTGAGCCCTATTGGCACATTAAATAGTGCTGAAAAAAAATATAGAAAATCTTTTAAGAAGACGGCAATAATAAATTTAACTCAGAACAAAGATTCTAAAATTCTATCTGAAAATATAAGCTTTGTTAAAGACCCAGATAATAAAATCCCACTCTCTGCATACCAACTCGCTGATACTTATTTAACCAATGATGTTATTGAAAACACTCCTTTACGTTTGATAAATACTAAAACAAATGTTGGCGGTATAATTGTTGCTCGATGTGGTTCAAGTAGACTTCCAAATAAGGCATTGCTTAAAATTCAAGAGCGTGAAACAATCGCTCTCTTAATAGAGCGGATTAAACGTTGCAAGGGTTTAGACAAGGTTATATTGGCAACTTCAACAGATCCCTCAGATGATATATTGGAAGAAATAGCAAAACGAGAAGGAATTTTGACTTTTCGTGGTTCTCTTGAAAATCTATCTTTCCGCTTCTATGAAGCTGCAAAATATTATAATTTAGATCAAATAGTAAGGATAACTGGAGATGATATTTTAAGAGATGAGACTATAATTGACGCTGCAATTGATAGCCATTTATATGCTTCATGTAATGTTACTATAATGGATAATATGCCATATGGTACTGCATCTGAAATCTTTAGTTTAAAAACACTTGAGACTATTTTAAATACTGTTCAAGAGTCTCAAAATACTGAGTATTTAGAATACTATCTAGAAAATGAGCGATATTTTAGTGTTAATCGATATAAGTCTAACTATAATTTTGATCAAAATATACGCTTAACACTAGATTATGAAGAAGATTTTGAATTTTTCAGTCATATTTTCGATAATTTGTATCAAAAAAATAAGTCTTTTAATTTGCAAAATACTTTAGATTGGTTAGAAATTAATCCAACGGTAATAGACATTAATAAACACAAGACTCTTAAGTACAAAAAAAGTGATCTTAATTTAAAATTAAATATATAGTAACTAAAACTTACCATTAAAAATTATATGAATACTGCAATTATTACAGGCTCAGAAGGTCAGCTTGGCCAACTTTTTGTTTTACAACTTAAGCGTTTAGGTTTCAAAGTAATTGGTATTGATCTTGCTGATCAAGTTAATAGTGAGATTACATATTATCAAGCAGACATTACAAAAAAAGCCGAAATCGATGCAGTATTAAATCATCATGATGAAAATATTTCTGTGTTAATAAATAACGCAGGTATTTCAGTATTTAAATCATTTGAAGAGCGCACTGAAGATGAAATTGATGCAGTAATGGACGTGAATATAAAGGCAAATATCTTAATGTCTCAGGCTGTATTCAATAAATATTATAAATCTAATAATAGTGGAAATATAATTAATATTGGCTCTATTTATGGAGTGGTTTCAGGGGATATGAGAATTTATAAAAATGGTGATCGAAGAACGCCAGAAATTTATGGTGCAACAAAGGCTGCAGTAATAAATTTAACTAAATATTTTGCTACTTATATGGCACCTAATAATGTAAGAGTTAATTGTATTTCTCCTGGTGGTATTTTTAATGAGCAAGATAAAGATTTTATTGAAAATTATTCTAAAAAAGTTCCTATGAGCAGAATGGGTTCTGAAGATGAGCTCATGAGTACTATTGAATATCTTCTTTCTGAAAAGTCTAGTTATGTAACTGGGCAAAATATTGTTGTTGATGGAGGGTTTACATGCTGGTAGACCTATTAGGAGTTAAATATGTCTAAAAAATTGTGGCGAGTGGGCGATCTTGAACTAAGTTATGTTAAAGAAGCTATAGAAAATGGTCTAACTGGCTCTTATACAAAAAAATTTGAGGTACGATTTGCTGAAAAGTTTGAATCAAACTATGCAATTTCAGTTAATTCAGGTACTTCAGCACTTCATGCAGCAATATTGGCTCTTGGGGTTGGTCCAGGGGATGAAGTAATAGTTCCTCCACTAACATTTATTGCTACGAGTTATGCTGTTCTATATGCAGGAGCAACTCCAGTATTTTCAGATGTTGACCCAGATACTTTCAATATTGATGCAAATCTAATAGAAGCTAAAATAACACCTCGAACAAAAGCAATAATTACTGTTTCATTATATGGTTTGGCGCCTGAGATGGACAAAATAATGGATATTGCAAAACGTAATAATCTTAAAGTTTTAGAAGATAATGCACAATGCGTTTTGGGAAGATATAACAATCAACTTGTTGGAACTTTTGGAGATATTTCTATTTTTAGCCTTCAAAGGAGTAAGCATCTTACAACTGGTGATGGAGGAGTAATTATTACAAATGATGATTATCTTGCAGAAAAATGTAGAAAATTTGCTGATCTTGGATATAGAACATTAACTGCAAAATCAATAACAAATGAAGATATTAAGGATAAGATTCAACAGCCAGATTATAAGAGGCATGAGTTAATAGGGTTTAACTTTAGACTGCCAGAAGTATGTGCAGCAATGGGTCTAGCACAACTTGATAAAATTGATAGTTTGGTTCAAAAAAGAATTGATATTGCAAAATTATATTTAGAAGTTGTAGAGGGGTGTGAGTGGTTAAATCCCCAAGTAGCTTCAAATAATGTTCATCATGCATATTGGGCTTTCACATTAAAACTAGATTCAGAAAATTGTAATATTTCTTGGACTAAATTTCGAGATTGTTTTATAAAAAATGGAGGTAAAAGTTTCTATGGTTCTTGGAGTGTTAGCTATCTTGAACCTTCATTACTTGGTTTGAAATTTCCTGATAATAATCTTGAATATGAAAAAGGACTATGCCCAGTTGCTGAGTCCATTCAGCCTAAGCTGATTCAACTTAAAACAAATTTTGAATCTATGGAAGTAGCAAGAAACCAAGCATTAATACTTTTTGAAACAATAAACGAGTTGTCGATTTAAAACACTACCTGAATTTAGTTATGTTATTCTCTCTCTCTTTTTTTAAGTAATAGGAGGCTAGTGTGTCAAAATTATACGAATTTAAAATAGTAGAAGCTGAAGAGAACTTTCATTTAGATAGCTGTTTATTCCTGTTAGAAGATATAGTTATAGCTGTTACTTAATATGAGAAATTTATACAATATTGGGAGTCAATACTCTGATGTTCTAATTGTGGATGAAGCTGGGAGTGAGCATATTAAGCGCTGTATTCCTAGAGAATTATCTATAAAAGTATTAAAGCTTAGGAATAAAATGCCATACATTTACTCATTTTCATTTTTTATTTGTCTCATCAAAAGAGTATTACAGTTTGGCGTTAAAAAAAAATCTTTATTTATTGCCATTGTTGATAGTATTGATCCTAGAGTAATAATAACATTCACGGATAACTCTCCTATCATTAGTATTATGAGTAAGGTATTTCCAGAGAAGTTAGTGATATCTATTCAAAACGGTATTCGAATTGGTCCCGATTTAAACTTCGCATCTAATTTTGGTAATTACTCTTTACCACATTATTTTGGATTTGGTAAATATGAGCATGATTTAATGGTTAAAAATAATATTGGATTTAATAATTATTATAGTTCTGGGTCTTTAAAAATGGATATATTTTTGTCAGAAAGATATAAAGCCCATACACGACGAAATGATTCTAGATCTGTCTGCCTTATTTCTGAATACAGTGATTCACATGCATCTAGTAATGATAAGTCATGGAATGAGTTTGGAGCACTGCAAAAAGAATTATTTTCATATGTTGTTCTATTTTGTAGCAATAATAATTATGAATTAAAAGTTATCTTAAGAAAAAATAGCACACATAGTGGTTACGAAAATGAAGTTAACTTTTTTAATTCTAGCAAAAGCTTAGACAGAGTAACTTTGTATGAGAATAATTCCGATAATTTGTCAGCATATATAGACAGTTTTGAATCGTCTATAATTGTCGCATTGGATTCCACTCTGGCTTTAGAGCTCTTCTCTCAAGGAAAGAAAGTTCTTTTTTGTCCTGCATACAAAGTAAGATCTTTAAGGAATATAGAATTTCGAACTTATCTGAGCAACTTGCCAGAGATTAATGTGCTTAAAGAGCTAGATATAAGTAAATTTAATAAAAAATTTTATAATTTGCTTGATATGGACAATAATGAATATTCTCTGTATACAAAAGATGCTAGGGGTGATTACATGAATTATGAACAGCCCTACGTTCATGAGATCGTTTCTGAATTTATTTCAAGGAGATTAAATGTTTAATAATAAAATTATTTTAATTACCGGTGGAACTGGATCATTTGGTAAGCAATATATTCGCACACTTCTAAAGAATTATAGTCCTAAAAAAATTATCATTTATTTATTTATTTTGTAAAACCTATGGAACAAAAAATAATACTAGATCTAGGATGTGGGAAAAAAAAAAGAGAAGGAGCTATTGGTGTTGACTACACTAATAGACATGATGCAGATATCATTCATGATTTAAATGTGTTTCCATATCCATTTGAAAGTGATTATGCAGATGAAATTTATCTTGATAATATTCTTGAACACCTAGATGATCCAATGCGAGTTATGGAAGAGGTTTGCAGAATATCAAAGCAGGGTAGTCTTGTAAAAGTAATAGTTCCGTACTTTAGGTCTGTATGGGCATTTATTGATCCGACTCATCAAAACTACTTCACCGTTGACTCTTTCGCATACTACGATCCTAACCATATTATTTGTCAAAGGTATGACTATACTGATACAAGATTTTTTGTTAAAAAAGTAATTTTTAATGAAACTTTAGAAGTAAGATGGTGGACGAGAAAATTAATAATCAAAATTGCTAACAAATGGCCGAATCGCTATGAAACATATTTAAGTCATCATTATCCGCTCGATGATATTACTTACTATCTTTCAAAGTGTTAAATCTAAACCAACTACTGAACTATTAAATGGATTGATTGATCGAATATCTGTTTCACCAGTCATGGGTGAAACTAGGGATGGTAAAGAAACACAAAGAGGTCATATCTTCAATATCAAATTCAAACTACCAATTGTCAATGATGGTATTGAATATAAGGATGATAAGAAGAAGTCAGTTAAGACAGATGAGTTACTAACAATGAACGGTCGACCTAAAAAAAAAGTTGAACTAAAAAGGTACAATCCAAA
>ENA-OSJC01004143-OSJC01004143.1-marine-metagenome-genome-assembly--contig:-NODE-4143-length-10068-cov-4.124312_pt1 | contig 10068 bp, 14 predicted proteins | sample MGYA00237885_ERZ534234 | MGnify/ENA primary metagenome ERZ534234 (study PRJEB26413, sample SAMN06343907) | marine metagenome | isolation source: coastal waters | place: Atlantic Ocean: West Antarctic... | reverse complement strand
CAACATCTCGTAGCCAAGCAATTACATCCTTCTCGTACTTGAAGTATTGCTCGCCATCGCCTTGCAACCAACCTTCGCTCATTCCTTCCGCAGTTATACTGCACTTTCTAGCGTATTTCATTTTAATAGGTTTTTAATTTTAGCTATAGTGTCCATCTCTGTTCCTAAGTTTTTGCGTAGCTTGCCTACCTTTGTTTCATACATATTTACTCTTGATGAATATGCAAGGATGGTCTCTCTTAGGTCTTTGATTAATGCTTCTTGCTTCTCAATCGTCTCAACGGCTCTCTCTAAATCGAATGAACGTTGGATTGCAAGGTCTTGGTGTTCTTGTAGTGTCATGATATCTTAATTGGTTTTATTGGTTTTCTAGTCTTTGACTGCCTGAACAATTAAATCCATAGCCTTACTAATGGCGTAAGTTCTTTGCTGTGTCATTGTACCCGCTTTTTGAGGTAGAGGTAAAGCGACATGATACCACCCATAATCATAGAAATTGTAAGTTTCTTTGCTTTTTTGAATAGCGTCAGCTATCTTGTCAGTGTGGTAAATTTTTTCTTGTAACGTCATGATGTATATATATGGTTTGTAAAATAAAAGACGTGATGTAGTGATTTGGTGATGTGGTTCTGATGTTGGAACCGACAACAAAGGTATAACAAACTTTATGAAATTCCAAATCTAATTTCTAAGTCTTTGACTTCCATAACTTTACAACCTCCATATTGAACATCTCAGCAACATAATTTACGTGCTTTTGTGTTGTGCTGCTATACCATTGTTTCTGATTGAGTGAGGCGTTTTTAACACCTGAAGCAACTAACGTACCATAACTATATACATGTAAGAAACTGCATTCGTCGTTTATGTACTCTCTCTCTAAACGAAGAGTTGTTTTGTATTTCTTAAGGTTTATTTTTACTATAGGGGGCTCATATGGCGTATGATATGTGCGTTGTTGCTCGTAAAGTTCATCGGCTCGGTCTAAATAGTTCATTGTGTTATGTTTAAAATTATTGCGATTGCGGTTGATAGGGCGCATATCACCCCCCATATAAGTAGTTCCATGTTTATATTTCGTTAGTTATTTCGTGTATGTATATGCTTTTTTGTTTTAGTATATTGAAGTATGCTTTCTCGCCACGCTTAATGCACATGTCAATGGCATCTTGCTCGTTTTCAACGTATTCAACAATGTCGAAGTAAATTCTACCTTCGTCAACCCATGTACCTATGCCCAGGGCTCTGTACTCATTACGTACATCTAGCTTGTCTAAGTATATGTCAAACAACTCAGCAAATCTAGTTTTTGCCTCTGTAAGGCAGTTAGCTTCAGTACATACACCACCTACAACGTATCCGCTTAGCCTAGTTTTCTCGTCCTTCCATAGCGTGTGTCCGCTGTCCATTAGCGTACTTCCGTAAACGAGTCGGGTTAATTCGTGTTTTTTCATAATGTATAAATAAATTGGTTTTTGTGATGTAGTGATTTTGATGTGAAATCGTTGGCAAAGGTATAACAAACTTTATGAAATTCCAAATCTTTTTTTTACCTTTAGGTAGATATTAGTTTCTGTACCAAGTGTTTCGAATTGTCACCCATACAGTAGCTTGCAACTCGTATGAAGGTATGTTATACTCTTTGGCAACTGCTTTGCAGTCTTCTTGTAACATATGATACTGTCTGTAGGTGCATGAGGTTTTGAGGTCTTTAGGAGATTTTGATTTACTTTGTATTGCTCTAAGGTGCCATTTATCAATGGTTACATATGATACATCCATCATACCTACATTCCTTGCGAAAGCGTATGTCTTAGGTGAACGCTTTAAAATTGCTTGATTTCCTTTGGCGATTTCAAACGCTTTTTCTTTGTTCGCATCATATGTGCATACACGTATATCATATGACCTTACCTTGTTTTTAACTGCGTTAAGAACAGAGCGCGCATCTATTTTATTTCTTTCCCATCTGTTATTGGGCGAAAGTGCTGAGAGTACACCCGCGCAAATTTCACCTTTGACGTCAAACTCTTTAGAGAGTTCCTGTGTGTATATCATGGCGTCCTCATACCATGTACGCCCTTCTTTTAGTTCTGTCTCTGTAGCTTGGTTGTACCAGTGTCTTAGGTTTGAACGACCTTTTTTACGTATGATACGACTGCTAAAATTAACTGTCTTCATGTTTACTGTGTATTATGTATGATGTATGTATGATATGTAACATACGCTTCTCAGCGTTTCGACTATTGAAGTCTCATCAGTGTTACTTAGTCTTGCATCCTGTTCATGCGCTCGTTATGTGCTACTGTCTCCTGATATGAAACGTATGCCTCTCTCTCACTTGCGCTCATAGGTACACCGACCTCATTCTCGTAACCGAGCAATCTCTCTCTTGTCTGCGTGTGAGCGTCAATGGTCTTGTTGAGCATACTATCTAACTTCGCTATCTCATGCTCTGCGTTACCGAGTAGAACGTCTTTAGTAACGTTCTTAGATTCCGCTTCGAACATCCTTAACTCTAAAGCATCGATGTTGTCGTAGTGAGTCTTGTTCAACTCTGCAACTTCCTTCAATAGGTCTGCTTCGCGTTGTATATAGAAGTTTATCGTACGTGCGTCAGCCTTAAGCCTATCTCTTAGGTTAGATATCTCGAACTGAAGGTCTTGGATTGTCTCTGAATTGTTCATGGTATTGTGTATTATATGATATGTATGATATGTATATGATGTATATATGATATGGTTTACAAAGTAGTTTCGAAATCTAAAACCGCTTGTTTTATAGCTTCGCTTTTTGCTTTAGCAATTCTTGCGTCTTTTACTCTTCGATAAGCCGTTTCAGGGCTTTCACCATCTCTCAAAGAGGCTTTGCTTTTAAGGCTCTCAACAACATAGTTGTTAATTATTGAGTCAGTTAGTGAATCTTCTGAAGAGTGAAAAGTCTTGTCTTGCCTGTCAGCTACTCTTTCAATCGGAGATTGTTTTCTTGACTTGGCTTTCGCTTTAACCTTCGGTTTCTTGTAAACCTTTGGTTTCTTTACTGTATCAGGTTTCTGTGTTTTGCTTATTAACTCTGTTAAAGCAGCTAACAACTCTGGAGTGATACCATCTAAAACATCTTTAGATGTTTGTTTCTCTTTAACCTTTGGTTTCGGCAACTCTACAGAGTTAACAAAGTTCGTGAGGTTTTTAATAGCCTTTAAGGCTTTAGCCTTGTTTTCTTTACACGGTGTAAAAAAGAGCTCGTTAATAGCTTTGCTATTTGCTTTTAGTACTGATACTCTAGTACTGTGAGTAAATGTATTCATGATGTATAAATAAATTGGTTTGTGTCAACTCAAAAACGAATCGACGGTGCAAAGGTATGGATAACTTCTTCAACTTTCGACATCTTTTCACACGCCCTTTCTCATACGCATTATGCGATCGTTGAAACACATGAAAAAGCCCCGTATTATATGCACTCTACATACAAGGCAAAAACCTGTATTTATTGTTGACAATTATTTAAGGTCGTTAATATCAATACAAAATCAGGATTCAATGCATACACATATATGAAGGGAATTAACGCGTATCATATATGATTGGGGTTACTGTCCCCTTACTAAACTTAACTATGTTACTAGACTTAGAATTTATTGAATTCAATCACCTCTACCTTCGGTAAATTTAATGTCAATACAAAAGCTGAAATACTAACACAAAAAGCCTCGTATAATAGGGGTACGGGGTGTATGATACGCACTTCGGTTATGTATGCGCAGCGCTCACAATTCTATATAATCCCCAACCTAAACATTTCTCACATTTTTTTTCGGATCGTATGGTTTTTGCAGGTTTCTATCCAAATTTACTTACTCAAAACCACACCTGTATAAAGCAGTTCTACAATAAGCTGCTTATATACAGCAACTTAGATACAATTAGTTAAACTAAAGCTTCGGGGTTGACTTTTAAAAAAAAAAGTAGTAACTTCGTAACATTATGCTTTTAACCTGTACAGCGTTTTTAGCGTGTGCGCAGTAAGGGCATTGTTTTTTAAAGTAGTATACAGGATATCTATATAGTATAGGCAGTTCTATCTAATACTGATTTTGCATATCTAATATCCTTTCACAAAACAGCTTTTTGTATATTTGTTTCGCAATACAAGCCTGAAATATAGTATGAGATATAAAAACAAAACTGTAAAGGACACTAATAAGCCATCTTTAACCCGTCGGGATCCAAATAACACATATACCCCCTCAGACAATATGTCTATGGAGGATATAGAGCGTATCATGAGTTCACAAGGTGGCTTCCCTTTAGATGCGGCTGAGGTTTATTCAGATAGCGGGCCTAGGAAGATGAACCAGCAGGAGTTAATGAAGGCTTTAGGTGGGTATGGTTTGGAAGCGGCTAGGCTTTTACCTTTTATAGGGGAAGCTTTAGATATTGGTGATATTGTATCGGCGGGTAAAACGGGTAAGGACTTAAGTGGTTATGACGCTACTCCAGGAGGGAGGGCTGCAATGTTTGGGGCGACGCTTGCTATACCTAATATTATAGAGAAACCAGCTAAATGGTTGGCTAAGCAAGGTGCAAAAAACGCAGATGATATAAGAAGGATTTTAAGCTCTTATGCAAATAAAAATACTGCTGATATACCTGCGGACTTAAAGCCGCTATTAGACTTAAGTAAAAAGTCTAATGAGATGAAGCTGTATCTAGATCAAAGTAATATCCCTCATAACACTAAACTTGGTAACCCAGATAGAGTAAAATATGGGGCAGAAGAATGGCAATATGATGGTTTGGTGGCTGGTACCCCAAGCAATGCCTCTGTTAACTGGTTGGTAAAAAATAGACCAGAACAAGTGTTAAAATTTTCTCCAGAAAACTTTAAGAAAGGTATGTTTGATGCAGATTATTCTGATTGGGCTGATTCTTACTTAACAAGTCTTAGAGGTGTTGAAGCAGATAATATAGATATAGCTGCTGATGCTATTAGAGGTCCAAAGCGGCCTATGGGTCATATACACGGGGATGGAACTTATCAAACCTCAAATTTAAATATACTTGGGGGTAAAGGAAAGAGCACTGGTTACGGAGTTGGATCTAGAGGTTATATAGGGGCTAGCAGAAATGTTCCAGGAATAGGTCAAAAAGGACAGAAAGCTAGCAACATCTTAAACGAAATAAATTTACTTGAAGCGCATGGTGGTTCATACCCCATAGTAAAAGACGCTTCTGGAAACTGGCTTTATGACACTAATAAAATAACCAGGGATTACCCAAAAGGTGAGCCAATACAAATCCGCAACCCTAAAGGTATACATACTACAGGTGATAAAGTAAGGATAGTAAGACCTAATACAGCAAAATTAACTGGAATACTTGATATTGCCAAAAGTGATGATCAAGGAGCTATTGATGCTTTGATGTCTAGATATGGTAAAAACATAGACTGGGGAGGCGTAGGTCAGTTCTCAAACCAAGATAGATTAGGATTAAATGAACTATATGAAAAAATAGCTCAAGGCAAAAAATATCAAGATGGTGGGGCATTAAAAAGCCTTATAAAGAAATACAAGTCTGGAGGTAGAGTAATAAAATATCAAGACGGTGGTGGTCTAGGAGATCCTAAGAAAGTTGCATCTAGCGACTCTTTATCTACGAAAACGCCTATAAACATGGAAGATTTAATGAGAGGTATATCTCAAGTAGAAAGCTCTGGTGGGGTTGCCTCTCAAATGATGAACCCAAGTAGCAGCGCTACAGGAATGTACGGTCAGCTATACAATGAAGTAAAAGACTTACCCGAATTGGCGGGAATAAACAGAGAGTCATTTTCAAAAAATAAAGACCTGCAAGACAAAATATTTAACATGAGAATGGGTGGGGAACTGCCTGGTACCCCTGGACTTATAGATAACGCATACGATCTTACAGAGGAGTACGCTTCGGACATAGGAGACAAATGGGAGTTTACTTTAGACGAAGTAGCCGCTATAAGTAATTACATAGGCAGAGAAGGCGCTAGAAAGTTCTTTGCGTCTATAAGAGACGGTAAACCTTTATACACTCCTTCTGGTACAAACAAACCCGTTCTAGAGTATTTAGATAGATATAGATTTGGCAGAGATAGATAAACTTTTTTTATAAGTTATAGTGCTTATATTTGTAAAAAATAAGTAAATGGCAACGCTAACCGTAACAATAAAAGAAGAGTTAACCTTAAACGGAATTCAAAGAGGAAGCACTAACATATCTGCTCTTGCAGGAGTCACCGAGTGTGTACAGAGAGTTGTAACTATAACAAACGCGGAAAAACCTGTATTTCTTTTTGCTTCTGCTGTAGAAGCAGGTGCTTTTAAGAACGCAACTTTACAGTACTTAAGAATAACAAACTTACACCAAACAGCAACAGTAAACCTAAGAGTTAGAGATGCAGCGCAAGAGTTTGCTATTCAGATTAACCCGCTAGGTTCTTTTATTTTAACAGAAGATAAATTAGATGCTGACGCTACAGGTGCCGATGAAACAATTGCTCTTGCTCAAATAGTAAGTATAAAGGCAGTCTCTAGCACGACTTCTAATCTAATTGAAATTTTTGCAGCAGGTTGAGATTTGTAAGAAAAAAATATGAACACGGACAATTAATTTCTAACACATGAACTACAAACACAGACAAAAAAAATACGATCAAGGAGGTTTAGCTGATTTCAGCATACAAAGCGGAAACAATGCTGCCATGTTGGCTTTAATGCAAAGAAAAATTGAAGAAAATAAATCTAAACAATCAATGATGGGTGGCGGTAAGGTGGAATATATGGAGGGTGGTAAAGTATACAAAAACGGCGGCAAGCCTGATATGGACGTAAAAAGTCTTTTAGCTGCCCTTAGCGAATACGATAAGAGGGGGTTAAATAAACTTCTTAACAAGCAAAATCGCATAGATCTCTCAAATGATGAGGAAGAGGGTTATAATCAGCTGCAGAATGAGCGCGATGCAAATCGAGCCGAAAGAAAACGTTTAAACCAAGAATACCGAGAGGAAATGAAATCTGATGATTCAGGTATGGAAGAAGTGGAAGGAGAAGGAGGAGGCATAGATAAAGAGAATCTAAAGAAAATACTTCAAGCTCTTGCAGCTGGAGGAGCTGGTTTGGGGGCTATGGTAGGTATACCTGAGATAGTTAAATTACTTCAAAGAGGAAAATCTGGTGTAGAAAGTGATGCGCTATACCACAATGTGCTTGATCCAATGCCTGATCGACCAAATATATTCTTAAATAGAACTCCTGATCAGTCATCTAGAGGAAGGGGGCAGTAGTGAGATACCTAAATAAATATAACGAAGGCGGTAAGCTCCCAGAAGGAAAGATTGGGGATCTTATGCATGCTTTAAAAAACTACTCTAACAAAAAGGGTGAAAAATACAGCACGTCTAATTTATTAGATGCGTTAAGGTTTACTAAAGGAGGGGAAGAGAATGTATCGGAAGAAAAAATCCCAAGCATGTTTGACCCTTCTATTTTTGGGTCTGAACCAGCTCCAGAACGCCCCGCAGACTTCTCTTCTTTTAGAGATGAAAAGAGTGGTGATGTAAGGATTTCAGAATACATTGCAGGGTCAGGATACGAACCTGGTGTAGGTGCTCTTGGGTTAAAATCTCCTCAATTAAACAAACTTGCTGGAAGGAATTTAAAACCAACTGAAGAAAAAGAGTTTAGACAGGTGTTAAACGACCCTACTATGCTTAAGTACTTTATGGACATGATGGGGAAAAAAGACATGGATTTCAGTAAAAAGAAAATGGGGGGTTTTAACGCCTCAAAAGGAGGTAATAAAGGTGTTGGCACTGGAGGGAAAGCATTTGGTGAGGGCAGTAGGGTTACAGAAATAATAAGAAACGGTATAGCTTATATCTGTATGGATGGAACTTGCAAGCCTAAACAGTGAACAAATTCTACTTCAACCCCATACAAAAAAGAAGAGATCACGCCAAAGAAGCTGAGAAGATCAAACTAAATAAAATTAAAAATGAAACTAGAAGTAATAAGGTTCAACAAAGGAAAGGACTCGACGAACGGGATACTATTTGATATAAGCAATGGGGAAAGAAAATTTTTATGCTATACTCTCGAAGATGAAGAGCGCTCCGAAAAGGTTCATGGAGAAACTTGTATACCTGAAGGAGAGTATTACCTCGGTTTTCGAACTGTGGGTGGATTTGATGCCAAGTACGCTCACAGGTTTGCTGAAATACATATGGGAATGCTTGAAGTCCTTAACGTCCCTAATTTTACTCATATTCTTATTCATTGCGGTAATACTGATGAGGACACTGCAGGTTGTTTACTACTGGGTGATACGCAAGAAAACAACAACACAAAAGAAAGCGGATTTATCGGAAAGTCTACACGAGCCTACTACAGGGTGTATCAAGACATCGCAAAAGCCCTTGAAAACAAAGAAGAAGTAATGATAACATATAGAGATTTTTCTAAATGCCTTATATTGTCCACCACAGAAGTAACAAATTTTTTTGACAAATGTTAGGATTAGCAAGCACAGCATCTTCAGGTTCAACACTAGAGGCTTTATATAGTTTAAACTTTGATGGCGCGAATGATTATGTAGAATGTGGTTTAATAGATTTTCACACAGACAACTTTTCTGTATCGTGTTGGGTGAAAACAAGTGACTGGACTATTCACAATTGTATTTGGTCTAATAGAAATACAGCGACCACTGAAGTAGGTTTTCAATTAAAAACTAACGGCACTTCTAACCAATTAGAGCTTTTTTTTGATAAAGGAAGTGGTGGTGTAACCTCTACCTTAACTGGTGTGCCTGATGATACGTGGTTTCATGTAGTATGTACAGTTGACAGAAGCGGTAATCAAGTTATGTATTTAAATTATGACGATGCTACCGATACAGATGACATATCTTCTCATTCGTCCGTTGATGCCACAAACGCTATAAACTTTCGTATAGGTAGAAATCAGAGTAACAACTACCATGAAGGAAAAATCACGGATCTTGCTATATGGAATACAGTTTTAGACGCAGACGCTGTTACAGCTATATACAATAGCGGTAAACCGACTAACTTAACTTTCAATAGCGGCAATTACGATAACTCATCCGCGCTTGTAGCGTATTATAAGATGGGGAATGGATCGTTTGACAATAAAGCAAACGGAGTTATTCACGATCAGCATAATCCTGGGTTTGGTGCGGAGTTGTGGGAGTCCCCAGCTTCAACAAATGGGAGCGTAGCAAATTGGAACGAACAGGGAAATAATGGTTTAGAGACAGTTGACGGAGCAATTCAAATAACGTATGAAGACCACGAAGCAGGAGCCTACATGTACCTAAGGGCTGATAAAGACTTATCTACTAATTTAACGGTTGGAGCTTTATATAAAATTACTTATAATGTTAAAGTTAACTCAGGAGCTAACGTTATACCTCAAGTAGTTCAAGTTTCACCCCTACCTAATGTAGCTGCTCCAGCAGTGACTTCTACAACGTTTATAACGCAAGAAATTTACTTCACGGCGGGTCACGAGACAAATTGTTATTTTAAAGTAGATTCCATGTCATCTGATGAAGTAGTTACACTTGACAACTTTAGTTTAAAACAACTAAACGGTATCCCAGGTTTAACGTCTGGAGGACCAACATTTATCTCTGACACACCTTAATAAAAGACTATGACTACATACGTAATACTAAATACAACAGAGATCACGGATGAAGATTCTGTGATAGATTTTTCTCAGCTATCTAACCGTAATGCTGATATGTTACGCTACAGCAAAGACGGCAGTAAAGCCCTAGTTAAGTATAGATTAAAAAAAGGGCAAGATCAACCATCATTTTTAAACGGGAAGACAACGTACACACACGCAGAGATAATGGTTGTGTTGAGAGACACTGATGGGGATTGGTTTACAGATACTGAAGATTAACCTTCTAGACTCTTGTAAAACCTCTGAACAAGTAGCCTAGCTTTCTGAGTTAAAGCATACCTTACTCGGTAATTGTATTTAGTCTCATCTCTAAACAA
>ENA-OSJC01004142-OSJC01004142.1-marine-metagenome-genome-assembly--contig:-NODE-4142-length-10072-cov-9.868634_pt1 | contig 10072 bp, 8 predicted proteins | sample MGYA00237885_ERZ534234 | MGnify/ENA primary metagenome ERZ534234 (study PRJEB26413, sample SAMN06343907) | marine metagenome | isolation source: coastal waters | place: Atlantic Ocean: West Antarctic... | reverse complement strand
GCAGTCTGGTAGCTCGTCAGGCTCATAACCTGAAGGTCGGCGGTTCAAATCCGTCCCCCGCAACCAATCCCAGTAACTCTTTTTTAATTTAAATAATATCTAGAATATAATCTTACCACACCATTGACACTCTTGGAGTAAAAAGATTATCGAATTGTCAAATTATTCTGTTACCTTTTTAATATTATCTATTGATCACATTAGTTGAAGATTAGTGTAATGCATTAATTTCTCAACAGCTTTTGACGTTTTGGGTGTATTATTTTATTAGGTAAAACACGAAGTATATAAGAGATTTTAATTGTTTAAACTATTTGATATTATCTCTAATCTCAAATATCAATATTATCTCTTAAATTATGAAAAGAGAAAATACTAACAAAATTAGATTTATATTAGAAGAAATTATACCTCCTATAATTAGAGATTCATTCATATTTAAATTTATCACAAAAAAAGTGATGAAAAATAAAAATTTAGAAAACTTTAAATCAAATATAATTAATATGGATCATAAGGAATATGAAAATATATATAAAAATTTAAAGGTATTACATGAAAATTCTGATCTATCTAAAGTATGTATTGATATGATACTAAAAAAAGTCAAACCTAAAAGTGTAATTGATGTGGGTTGTGGTGATGGTTTTTTATTAAGCAAGGTTAAAGAAAAATTTCCAAATATATCTTTAAATGGAACTGAAATGAATCCAAATCAAGCTATTAGAAAAAAATTAAAGCATAAGGGGATTAAATTAATCAAATTAAAAATTGAGAAATTAGATAATATTAAACATAAATATGATATTGTAATTTGTACACATGTTTTAGAGCATATATTGGATATTAATAAAGCTTACAATAATCTAAAAAAAATCTGTAAAAAAACTTTAATTATAGTTGTACCAAAAGAAAGGCCTTACAAATATGGCTTCAATGCCCATATTCATTTTTTTCCATATGAATGGTCTTTTATAAATACAATAAGGCCAACAAATAGTTTCAAAATACAAGAATTGGAACGTGACTTTGTATACATAGAAAAAATAAAAAATTGATGAAATCTTGGATTATTACCAATGATGAAAGATTTTTTTATGGACCTATGTATTGTGAGTTAATAGATAAATGCTCAAAACATATAGGCGGCATAATCATTTTGCCACCTATTGTAAGGATAAATAATTTTGATAATTTTCTAGAAGAAATAAAGTATTTTTTTGGCTTTTTAGGTTTAAAAGGTTTTTTTTATTTAATTTATTTATGGATAAAGTCATTTATATTTGGATATGGTAATATTGAAAATTGTTCAAAAAAAAATAATATTAAAATATACCATTTAGATCAATTAGAATCGTGTGAAAAAATATTATTAAAATATAAGCCAAAATTAATTATCTCAACAGTAAATAAGCTTGTAAAAAAAAAATTATTAAATTTAAGTAACAAAGGATGGGCCAATATTCACTGTGGAGATTTACCAAGATATGCTGGACTTAATGCGCTATTTTGGTCCATGTATTATGCTGAAAAAAATTTATCAGTTAGTATTCATCTTATGGATGAAAAATTTGACTCAGGTAATTTGATAAAACAAAAAAAAATTTTAAATGATGGAGCACCATACTTTATTCAATTATCTAATCTATTAAATCTTGCCACAAATGAACTTGTAGATTTACTTAATGATATTGATAAATCACTAAAAACATCATGGATTAATAACAAATCAAAAAGAACTTATTTTTCTAAACCTAAGGCAAAAGATGGGAAGGAGTTTAGAAAAAATGGAGGACGCTTTATTTGAGCTAATTGATAAGATTAAAATTAATAATAATTAATTTAATGTAAGTAAAGATTTTTTTTTAAAAATGAAATACAAATTAATTTTTTAAAATTTTGAATGAAAAAAAATGTATATTTTTTACTAGCACACCAAGATGATGAAATAGGGATATTTCAAAGTATCATTAATGAAAATAGAAATAATAGAATATTTATAATATACCTCACAAAAGGTGGTAAAACTAAAAATGAAATGCTTGTTAGAAATAAAGAAAGTTTTAATGGGCTGTGTAATCTAGGTATTGATAAGAAGAATATTTTTTTTATAAATGATATTATCAATGTAGAAGAAATTAAGTTAGTTTTTAAAATAAAAAATGTTATAAAAATTTTAAAAAAAAAATTTTTTCAAACAAATAGTCCACATATAATTTATTCTCATGCATGGGAAGGTGGGCATCCCGATCATGATAGTGCATTTTTAATATCAAATTATTTTTTCAAAAAATTAGACTTAAAATTTTTTGCGTTTCCACTATATAATTGTGAAAATTTAAAATGGCCCCTTTTTAAAGCATTTAAACCAATTAAAAATAATGGAAAAATTATAAAAAAAAAATATTCAAATAATGATTATTACAGATTTTTGAAATGCATGATGTGTTACAGGTCTCAGTTTAAAAGCTTGATAGGTTTGTACCCTTTTTTGATACTAAGAATTTTTTTACTTAGATCTTATTACCTTCAGGTCACACACAAAATTAAAAAAATATCAAAACCGCACAAGAAAGTAATTATGTATGAACAAAGAAAATTTATGACTTGGAAAAAATTTGAGTCTATTATCAAAAAAACAAAAATTATTACATTGTAGCTAAAAAAATATATTCATATAGTTGTATTAATTTAGAACAGCTATTCCTTGACTGTAAAATTTTTTTCCACTTTTATATTAAAATTCATATTAATTAATAATTTTCTATAAAATCTATTTAAATTTATAATTACTTCTTTATGCCCAAAATGTATATTATATTTTTTAAAAGAATTATTGATCCTGTTTTAAAGATATTAATATTGCTTATTTCATTTTCATATTTTGCTTCAATCTGAATATCTAAAATTTTAATTTTTAATTTATTTAATTGATAAATAAAACTTGTTTCAAAATAATAATCATCATCTAAATTTTTTTTTAACACTTTTTTTAGAGCTTCATTATCAATAGACGTATACCCATTTAAGAAATCAAAAATCTTCAAATTTTTTGTTAATATATTCCCCAATAAGGAAAAGAGAATATTTCCAATTATTCTTGAAAATGGCATTTTATTTATAAAGCTCAAATTTAAAAATCTATTACCTTTTGTGAATTCAGCTTTTTTATTAATTATAGGATTTAAAAATTTCTTAATTAATTTTGGGTCCATTTGATCATCACCATCAATTCTGACAGTAATCTGATTGTTATCTCTTATAGATAATCTATAACCATCTTTGACTGTTGCACCTACACCCCCGTTTTTTTTTCTATATTTTTTAATTATTTTTTTTGACTTGAATTTTACATAATTCAAAGAATTCTCAGGACATGCGTCACTAATTAAATAAATTTTATCAATAAAATCTGGTAAATTAGTTACAACATTGTTTATTGTTCTAGAAACTTTATAGCAGGGTATAACTACAGAAATTTTTTTATTTCTAAACATATTTTAACTATGTTATACGTATTTACTTAAAGAAATTAAATAGATTATTATTTCATACTCCTCAATTATAGATGATAAAATAAATTAGATGAAAATATTAGGTATCAGTGCTGGACACGATAGTGGTGCTTGTGTTGTGTCAGATGGAAAAATAATAGCCGCAATAAATGAGGAAAGACTTTCTAGAGTAAAAAATCATATTGGATTTCCAGCCAAATCTATAGAAAAAGTATTGGAAATATCAAATACAAAAATATCTGAGATAGAATACATCGCTATTGAAGGAAAAAAAGTTGATAATCAAAATCTTGGTGAAGAATTTTTATTTAAAAATAAACAAAAATTATTATTAAGTTATTTTAGATTAGATAAATTTATTATGGGCACTGAATTGGGAGTGGGGTTTGTTCGTTTTATTTTAAGTTTTGTAAATTTAATTAGAAAAAGAAAAATAAAAAATTATTTTTATAAAAGAGGTTTTAAAGGAAAATTTGAATTAATAGAGCATCATTTGGGTCATGCAGCCTCAGCATATTATACTCAAGAGAAAAATGATGGTTTAGTGATTACCGCAGATGCAGGTGGAGAAGGCTATTGTTCACATGTATATATTGCTAAAAATAATTGTTTAACGCTTGTTCATAAAATATTAGGATATAATTCTTTAGCTGTATATTATGGGTACGTTACTAAAATTTTAGGATTCACTCCTTTAAAGCATGAAGGTAAAATTTTAGGTCTATCTGCATCTGGTAATCCAGCTTTGGTAGAGAAAAAGTTAACAAAGTTTATTTTTTTTGATAAAAAAAAGATAAATTTTGTTAATAGAGGTGGGTATTATTTAAATAATTATAATAAACTGAAAAAAGAACTTAGTGAATTTTCTAAAGAAGATATTGCAGCAGGTATTCAAAATTATACCGAAAGATTAATGCTTGATTATATAAATAGTATAATTGAAAAATATTCTAAAATAGATAAATCAAATCTATATTTAGCAGGAGGAATTTTTGCTAATATCAAATTAAATCAAAAAATTGCAAATTTACAAAAAGTAAAATCTTGTTATATTTTTCCCAATATGGGAGATGGTGGATTAGCAGCAGGCTGTGCTCTAAATGTTTATTTTGATAAAAATAAAAATGCAATAAAAAAAAAACATTCAATGTATCTTGGATCAAGTCATGATATTTCATTAAAACAATTTGTTATTAATGATCAATTTAAAATTATTCCTTATAAGAACCTCTTTAAATTTATAGCGACTGAACTTAATAACAATAAAATATTTGGAATATTTCAAGGAAAAATGGAATATGGACCTAGAGCTCTAGGAAATAGATCTATAATTTGTTCTCCTAAAAACAAAATAATTAATGAAACTCTTAACATTAAATTAAAAAGATCAGATTTTATGCCTTTTGCTCCATGTGTATTAAATGAAGATTTTGAATATTTTTTTGAGTCGAATATGAAAGCAGAAAGCTTTGAACATATGACTTTTACGTGTAATACAAAAAAAATATGTGAAGAGTTGGCTCCAGCAATTGTTCATATTGATAAGACTGCAAGACCTCAGACAGTTTTTAAAGATAAAAATTTATTTTTATTTAAAGTTTTAGAAGAGTTCAAAAAAATAAGCGGCATAGGAATGCTAATTAACACATCATTTAATATACATGAAGAGCCTATAATAGAATCATATGAGAATGCATTAAAATCTTTCAAAATTAGCTCCTTAGATTTTCTAATTTTAGAAAATAAAATTATTCAAATAAAGAGGTGAATTTAAAAATTTATTAATTTTATTATAATTTATATCCATTAAAATTTTATGTTTTTAAATATTTTCTAAAAAGAATTTCAATTGATATAGGTAAAATCATCATCAAAGGTAAAATAACTGGATATCTATATCGCCAGTCCCAATCTATTAATACAAATGCATGAAAAGCTGCAACAGAGAAGGAAAGTAATAAAATAAAAATGACCGTCATATCAAGTATATTTTTCTTACCACCTAAAATTGACCATATGAGAATGGACACTGTAAAATAAAATAATTGAAATGAATTAACAATTATATGAAATTTTGAAAAGGTTATTGCATAGGGCTTAAAAAAACTAACTAATCGTAAAAAATAGAAATACACATGATCTGTATAATTAACTGGTGGTTCAATATATGTTTCATATCGTTTCCAAACTACAATACCTTTGTCTGTCAACTTTAACCAGTAGTTTATTTGATTAATGTCACTTAAATAAATTTTACCGATGTAATGTAAGCCAGCAAAACAAAGTGGGATGATTAAAAAAAATAAAAAAATAAATAAGAATATTAACTTTGGGTTTATATAAATTTTATATTTATATATTGCTATAAAAGTTACAATTGTTAAAATTATAGGTGGAAATGCCGGTCTTGTAAAAACCATTATTATTAATAAGAAAATCAGTATTAAATATGAAAACTTCTCTCTTCTAATACTTTTAATAATTATATAGGTGGTAAAAATTATTAAAAAACTATAAGTGGTGTCTGTAAGTATCCATGAAGGGAAAGTCATCCAGTCTGGTGATATCAAAATTATTAGAACAGATAACGATATGATAATTGGTCTAACTCCAACAATCAAAAGACTTTTAGAAAAAATTATAATAGATAAAAGTACTAACAATAAATTAAATCCGAATAAAAGATAATACCAATGACTTCCAAAAAAAAATTTTGCAAGGGCGACCAAAATTATTTGTATTGTGTAAAAATAAGTCGGAGTTACAAAAGGATTTTGTGTATAAAAATTATAAAGATTAAATTTTAGTTGAATTAAACTATCTGCCCATTTTAAATGCAAGATAGTATCTGGAGAGCTAATGTTTGGACCCTCGTCAATAATATAAAAAGAAATAATCGAAAATGTTATCACTATTGATAAATACAAAAATTTTTTAGTATTTATAATTTTATAAAAGGGATTATTTAACATTAAAATAATAATGGTTTATTTAATAAAAATGTACATAATACAATATTATTTAAAAAAATGAACACTTCAATTGAATTTATTAACCATGCTTGTGTAATTATCAAAAGTGATGAAGTTTCACTTTTAAGTGATCCTTGGTTTGAGGGTGATGCATTTCATAAAGGATGGAACTTGTTGCATGAAACAAGTGAATTAGAAATTGAAAAAATTCTTAGTAAAATTACACATATTTGGATATCTCATGAGCATCCAGACCATTTTTCTATATTATTTTTTAAAAAATTTAAATTAAGAATAATTGATCAATCTATAAAAATCCTATTTCAAGAAACTAAAGATAAACGTGTAATAAATTTTCTAAAAAATCAAGGTATTGATTGTGAAGAGCTTACGCTAAATAAAAAGATATATCTTACAAAAACGTTTTCACTGACTTGTATAAAGGATGGATTTTATGACTCTGCATTGCTAATAAACTCCAATAATGAAAAAATCCTAAATTTAAATGACTGTGAAATAAACTCTCAATCTCGTATTGATGAAGTTAATTCTATAACTGAAAATGTGGATGTGCTACTGACTCAATTTAGTTTTGCTGCATGGAAAGGAGGTAAAAATAATAAAAAATGGCGATCTGAAGCTGCAAAAGAAAAAATAGAAACTATGAAAAAGCAAATTGAAGGTTTTAAACCTAAATATATAATACCTTTTGCAAGTTTTATTTATTTTTCAAATATTGAAAATAACTATCTAAATGATGCTATCAATAAACCTCAAGTTGTAATAGATGAATTAAAAAATTTAGATTCACAAATTGTTGTTATGAAGCCAAATGACATACTTGGTGGAGAAAATCAAAAAATATCTAATAGTGAAGCACTAAATTTTTGGGAAACAAAGTATAACTCAATAAATAATAAAAAATTGAATTATTTTGAAAAAATTCCATATGATGAAATATTTGCTAATTTTCAAATCTACTCTCAGAGAATTGAGAAAAAAAATAATTTTTGGTTAATGAGAATAATTAGAATAATTAGTCCAATTTCAGTGTTTAAACCTGTGATAGTTGAGATATTAGATTTAAATATTAATGTTGAGTTTGACTATTTAAATAAAAAATTTTTTCAAACAGATAGAAAACCACAATTAAGTATGAAATCAGAGTCGCTCAATTTTTTATTTAAAAATAACTTTGGCTTTGATACATTAACAGTTAATGGATGTTTTGAAGAAAAAAAAAAAGATGGTTTTGTTTCTTCAACAAAAACATTAGCAATAGAAAATCTAAATAATTTAGGGATCTATATTTCCTTTAAAACGTTATTTAATTTTGAAATTATCAAATTATTTTTAAGTAGATTATACAGAGTTTCAAAGAAGTTGAATCCCTTATAGTATTTATTATTTACTGCAAACTTTTTAAAATTAATGTATTAAAAATTAATAATTATTAAATTTTAAACCTTGATTTTTCACTATCTTGCAAAAAAACTTTAACAGTTTCTATTGTTAATTGGTTAAAAGTTTTGCCAAAATTTTCAATTTTTTCAATAGTTGAAGGTGGTACAGTAATTATATGACACCCTAACTGTTTTGCTTGTAAGTAATTATAAGGTTCTCTAACACTCGCCCAAAGTATCTCTACATTTTTAAATTTCTTAGCTAAGGCTATGCTTTTTTTAAATTCTGGAACTGGATCTTTACCGGTGTCACCTGCTCTACCAGCAAATATTGAAATTATAACTTTAGTCTTCTTATTAATTAATTTTAGAATTTTTTCTGTTTGCTTTGCACTATAAACTGCAGTGATATTAAGTTTAATATTTAAGTTATTAAGCTCTTTAATAATTTTACCCATAAAAACACCTTTAGAATTGGTAACTGGAACTTTTACATAAACATTCTTTCCCCAGGTATTGATTTGAAGAGCTTGTATTTTCATTTCCTTATATTCATCAGCAAAGACTTCTAAAGAAACAGGCTTGTTGTTACAAATTTTTAATATTTTCTTCGAATAGGATTTGTAATCTTTTGCTCCAGCTTTTCTCATTAAGCTAGGATTAGTTGTAAAGCCTTTAACTATTTTTTTCTTATTGAACTTCTTTATTAAATCTAGTTCTGCAATGTCACAAAATATTTTTGTTGTCATTAATTTTTAAAGATTTTTAGTTATGTCCTCAGTCATTTTTTTTGCATCTGCAAATAACATTAGAGTGTTATCTTTATAAAATAATTCATTATCTATTCCAGCATAGCCAGGTGACAAGCTTCTTTTTACAAATAGTATAGATTTGCATTTTTCAACATCTAACACTGGCATTCCATAAATTGGACTTTGAGGATCAGTTTTTGCAACTGGATTAGTTACATCATTTGCTCCAATTACAAATGCAACATCTGCATTAGCAAAATCATTATTAATTTCTTCAAGTTCAAAAACTTCATCATAAGGAACGTTTGCTTCAGCTAATAATACATTCATATGACCTGGCATCCTTCCTGCAACAGGATGAATTGCATAAGTAACTTTAATATCATTTTTCTTTAACGTATCTACCATCTCTCTTAATGCGTGTTGTGCTTGAGCAACAGCCATTCCATAACCTGGAACAATTATAACAGATGATGCATTTTTCATTAAAAAGGCTGCATCTTCCGCATTACCACTCTTAACTGGCCTTTGTTCTTTATTTCCAGTTGATGCAGACTGTTCTGTTGCACCAAACCCTCCTAAAATTACATTAAAGAAAGAACGGTTCATACCTTTGCACATTATGTAGGATAAAATTGCACCAGAAGATCCAACAAGGGCACCTGTTATAATTAATGCAGTATTTTCTAAAGTAAAACCAATTCCTGCTGCAGCCCAACCAGAATATGAATTTAACATTGAAATCACCACGGGCATATCTGCTCCACCAATTGGGATGATTAATAAAAATCCTATTAAAAATGAAACTGCTATTAATATCCAAAAAAAGTTAGATGACTGCGATGAGCAAAGTAAGTAAGTTAAAACTAGAATTGAAATTAACAATAAAGCATTAAGAAAATGCTGCCCCTTAAAAGTGATTGGTGACCCTGACATTATTCCTTGAAGTTTTAAAAAAGCAATTATTGAGCCTGAGAATGTTATTGCACCAACTGCAGCTCCAATTGACATTTCAATTAAGCTTGCAAGTTTAATAGCACCTACTGACCCTAGATTAAATGCTTCTGGATTTAAGAAAGCTGAAATTGCAACAAAAACTGCTGATAGTCCAACTAAGCTATGAAATCCTGCTACCAACTCTGGCATGGCAGTCATTGGTATCTTATAAGCGATGAATGCCCCTATAAGACCGCCTACTAGTAAAAAAATAAGAACATAAATAAGCCCGCTAGAAAAATTTCCAACCGATAAAAAAGTAACAGTGATGGCTATCCCCATCCCTAAAATTCCAAAGAAATTACCTTGTCTTGAGGTTTCTGGAGATGAAAGTCCTCTTAATGCTAATATAAATAGAACTCCTGAAACTAAATAAAATATTGCTGATAAATTTGCTGACATAATTATTTATCTTTCTTCTTTTTTTTGTACAT
>ENA-OSJC01004138-OSJC01004138.1-marine-metagenome-genome-assembly--contig:-NODE-4138-length-10075-cov-4.621524_pt1 | contig 10075 bp, 9 predicted proteins | sample MGYA00237885_ERZ534234 | MGnify/ENA primary metagenome ERZ534234 (study PRJEB26413, sample SAMN06343907) | marine metagenome | isolation source: coastal waters | place: Atlantic Ocean: West Antarctic... | reverse complement strand
ACCTACAAAGGATAATGGAGCTTTTTTGTCTTTTTTATTACCATTCCACTCAAGTGTGACAAGAAACGATTCATTTACACTGCCCCTTCCAACTCCCAACAAGGAATGCATTCCTAATTTTTTCATTTGAGACTCATTATAAATAGTAACTTTAATTCCTAGTTTTCTTAATTTTAAAAGTCTATTTACATACTCTTTTGGATTAAGAACATTGGGTGGCTCTGATACAAGATCTCTTGCAAAAAAAGTGCCTTCCTCTATAGCTTTAAATCTTAATTCATTTTGAGTTTTTAGTTTATTCTTATTTCCAATAACATTTATTGAAATAGTTTTTGTATCTTTTTTTGACTTGTAAATATTAAATTCATAAGATTTTAATTTTACTCCATGCAGGAAGTGACCTAAGAGATTTTCAAATTTATTATTTATACTATCTGATTTTATAAAATAGTCACTTTTCTTATCATAATTTATATAACTATGAAATTCTGCTCCAAGACTTTCTATATCTGAGGCTTCTAAATTTTTTTTTATAGACACCAAAAATATAGTTTTTTTTGAATTAACCTCAAAAAAGAGTAAATTCTTTGTTAAATCATTATTTTTTAATAAGTCGCTTATGTAAGAAAATTCTGTATTTGAGATATCTTTTTTTATACCGCTGATATTGAAATTTTCATCAGTAAATAAGACGAGGTTAGTTAAGGATTCTTTTGATATATTGTTTTTATAATTAATTTGAATAGTCATAAATTTTAAATACACTCTAAACGAGTTGAATGCTATATATGAAAAAAATTATCACATTTCAATGAAAAAAATTATTTTTAGGAAACTATCTCTAGACAGCTTTGGGTTTTTTTTACTGACTATTCTTAGTATTGGGATAATTATTTGGGTTTTGCAGGCAGTTAATTTTTTAGATGTTATAGTAGAAGATGGCCATAGCTTTGGGGTTTATCTTTATTATTCATTATTGAATTTTCCTAAAATTTTGAGCAAAATATTTCCTTTTGCTGTGTTTTTTTCATTTTTATATATTCTTTTAAAATATGAAAATAAAAATGAGTTAATAATATTATGGAACTTTGGTGTTCATAAGAAAGATTTTATAAAATTTTTTATAAAGCTTTCATTTTTATTTGTATTTATTCAGCTGCTTTTAACGACTCTCTTAGTGCCAAAGTCTCAAGATTTTGCTCGCTCTTTTATTAGGACATCTAATGTTGATTTATTTGAAAGTGTTATAAAGGAAAAAAAATTTGTAGATACAGTTAAAAATCTCACAATATTTGTTGATAAGAAGCTTCCTAATGGAGATTTTGAAAATATATTTTTAAAAGATAATACTAGTTCAGGAACTTTTCAAATAACTTTTGCAAAAAAAGGTAGGTTCGAATACAGGGGAAATAGAAAAATTTTAGTTTTATATAATGGAAAAACAATAAATGATAATAACAACGAAATAAATGGTTTTGAGTTTGCAAGGACAGACTTTAATATTTCAAAATTTGACACAAAGTCAACTTCTAAAACAAAAACTCAAGAAAATTCCACAAATGACTTAATTAGATGTATTTTAAGAATAAAAGATATCAAAAAAACTTCAACAAATCAGAATGTCTCCTTTATTTTTAATAATTGTAGAATTGGAAATTTAGATAATATTATGTCAGAATTTTATAAAAGGATAATATCACCATTTTATATCCCTGTTTTTATGTTAATTTCACTTTTAATAATAATGAAATCTAAGGATCAGTTTGATTTTAATATTTATAAAATTAAAGTATTTTTGTTTGGAATTTTAATTATTATTTTTTCAGAAATTTCTATTAAATTTATAGTGTCAGGTGTGTATGAGAATTATATAATTTTTTTATCACCATTTATATTATTCTTTATTCTTTACATTATTTTTATGAATAAACTCAAACAATAATTAATATTATGAAAACATATATAAAATTTTTATTAAATATTTATTTAAATAGCTTTGTAAGAATATTTGGAATTATGACTATTTTAATAATGATCATAGGTATTTTTGAAGAAATAGAATTTTTTAAAAATTTACGTGTTGGGACGTTCTATCCAATTTTTCTATCTATACTAAATACACCTTCTGTTGTTTATGAAATACTGCCTTTTATTTTCTTAATATCTACACAGTTTTTTTTTATGAAACTTGTTGAAAATAATGAACTTGAAATTTTTAAATATAATGGTTTGACCAATATCAACATTTTAAAAATTATCACTCTATTTACTGCGTGCTTCAGTTTAATCTTAGTTTTACTTTTTTATAATTTTTCATCTAAATTTAAAAATTACTATCTAGAAATTAAAAATTCTTATTCTAATGATAATAAGTATTTAGCTGTAATAACTGAAAATGGCTTGTGGATTAAAGATGAAATAGCTCAAACAATTAATATTGTTAATGCTTCTAAAATTGATAGTAAATTTTTACTTGATGTATTAATCACGCAGTTTGACAATAAATACAACCATCTAAGGACTATACAAAGTCCCAAAGTAGACATTTCTAAAAATATATGGGTGATAAAAAATGCAAAAATTTCAGAAAATAACGTTTCTAAAGAGTTTGCGGAAATACTATTAAAATCTAATTTTGACTTGAATAAGATTAATAGTTTATTTTCCAATCTCTCATCTTTGAGTTTTTGGGAACTTTATAAACTTAGAAATGACTATAAATCATTAAATTATTCAACCACAGAAATTGACTCTCATGTTAATAAAATTTTTTCTTACCCCTTTTACTTAACAATAATAACCATCTTATCTGGTATAATTATGTTTAATATCAGGCGCCAAAAAAACTCTATTTTTAAAATTGTTTTTGGAATTTTTATTTCAGTGATAATTTATTATATTAATAATTTTTTTAATGTACTTGGTGTTAATGAAAGAATTCCCTTATTGCTATCTATTTGGTTGCCACTTATTATGTTATCAGTTATTAATTTAGCTTCTATTATAAGGTTAAATGAGAAATAATTTCAAAAAAATTTTATTAATAATTTTTTTTAAAATATTATTTTTACTCCCAGTTTTGAGTGATGATTTTATATTTAAAGTTTCTGAGATTGAAGTATCTGATAATGGAAATAAGTACAAAGGAATTAATGGTGGTACCATTACAAGTAAAGATAATTTAAAGATTATTTCTGATACATTTGAATATGACAAGATTACAAATATTATTGAAGCCTATGGAAATGTTTTAATAATTGATAAATTTAAAAATATTACAATAGAGACAAACAGAGTCTTTTATTTAAAAAATGAAGAGATAATTTTTACCAAAGGAAAAAGTAAAGCAGTTGATGGTAGTGGCCTTGTAATAACTGCTGATGATGAATTCAGATATAATCGACTAAAAAATATTTTGAGTTCAAGTAAAAATGTAGAAGTTATAGATTCTCAAAAAGATATCTTGGTAAAAGCTGATAAGATTTTTTATTATATGAATGAAGAGAAGATTATCACCCTTGGAAAAACTGAAGCATTTATAGAAAAGATCACTAGTCCAGAAAATATTTTTCCCAAACATAAATATAAAATAAATTCTAGTGATATGATTTTATATCGTGATAAAATGATTTTATCATCATTAGAGAAAACAAGTATTGTGGATGAAATAAATACTATTTATAATTTAGATGAGTTTGAATATCTAATCGATGAAGAACTTTTAAAGGGTAAGACTATTCAAATAATTGATAATAATGTTGAGTTTGGTAATGATCAATACTTTTATGATAAAGGTTTCTTTGATTTAAAAGAAAAAAAATTTTCAGGAAAAGATGTAAATATCATATTCAATAAAATGATGTATGATAATGAAGAAAATGACCCACGATTGCTTGCAAATAGTGGTAAGAGTGATGAGTTTAATACTTACTTAACTAAAGCAGTTTTTACTTCTTGTAAAAAAACTGATAAATGTCCTCCATGGTTAATTACAGCAGAAAATGTTCGTCATGATAAAATAAATAAAAGAATTATTTACAAAGATGCTTGGTTAAAAATTTATGATGTGCCTGTAGTATATTTTCCAAAATTTTTTCACCCAGACCCTTCAGTAATACGTCAATCGGGGTTCTTAAAGCCTAACTTAGGGAACGATGATGTTCTGGGCAGATCTATTTATACACCATATTTTTATGCACTTTCTCATGATAAGGATATAACTTTTAAACCAACATTCTTCCAGGACGGCAAGTTTGTTTTACAAAATGAGTACAGGGAGATAACTCAAAATAGTAATACAATTGCCGATTTTAGTTATACTAATGGACACGATTCAGATATTCTTGATAAAGGGGATAGTAGATCTCATTTTTTTAGCAAAACAAACGTTAATTTGAAAGGTTCATATAAATTTGCTTTTGAGGATTTTTTAAAGAGTACTCTAGAGATACAGGTTCAAAAAGCTTCAAACGACACCTATCTTAAACTATTCAAATTATTCTCTCCTCTTTTACCTTTAAATCCAAAAAATCTTGAAACATCAATAACTATGGATCTCGAACATGATAATTATGATTTTACAACATCAATTGAACAATACGAAAGTCTTAGTGGTTCTAATAATGATAGGTATTCATATAATTTTCCAAAATATTCATTTTCAAAAAATATCGATTTAATAGATTATATCGGAAGTTTTAGTCTTACATCCAGTGGTAATAATAGTTTGTCTGGTACAAATGTAATGTCAACATCCTTTAATAATAATCTAGGCTATTCTACTAATGACTTAATTTCTGGCAGTGGTATAAAAAATGTATTTGGATTTCAAATTTCAAATACTAATGATATTGGTAAAAATAGTACCACTCTTAAATCAAGCCCACAGGCAGAAATTTCAACTAATTACACATTTGACTCATCAATTCCATTAATTAAAGTTAGAAATGAAACCATAAGCACACTAATTCCAAAATTCTCTCTGAGATTCAGCCCTCATGAAATGAAAAATTACCGTACTAAAACAAAGAGGATTGATATAAATAATATTTGGAATGGAGGAAGAACAGGAGCTGGAATTGAGGAAGGTGGATCTTTAACACTTGGTATTGATTATACAGTTGATTTTATAAATAATAAACTTGAAGATGATTTAGATGATTTAGATGATTTCTTTGAAGGAAGAAAATTTGAATTTAAAATAGCATCAGTTTTAAGAGATAAAGTTGAATTAAACATTCCAAAAATGAGCACATTAGGTGAAAAAACTTCTAATATTGTTGGGGAAATAAATTACATGCACTCATCATATTTTAGTTTTGAATATAACTATTCAATTGATAATGATATGAGCACATTTGAATACAATTCACTAGATACAAAATTTAAAATAAGTAAATTTGATACAACTTTTAGCTTTATAGAAGAAAATGGAATTCTTGGTGATAGTAATGTGTTAGAAAATACATCTAAATATCATTTTAATTCTCAAAATACATTAGAATTTTCGACAAGAAGAAACAGAAAGATTAATCTAACTGAATATTATGATTTAACTTATCGATATAAAAATGACTGTTTACTTGCAGGTATAGAGTATAAGAAAAAATATTACAGTGATAGAGATATTAAACCTACTGAAGAACTATATTTTTCGGTAACTATTATTCCCTTAACAAAATATAGACCAGATAATATTTTAAGGTTATTTGAGTGAAAAAACTTATAATAATTTTTTTTTTATTTAGCTTTCAAAATGTGCTTATTGGTGCAGAAAGTAAGATTGTATATAAGATAGAAAATGAAATAATAACTAATATTGATATTAAAAGAGAATATAGATATTTAATTACACTCAACACAAATCTGAAGAATATTAATAAAGAGAGAGTACTTAAGATCGCTTCAGAATCTATTATTAAAGAAAAAATTAAAAAGATAGAGGTTTTAAGAAATTTTAAAAACTTAGATGTAAAAGAGTCTTACGTTGAATTATTAATCGAAAAAATTTATACCGATTTACAGATAAGCTCTAAAAAAGAATTTATTGAATATATGTCACAAAATGGCTTAAAATTAGAGGACATTAGAGGAAAATTGAAAATTGATTCTTTGTGGAATGAGTTAATTGTAAAAAAATTTTCTCCGCAGGTAAATATAGATATAGAAAGAATTAAAAGAGAATTAAATCTAGATAATAAAAAAATTGTAAAAAGCTTCCTGTTATCAGAAATATATTTCAATATAGATAATAAAGATGAAATAAATCAAAAATATTTAAAAATCAAAGAAAGTATTGAGGATGTTGGCTTCAAAAATAGTGCATCTATTTATAGTGTTTCTGATACAGCTAAAACTGGAGGAGCTATAGGTTGGGTTAATGAAACTTCAATTAACGCTCAAATTAAATCTAAAATTATTAATTTAAAAAAAGGAAATTTTTCAGGACCAATAATTATGCCTGGTGGAATATTAATATTAAAGATTAAAGACATTAAGGAAGAGAAAAATAAACTAAATATGCAACAAGAGATATCAAAAAAAATTAATTATGAAAGAAATAGACAATTAAACCAATTTTCAAAAATTTATTTTAACAAGATTAAAAAAAAAATAAATATTAATGAAAATTGAACCAATAGTTATTATAGCAGGTGAGCCAAATAGTATTTTTTTAGAGATTTTTTTTAAATCTTTAAAATCTAATAAATATAAAAGACCTTTAATTTTAATCGTATCAAAGAAGCTTTTAATTTCACAAATGGACTCACTTGGATATCAATATAAAATAAATACAATAAATATTAAAAAAAAATTAGATAAAAATTTGGATAATAAAAAAATTAATATTTTGGATGTAGATTATAATTTTACTTACCCATTTGAAAAAATTTCAAATAAGTCAAATTTTTACATATCCAAATGTTTTAAAATTGGAATTGACTTTATTGGAAAAAATAAGTGCTCAGGATTAATTAATGGTCCAGTTTCTAAAAAAAAATTTTTAAATGGTAAATATTTAGGTATTACAGAGTATATAGCTAGCAAAACAAAAAAGAAAAAAATTTCAATGCTAATCTACAATGAAAAATTGTCAGTGAGCCCTATTACGACACATCTTCCATTAAAAGATGTTCATAAAAATATATCCCAAATAAAGATTGTAGATCAAGTAAAGTTAATCGTAGATTTTTATAAAAAGAAGCTAAAAAAAAATCCCAGAATAGCAATTACAGGATTAAACCCACATTGTGAAAGTAATTATAAAACTAGTGAGGAAGAAAAAATTATCAAACCAGCTATCAAAAAACTCAACAATAAAAATTTTAATGTTAAAGGTCCTTTTGCTGCAGATACAATATTCATGAAAGAGCAAGCTAAAAAATATGATGTAATCATAGGAATGTATCATGATCAAGTTTTAACACCTGCAAAAACACTATTTGGTTTTGATGCAATAAATATCACATTAGGTCTACCTTTTATTAGAATTTCCCCAGATCATGGCCCAAATATATCTATGCTTGGTAAGAACCTTTCCAGCCCAATAAGTCTGATCAAAGCTTTAAAGTTTTTAGATAAATAAATGCATATTAAACCCAAAAAAAGTTTAGGTCAGAATTTTTTAATAGATAGAAATGTTTTAGAACAAATTGTCAATACAGTGGAAATTGCAAATAAAGAAGTTTTGGAAATTGGCCCAGGTAGTGGAAATTTAACTACTTTTATTTTAAAAAAAAATCCAAAAAAATTTTATGCTATTGAAAAAGACGACGTTCTTGCATTATCTTTGAGGGAGAAGTTCGCTAATGAAATTACAGTCATCAATGATGATATTTTAAAAATACCTGAAGATAAAATATCTAGCGAAAAACTGACTGTCTTCGGTAACCTGCCATATAATATTTCAACAGAAATTCTTTCTAAGTGGATCATGAACTTAAATAAAAATTTTTGGTTTGAAAGTCTTGTGTTAATGTTTCAAAAAGAAGTTGCAGACAGGATTATAGCTGAACCAAATACTTCCAAATATGGTAGGTTATCTATTCTTTCAAGTTGGAAATTGAATATTAAAAAAATAATAGATATTAAACCTCAAAGTTTTTCTCCAAGGCCAAAAATAGATAGCACTCTTTTATTATTTACCCCAAGAGAGAATTTCTTTGAATTAGACAGTGCAAAAAATCTTGAAATGATTACTAGAGTTTTTTTTAGTCAAAGAAGAAAAATGCTTAAAAAACCTTTTAACCAAATATTTAAAAATTCAAAGAAAATTTCAGAAAAATTTAATATTGATCTTAACCTCAGACCTCAAAACCTTAAACCTGAAATGTATTTTAAGCTTGTTAAAGAATATGAGAGCTTAAGACGTTAATTTATTAACATGTTCTCTAATGTACTCTTTATCATAATCTTTTGATCCATTATTAATTTCTGCATCAATTAAATTACTAATCCTTGAATAACATTCATCAAGATTATCATTTACAATTACATAGTCATAATTAATCCAGTGAAGTACATCTCTACTAAATTCTTTCATTCTTTCATCTACAATTAATTTATCTTTCATATCTCTATTCGATAATCTTTCAAACAGAACTTCTTTGCTTGGAGGTAGTATAAAAAATGTTATCAATTTGTAGTTTAATTTTTTATTTTTTATTTGATCAGCACCTTGCCAATCAATATCAAAAATTACATTCTCACTTTTTTCTAATTTTTCTATAACTGGAGTTCTTGTTGTACCGTAAAGATGGTTAAAAACTTTTGCATACTCTAAAAATTCTTCATTTTTAATTAATCCTTCAAATTTTTGATTATTTACAAAGTAATAATCTTTATTTGAAACTTCATTATATCTTGGTTTTCTGGTGGTATGAGATGTTGATATATGAAAATTTTTATTTTTAGATAGAAGTTTTACTAAAGTTGTTTTACCTGCCCCAGATGGGGATGATAAAATCACCATGATCCCATCTTTTTTTATGGACATTAAAATTACTTAGTTTGCTTTGCCTTCAATAAATTTAACTGCATCGCCAACTGTTAAAATTTTTTCTGCTTGGCTATCAGAAATTTCTGAACCAAATTCTTCTTCAAAAGCCATTACTAATTCAACTGTATCTAAGCTGTCAGCACCTAAATCATCTATAAAACTAGATTCATCTTGTACTTTAACCTCATCAATACCTAAGTGGTCTGCAACAATTTTTTTTACTTTGTTTGAAATATCTTCTGACATAATCTTCCTTTTAGTTATATTTCGTTAATAGATTAAAAAGCAGTTTTGTCAACCGAAATACATGCCTCCATTAACATGTAACGTTTCTCCATTGATATAATCTGATTGATCTGAAGTTAAGAATGTCACTGCATTAGCTATATCAGAGGGCTTCCCTAGCCTTCCTGATGGAATTTTTGCAATTATTGCATCTTTGTGCTTTTCATCAATTTGATCTGTCATTGCAGTAGCTATAAATCCTGGGGATATACAATTAACATTTATATTTTTTTTGCCATACTCAATTGCAAGACTTTTAGACATAGCTACAATACCAGCTTTTGATGCTGCGTAGTTTGCTTGACCAGCATTACCTGTATGCCCCACTACTGAAGTAATATTAATAATTTTTCCAGCTTTATTTCTAAGCATTTTTTTTATAGAATATTTACACATTAAGAAAGTAGAAGTTAAATTAATATCTACAACCTTGGTCCACTCTTCTAAACTCATTCTAATAGTTAAATTATCTTTTGTTATACCTGCATTATTGATTATACAATCGAGTGATCCACCCAACTCTTCAGTAGCATTATTTATAAAATCTTCAATTTTTGTGTGTTGAAAAATATCAAACTTAAGTGTTTTGATATTATTAAATTCTTTCTTTAAGTCTTCTAGCTTTTCAACTCTTGTTCCAGTTGCTAAAATATTAGCACCATTCTCGTAGAGTTTTTCTACAATCGAGTTACCAATTCCACCAGACGCACCAGTGATTATAATATTTTTATTTTTTAAACTACTCATTAATATTAATTAACTTTATATCTTCTTCTGTATTTATTGCACTAA
>ENA-OSJC01004136-OSJC01004136.1-marine-metagenome-genome-assembly--contig:-NODE-4136-length-10082-cov-7.973513_pt1 | contig 10082 bp, 10 predicted proteins | sample MGYA00237885_ERZ534234 | MGnify/ENA primary metagenome ERZ534234 (study PRJEB26413, sample SAMN06343907) | marine metagenome | isolation source: coastal waters | place: Atlantic Ocean: West Antarctic... | reverse complement strand
ATTAAGATGAGCTTGAGAATTTTTAATCATAATTTGTATATTTAAACTATTGACATTAAAAATCACTTAATATATTAATAACGATAATTAATGGTTATCAATAGTAATAAAAATGAATGATATAATAACAGACATAAAAGCTTTACAAGAAGAAACATTATTAAATCTTCATAACTCTAAGGCTAATAATACTGTAAGAGCATATAAATCAGACTTCAATGATTTTGGAATATTCTGCGCAAAAAATGGATTTAAATCTCTACCATCTGAACCAAAGATAGTTTCTTTGTATTTAACTCATTTATCAATAAAAGAAGCAAAAATGAGCACTTTAAAGCGTAGATTAGTATCAATAGGAGTTATCCATAAGTTAAAAGGACATTACTTAGACACAAAACATCCTGCAATTATTGAAAATATTATGGGTATAAAAAGAAGAAAAGGCAGTGTTCAAAAAAGTAAAAAACCTATATTAATCAGTGATTTAAAAAAAATAATTAATGTTATAGATCAACAAAATAAGCATGAAATTAAGAGATTTAGAGATAGATCTATAATCTTAATTGGTTTTTCAGGTGGATTTCGAAGAAATGAGATTGTGTCATTAGACTATGATGATCTAGATTTCGTTATAGAGGGTTTAAAGATCAATATTAAGAGATCTAAAACAGACCAATTTGGTGAAGGTTTTACAAAAGCACTACCCTACTTTGACAGTTATCAATATTGCCCCGTAGTATCATTAAAAAACTGGTTAGAGATATCAAGAATAAACTCGGGTCCTGTGTTTAGAAGATTTGTTAAAGGCTCAAAATTATCAGAAAACAGATTAACGGACCAAACTGTAGCATTGCTCATCAAAGAATACTTAAATTTAGCAGGAATAGACAGCAAGAACTATTCCGGTCATAGTCTAAGGTCAGGATTTGCAACTTCAGCAGCTGAGTCTGGAGTGGAAGAACGAAGCATTATGGCTATGACAGGTCATAAATCTACAGAGATGGTGAGAAGATATATTAAAGAGGCAAATTTATTTAAAAATAATGCATTAAATAAAATAAAAATTTAGTTAAATAGAAACCCATTCTTTAGGCCAAAAATCAAAATTATTAGAAGGGTTAAGATTAGACGGATATAAACAAATTTTATCATCGTTTGAGTTTAGCCAAGCACCCCACCAGTGAAAAGAAGAAGGACTTACAATAAAGTGCTTTGAAAAACTAAATAAATAAAAATCATTTATTGCATCATTATTTTGAACCAGATGAAAATCTGATGTTATCAAATTTTTTGTAAATTTATTTATGTCGTGATGATCATTGGACCAAATAAAATATTTAGGATTATCAATTTTATTATTAAAATAATTAATAGCTTTGTTAATGTAATTAATACTTTCATCAGTAAGCCTTTTAGATTCTGCGGCAAATAATTTATTGTCAGTAAGTCCAACTTGATCAGAAAATCTGTTTCTTCTTATGTGTATTGAAACTGAATTTGAATTTTGTAATTGATTTATCAAAGGATTTTGTTGATTTATTTTTTCTTTTTTTGGTTTAAATATCTGAATTAAATCATTTTTATAATCTTGAAAGTAAGCTGGATTCTCAAAATTACCATTAATATAAATATTATTAGCAAGTTCAGAAGGTTTAAATGTTGTAATTGTATCAATAGTTTTAATTCCTTTTATTTTTTTTTGGCTTTCTATAAAGAAATTTTTTTTAGACTTAAGTTTATCAAAAGATAAGAAAATTTTTTTAAAAAAATATGAAAAATAACTATTAATTAAAAGATCATTATACACTTTTGAGCCAATTAAATTAAAATTATCAAGCATGTATATTTGATGTTCCCTCATTAAATTTTTATTTTTGTGATAACCACTAATAGTATCTAAGAGTAATTCATAATCGAATTTCTTTGACAGAGAGTATGCGTGAGCATACATAAATAGTTGATTGCCAAGGCCTTCAGAAATTTGAACTATAATTTTTTTTTTATTCATCTTAATATAATTATAAAATATTTTATTTTAACAATAAATAAATCAACATAATAAACAAAATTTTTTACAGGATTATTTAACGGTCCATCATATGTAGATCCCCTCTTTAAATAATGTTTTGTAAAAAATTCAACAGTAAGTTTCCATTTAAGTAAAAAAGTTTTCTTGCCATTGTTAGGTACTATATTTTTATTATTTCTTGTGGTCAAAGAACCAAAATGATAAACTCTAGATTGCGATACACCTTTAAAAATCCTAACACCTACGTTCCAAAGCTTCATGTTTAAATCTGGATCCGATGCAAAACCAGGATTAAATTCCTCACTAAACCCTCCTACCTTATCCCATATTTCCTTATGAATTATATGAGGGGCCCAATGACTGCCTTGAAGATCACGAAAATCATATTTGGTATAATTTTCTAAAAGTTTAGATTCATTAAAATCATTTATATTTGAACCACAATCGAAATGTATATGCTGCAAATTGAGTTTAACTCCATATTTAGGAGATAATTGCGTCATTGATAGATAAAATTTTTTATGGTTAATTTTATTAAATTCATCTATTAAATGGAGATCCCATTTTGGTAAAAAATACATATCATCATGGGCATACACAATATAATCAGTTGTTGATTTTTTTGCTGCCATATTTACACCAGTACATAACCCCACATTTTTTGGAGTTGAGGTGTATACGTAGTTATTTTCTTTAATATAATCCTCAGATAATTTGTCTACACCATTAATATGGATAATTATCTCATGATTAAATGATGAGTTTTTAATAATTGAGTCTATACATAGTTTTAAGTAATTAAAGTTATTATAGGTTGGTATAATAATAGAAAATTTCATATCAAATAAATATAGAATATTCTTTATTATTATATTAAAGAACTGTCAAAAAATATGCATTCTTTTAATGATAAAAAACAAAAAATTGCACTAATTGGTTGTGGTTATTGGGGCACCATTATTGCAAAAACTTTAACTGATTTAAAGTTTAAAAATATTACAATATTTGATTCTAATGCTCTTAATGCAACAACATTACAAAAAAAATTTTCAAATCTTAAAATATGCGAAAAGTATTCTGAAATACTTAATGATAATATGATAAAAAATATTTTCTTTGCAACACCTCCTTCAGTAAATTTTAAAATTGTAAAAATGGCTTTAAATTCTCAAAAAAATATTTTTTTAGAAAAACCTGGTGTAATAAAAAAATCTGAACTTAAACAATTGGGTAATTTATCAGTAAAAAATAAATGTAAACTGATGATTGGTTATGTTTATTGTTATAATGATTATATCAAATACATCAAAAAAATACTAAATAGAAAGTTACTAGGAACAGTGTTGTATATAAATTTACAACGACAAAACTTAGGTCCAATAAGAAATGATGTTAGTGTTGCTGATGATTTGTCATCACATGATTTAAGCATTATCTTATTTTTATTCAAAAAAATACCCCGTGTAATCAAACATATTAAGTACTCGATATTAAAAAAAAATATTTTTGACATTTCAAATCTCCACATGAGGTTAAGTAAAATATATATCGACATAAATAATAGTTGGTTGAGCCCAATTAAAGTTAGAACATTCTGTATTATTGGGTCTAAAAAAATGCTTCTATTTAATGAAATGGATATAAATGAACCAATCAAGATATACGATAAATATGCAAAATACCCAAAAATTGAGGAATTCAATAAAAAATTTTTTAACGCAAAAGCACTAATACATCATGGAAAAAATATAACTCCAAAAATCAAAACAACACCTGCATTAGTAAATGAAATTAAACATTTTTTAAATAGTGGTATAAAAAAAAATAGACCAATTACAGACTTCAAATTTTCATTTGAAATATTAAAGTTACTAAAAAGAATTTAAAATATTAACAATTTTTATTAAATTCTTTTTACTTATATTTGGATCTATCGGTAAACTGACCCCTTCTTTCGCAATTTTTTCAGAAAGTGGAAATTTCTGTTTTTTATAATTTGATTTTAATGAATCAATTTGATTTATTGATGAAGGATAATGAAATCCAAATGGAATTAGGTTTTTTTTCATTAAATTTGTAAGTTTATTCCTATATTTTGTTAGAATTACATATTGGTGATAAACGCAATTTTTTGAGTAACTTAATTTGGTAATTTTATTATTTTTTAAATTTTCACTATAAAATTTTGCAATAGATTTCCTTTTTTTATTGTTTGCATCAAGAAATTTTATTTTTCTTAATAAAATAGCAGCTTGTATTGTATCTAACCTGCTATTAAAACCAACTTGTGTATGGATAAATTTTATATCTGAACCTAAATTTCTAAAGTTTTTAATTTTATTGTAGAGAGTCTTATTATTAGTAGTGATAATACCAGCATCACCATATGCTCCTAAATTTTTACCAGGGTACAAGCTAAAACATGAAATATCAGCAAGAGATCCTACTTTTTTGCCATTATAAATAGCACCATGAGCTTGAGAGCAGTCATCAATTAAAAATATCTTTTTATTCTTAATAATTTTTTTAATATCATCAATTCTAGCAACAGAACCATATAAATGCACAGGCATGATCACACGTGTATTTTTAGTAATTTTTTTTTTAATCTCTTCACAGGAAATTGTAGGTGTACCATTTTTTATATCAGCTAAAATTGGCTTTAAACCAGCATTAATTACAGCAAATGCTGTGGAGCAATAAGTCATAGCTGGTATAATTACCTCAGAATTTGTAGGTAGATTTAAAACCTTTAGAGCAATGGTCAAGGCATCAGTACCATTCGCACAGCTGACAGCATATTTGGTATTGCAATATTTAGCAAAAGTAGATTCAAATTTAAATACTTCATCTCCTAAGATAAAATTATTTTTTATAATGATACGTTTAATATCATTAAATATTAATTTGTGAATTTTCTTATCCTGTTTTGTGATGTCTAAAAATTTAATCATTTTTCAAATTAACTAAAATGTATTAAAAATAATTTTATTACTAACAATTTTGTTATTAAATAGTTTAAAATATTTTGTTTTACCATTTTTACCATATTGATTGATTTTTTTTTCGTTTGATAATAAAAATTCAATTTTACTGCCAAGATCATCAAAAGTATTGTAAGAACCAACCTCATCTTCATCAAATATCTCGTTGAATTTGGTTTTCTTATCAATAAAAGTATAAATACCATTACCTATTAATGAAGCTATTCGATTGCTAGAGGTGTATTTTATCGGTTTTCCTCGACTTAAATTAAGTGCCATTTTGCACTTATTAAGCTCACTAAGAAACTCATAGTTCCACTTAGGAGGTTCATTGGCTATACCTAAAATGTTGTAATTTATATTTGTATATTTGTTTATTAAATTTTTAATAAATTTTTCTCTTTCATCAGTTTTTCTATTTTTAAGTTTTCCATAATTAACTCCATGACTAAGTGCAAAAAATAAATCTTTAAACTTATTTGGGTTTTCATAAATATTCATATTTTCAATATTTTCATCAACTGGAATTGGCAAGAAGTTCAATTTCTTTCTATTTATAGTGGTTTTTAATTCATCAGGGTATGTAGTGGTAAAATAAGAATCTATTAAATCATGATTATTTTCTATTAGATCTAGATTAGCTCTCCAATTAGGTCCCTCACCTTTATGTCCCAAGGCATCTTCATACCATAATGAAATTTTTAAATTAAATTTTGATTTAAGTTTTTCTAAATTATTTCTATATAAAAAGTTATTATGACCTAAAATAACTAAATCAGGTCTATAATTATCACATATATCTGATACTTTTTTATTTAGTGGTACATTTTTATTTTTAATAAAATTTTTATTTTTAATGTTTCTATAAGAAAAATTAATTACATCATGACCATTTCTAACAAAGCCTTTAGATAATTTAGAAGCAACAGAAATATTAAAAAGTCGGTAATCATTTCGCTCATCAAATTGTGAAATATGTAGAATTTTTAATTTTGCGTTTCTATTAATAAAAACATTTGGCATTAAATAAGAATTTTTTAAATCATCAATTTGTTTGACCTTATCTGTTAATTTATGTCTGACATTTAAAAAATTTTTTTTTTGTATTTGTTGTCTTTTTTTTTTATCTAAAATAAGTTCTTCTATCGAATTGTATATTTCTTTACTTGATATATCCTTTAAAAATAAATCATTATAAAAAGTTTCTGGCAGACCGCCATTTTTGCTTGTAATTGTTGCGCAGCCATAAGCCGCTGATTCCATGGCCGTTCTTCCAAAAGGTTCTAACCATCTTGAAGGAACTACAGATATAGACGCTTTTGAATAATATTTCAAAATTTCATTATGTTTTATCCAATCTAAAATTTTAAAATTTTTATGATTAAAATATAATTTTTCCCTAGGTTCATTTCCTATGGCTACAGCATTCCATTTTTGATATTTATCAAGAATTTTCATAACCGCTATCCCAAATAAGTCATATCCCTTCGATGAGTTTAGTTTTCCACAAAAAATAATAAGATTTTTTTTTTTTGGAAATTTTTTAAGTGGTTTTATTGCTGGGTGCAAAATTTCACAATTATTTCTATGATTGTAAGGCAAATTTTCAAAAAATTTATCTTTAACCCAGTTACTGACAAAATAAACTTGATCACAATTTTCTGCTATAAATATTCTCTCTTTAACAGAGGTAGATCCTCGCATATCTTTTGGATTGTTGTGAAATATAAATGTTAACTTTGAATCAATTTTTTTTTTTATGAGAAATAATAAGGATTCTGGTCTATTGTGAATTTCTATAATTGAATATTTTTTTTTAACGCAATCCTCATATAAGATATTTGTGTATCTAAGGTTTTTTCTAATTATCTTTCCTGAAATATCTATATTAATAAAATTTGAAGTTAATGGTCTTAGGTTTTTTTTTAAATTTCCATAAACAGTCGTTATATTTTTCAATTTACTTAAACTAAGATAATCTTTAACCCAAATTGAAGCTGCACCAGCAGAACTCTCACTATAGTCTTCTTTATAGGGTAATAATATTGCAATTTTTTTTTTTATCATTTTTTTAACTTAAACAAGTCATTAAATCTTTTAGTTTCTTTTTTTATTATATCCACACTAATGTTATTTCTTTTTAGGCCAATTAAATTTTTTTTAATTTTTTTTGCAGGCTTTCCATAAAAAATAAATCCAGGTGTAACTAGCAGTTTCCTAGTAACGAATGAATGCATACCTATCATTGAATATGATCCAATAATTTGATTTTGGTGAACGCTAGATTTAATACCCATTTGGGCATTATTCATAACATAAACATTTCCACCCAAAGTAACATTGCTGCTTAAGATTATATTATTTTCAAGCTCACAATCATGATCTATTGTAGTTGAGTTCATAAAATAATTATTATTGCCTATTGTAGTTATTTTTTTAATATTTGTTGGTAAATGAACATTGGTAAATTCGTTAAAAACATTATTATCTCCAATTTTAATAATACCATTGTTTTTAAGCTTTGCGTGTTGTGCGTTATTTCCTATAATTACATATGGACCAATTATATTACCCTTGCCTATTATGATTTTTTTCCAATTAATAACGGCTGTTTTGTGTATTAGGTTGTCTTTAATTTTTTTAAAATTATGCATATTTATCTAAATAATTTTTATTTTTTTAAAATGGTATTCATAGGTAGTATTACAATTCTTTTTTTAGGTTTATCAAACTCATACCAATTTTATCTTTTTTAGAAAGCAGGGGTTTTTTTATTGGCCACTTGATATTAAGACTTTTATCATCCCATGCTAAAGTTTTTTCTGTGCCGGCGTCTCTATAGTTTGACGCTCTGTAATAAATTGTACATATTTTAGAAAGACATACAAAACCATGAGCAAAACCAGCAGGTATATAAAAAGAAAAATCATCATTATGAGATATCTTTAAGCCTACATATTTACCAAATGTCTTTGACTTTGGTCTTAAATCTACAGCAACATCGTAGATAGCACCCTCTGTGACCGTAATTAACTTGGATTGTTTTTTTTTTAACTGTATGTGCAACCCACGAAGAGTATTTTTTTTTGATTTTGACATTAGATCAAAAATAAAATTCTCTTTTTTAATTATATGTTGTTTAAACACTTCTTTTAAAAAGCCTCTTTTATCTTTGTATATTTTGGTTTTAATTAATTTTAGGCCTGAAATTTTAAATTTAATTATCTTCATGGAAGTCAATATTACTGATTTTATATCTATTTAAAATTACTTTTCTTTTATTTTTGTCTTTTTTAAGTTTATACTCGTAAGACATAGCCTCATTTTTAGTTAAAAATTTTTTACTATAAATTAATAACCATTTATATCCTTTTGTAGACTTAGCACCTTTATTTGAATTGTGTTTTACTAATCTTTTATCAATATTATCAGTATAGCCTACATAAGTTTTTTTGGTACCTGGTGTAATTGATTTAAGCATATATGTGAAATAATACATAAAATGTTATGGCGGTCCCTGGGGGAATCGAACCCCCCTTTGCAGGATGAAAACCAGCTGTCCTAACCGATAGACGAAGGGACCACTTGCAGACCTTTTATTTTAAAACTAACTATTTATCAAGTCCAATTAACTTACAAAGACCATATCTATAATAATTAATTGATTAAGATTTATAAGTAGTTTAATTAAACTAGCTATATTTACAAAAGTTTTATGAAAAATTTAATAGTTGTTACAGGAGGTGCTGGTTTTATTGGCTCTAATCTAATCAAATACCTTTTAAAGAAAACTAAAATAAAGATTATAAGTATAGACAACTACTCATCGGGAAGTATTAAAAATCATATTAATCATAAAAATGTCAAATATATTAAATGTGAAAATATAAATATCTCAAAAAAACTAAATCCATATAAAAAAATGATTAAAGTTATTTTTCATTTTGGCGAATTTTCCAGAATTTTTCAAAGCTTTTCTAAAGTTAAAACATGTCTTAATTATAATATATATAATTCATTTGAAGTTATATCTTTTGCTAAAGATAATAAAATAAAAATTATTTATTCTGCTACATCTAGTAATTTAGGTAATAATGGCAAGGATGAAAACTCTTCACCTTACTCATGGAGTAAGTCAAAAAATATAGAATTAATTAAAAATTACAGTAAATGGTTTGGTCTTAAATACGAATTATTATTTTTTTATAATGTTTACGGTCAAGGACAGATATGTCTAGGAAAAATGGCTACTATAATTGGTATATTTGAGGATCAATATAAAAATAAAAAAACACTAACTGTAGTTAAACCAGGGACTCAAAAAAGAGATTTTACCCACATAGATGATATTGTAGAGGGATGTTATCTTGCAATGCAGAAAGGCAAACAAGGTGAATATATGTTTTGCTCTGGAACGAAATATTCAATTATACAAATTGTAAAAATGTTTAGTGCTAAGTATAAATATATTTCTCAAAGACTTGGTGATAGAAGTGACTCGATCACTATCAATAATAATGCAAAAAAAATACTAGGTTTTAAGACCAAAAGAAATATCAGAACCTATATTAAAGATTTTATAGCTAATAATTAAAGAATTGGAAAATTATAATGATTGATAAAGGAATTATTTTAGCTGGTGGAAAAGGAACAAGAATGAGTCCACTTACGAAAGCTGTAAATAAACAACTTTTACCAATTTATGATAAACCGTTAATATTTTATCCTTTGTCAATATTGATGCTAGCTAAAATCAAAAATATATTGATTATAGTTAATAAAGGTCAACTTGATCAATATAAAAAAATTATTCCTAATGGTGATAATCTTGGAATTAACATAACATATAAAGAACAGGATACACCAAAAGGTTTACCTGATGCATTCGTATTGGGTGAGAAATTTATTCAGAAAAGTAATGTGGCACTAATATTAGGTGACAATTTTTTTTATGGACAAAATCTATCCTCTAGTCTTATTAATTCTGCAAAATTAAAAAAAGGAGCTAAAATATTATTGTACAAAGTAAATAATCCAGAATTATTTGGTGTTGCTAAAATAAATGACAA
>ENA-OSJC01004135-OSJC01004135.1-marine-metagenome-genome-assembly--contig:-NODE-4135-length-10084-cov-4.110523_pt1 | contig 10084 bp, 5 predicted proteins | sample MGYA00237885_ERZ534234 | MGnify/ENA primary metagenome ERZ534234 (study PRJEB26413, sample SAMN06343907) | marine metagenome | isolation source: coastal waters | place: Atlantic Ocean: West Antarctic... | reverse complement strand
TTTCGCAATCCTTTACTTGGCATGGGAATGCTGTTCATGAAGACAATGGAATTTGCTTCAGGCGCACTTGGTTATGTCCTCCGACGCCGCAGTAGTTCGGTCGAAAGCCAAATTTACAAAGGGTGATATCGGGAGTATTTGAGCTAAGACGCTGATTGAAGGAACTACATCGCCCAATCACATTTATGGTTTTAATGAAGCGATACGAAACTCATCATCATGAAAGGTGTGCGAATATTTCAACAAGCTATATGCATAAATAACGGTTCGTTTTAGAGGATCGAATTCGCTACTATTTATGTTTGTAATAAAAAACAACACTAAAAATTTAACACCAGCGCCACTCTCAATCGAATCTATCAAACAGTTATTATGAGATGATAGTGAAAATACTTGATCAAAAAACTAAAGCATCATACTAGGCTGATATGACTAACAACTCCCTCTCTCTTTACAAAAAGCACCTATACTCAAGTGATAGATATACGCTCTTAGCACACGCCGCAAGTGTAATCATGATTGCAACCATCATTTTGTATTTAGCTGCAATCAATTTTAGCTTGTCATTTATGACAATGGACGAGTTAGACGGATTACTAAATAGCTATTCAGATGTTTATGCAGGAGTAACTGAGAGCGGAAGAGCTTCTCACTTCATTGCCTGGATAATTGTTGAACCACTAACATTTTACAATCCTACAACAGTTGAGTTAGTTCCACGGTTTCTGTCAATCATTTTTCTATATCTGACATTGATAATATACCTACAATCAATTTTTAAATCATGGTTGTATTGCATAACATTTGCATCAATAGCAATCGGCGGGCACCTTGTAGACTGGCAACATAATGGGATGGTTGCTTTTTTTGGGTCGTACAATATTTTTCTTGCGGCATTCTTACTTTCGCTAACCATCGCAAAAAGTCATCAAATTACGGGAGGCCGCCGCCAGATAATAGTTTGCTTATTGCTTTTTGCGTCCTTCCCTTCAGAGTTCTTTGTGGGATTTTCCGCATTATGTGCGATTTACTTTCTGATATTCGAAGACAAAGGCAACAAAACCGCAAGGCCTTTTATCGCTTCCATTCTACTTTATTTATTACTTTACCTAGTTTTCAATTTTGTCTTGGATGTAAATACTGAAAATGCTCTGGTTAGAAAAGAAGCCATGAACAACTATATTTATGGAACAGTCAACAGCTCCTTTTCAATCCCAAATTTTCTGAAAGGCAGCTGGGTATATTTAAGTAACAGCATCCCATCGAGTTCATTCAAAATAAATTTAGGTAGCTTTTACCCCTATATTATCAGCTCGATATTAGTGGGCTACCTACTAATATATAGCAGAGTCAAAGCTAATATAGAAAAAAATAGTAGCATCTACGAGTTATTGCTAGTCGCATCAGTTTTGTTTGTCGTACCCAACATGCTAATTTCGCTACAGCCCACCAAACTACAATGGGCCTTAACTGGCTCGTCAAATCGTTACGTTTTTAGCTACTATTCATGGATAGGGTTCGTTTTCATCATGTCGCTTGCAGCCTACTGCGTTAGTAGGAAAAACGCCTATGCTTTGGTTCTAGTCGCGATCATTACCGGTCCATTGGTTGTAAATTCAATGACTAGCAGCATAACTTTTACTAAACCATATAAAGAGTCAACGAAGAAATGGCTCAACCTGAATGTTCTCTTGAGGGACGAATTGGCGGAAGACATTACCGTGAATGAAGAATACCTAATACACCCAGGGATCACGCCGATTGACGAGAAATACTTATCTGATTTTGCGCGTAAATATTATAACAAAGAGCTTACCGTATCATCCGATCCCTCAGTGGGATACAACTTTGGGCCGCGGGTACTTTCATTCATAGAGAAAATTGAGGGTTTATCTGGCTACGAAGAAGGAGGGAGATGGACAGAGGGCAAACAAACACAGTTCTTTTTCAAACAAAAACTTCCCGACAATTTTCAGCTTAAGATTGAACTTAGCGCAGCATATGGTCCAAACAATGGAAACGATATAGTCGTTAACGTAGGTGACTGGACCGGGTCTTTTGTTGCTCATCCAAAAAGATTGATCGTTCTAACCGTCAACAAAACAACCGAAACAAAAGAAATCGCATTCTTGATCCCGCGTCCGATTTCGCCGAACGAATTAGAACAGGCAGCCGACAACCGAGAACTCGGCATTCGCTTTACACACCTTTCATTTGACGCAATCAAGTGACCTACCAGGCGCTGGCAAAATTACTTAGATTTAGGTTGAGAACTTTTATATCTGTAAAGAATGGCTGAGTTTTTCTTTGAACCGAGTTTCGCAAAGATTCAGTCACATCTTTTTAGGCTCAAATATTATATGTAAGGTAACTAATGCAAAGCGCTACGATTAAGCATAATAATGCGCCACTTAAGTAGGTTTAGACTATACTGTCAAAAATAAACAGAACTGTACTGCGTTGTAAAAACCTTGCAGCCTCGTTAACGTTTAGCGAAGCGGGGGGCACCAGACAAATGATTTTTTTAATCAACTCGCCATCCCAACTCGTCTTATTCTTTTCCATCATCTAAATCTTGTGTAGATTCGAAACCACAACATGACATATTGAAACTTTTCTGAACATGATTTACGACTTTTTGTTCGTTGGTATTACCCGATAAAACATCAACATACATGCGTCAAATGTCGAATGACCACGCAATTCAATCCAACAACTAGCCAGTTTGATTCCAGTTAAGACACGCCAATTCAAATGGGTATTTTCTTGCGTGTCACATTGCCACCTAATAGAATACCCCTTAATTCTAGAACCTATTTCGATGGCTAATTGAGCTAAACTACTGTAAAGATTTAGTACTCCTCTCAACACACTAGTAGCACTACAAGGCAAGGTTAACTATACAACATGAATCAGAAAAATGATCAATGGGATGGGTATTTTTCCAGACACTATCAGACTAAATTTGATAAAACAGATATTCTTCGTGCGCAAAACTTCATGCATGGGCAACTGAAAATACTCAACAAGATCTCCCCCTTCTATAAAGACGACAGCGTACTGGAAATTGGTTGCGCTTTAGGTGCGTTTATCGAAACGTTAAAGCAATCTGGTGTGAAAAACATCTCTGCTATTGAACTTGACGAATACGCTGCCGAACATGTCCGTAAGACACAGGATGTAGAAGTGTCGACTTCAAAAATAATGGACTATGGTAGCGACCAACTCTTCGATAAGATTTATGCATTTGAAGTTCTAGAACACCTAGACGATCCTATTAGAGATATTGAAAAAATCTATCATTTACTCAAACCAGGCGGACATTTTATATGCAGCTCCCCTTACCCATTTAAACGAAGCATTTCGAGCGATGAATCTCATCTATTTGTCTTACATCCAGATAACTGGCAGAGATTGTTCGTCAATGCAGGATTTTCAGTTAAGCTTTCACGACCTGCAACAGGTTTGCCATTTGCATACCGTCTCAATCAAATATTGTCAGTCTATTTCAAGTTTTACATGCCGATACTACCGCTTGTTTCTACCACTTTGTTTGTATTACAAAAGAAAGAATAACTACAGTAGCTTTATACGTGAATGCCCCTTGGTTATGCCTTAAAGCTGCAACCTAGTACAGGATTACCCGCGTAGATGTGGAGCTCTGATATGCCTAAACAAAAAAAGTACATTATTCTTCTCTGCGGCTACTCCGGCGCCATTTCGGGCGGCGATGAGCATGCACTGCAGCTCACATCATACTTAAGTAAATTCGACAACGATATTACTGTAATACTTCCAAAAGATGCTTACTTAGATAGAATTGAATCAAATGTAAAACGCGTTAACCTTCCTAATCTCTTCTTTGAAGAGAAAATACGACACATCAAACCACTATTACTATTAGTGTATATGTGGCGCATGGTCATTGCCTGGTACAAACTCAAGAAAATGAAGGGATCAAAGGATCATATCATTATTGCCGCCTCTCATCTTTTTCATGACACTTTCCCTCTGCTTCTACAGAACAAGCATGACTCAGAGTTTATATATGCCTACCATCTAATTCGTTTTTGCAGTAGTCGAACTGGCATTTCCACCCGCATAAGTGTTTTTCTAGAACGACTTTCACTCTGGGTTGTCGCCTCTAGGAATATCAACGTCATAACTTCCTCTGATGTTGTCAGAACACAGCTCATAGGTATTCTGCCGAATACGGCGGATAGATTTAGCTTAACGCGCAATGGCGTCAATATCGATATGATACAAAAAGTAGAGCCCCAAGCTAAGACTATCGATGTCGTTTTTTGCGGTCGGTTTGTCGCATACAAGGGCGTACTCGACCTTGTGCATGCAATTTCCCGCATAAATAAAGACATCCCTATAAAGGCAGTTTTGATAGGTAGAGGTCCTGAGCTAAACAAGATAAAGAAACTGATAAATACTCTGCAACTTGAGCAAGTTCTTATCGCTACTGATGCAGATGACCATGAAAAATTTCGACTCATAAAGTCTGCAAAGCTGTTTGCTCTTCCATCTTATGAAGAAGGATGGGGAATAGTTATTGGAGAAGCTCTTGCCTGCGGAACAAATGTCCTTGCCTACGACGTTAAGGAAATTCAAACAATCTGGGGCGACTCCGTAACTTGGGTCGAGAAAGGTAACATAGACATGCTAGCAACAGGCATTCAGGACATCCTAGCCGCCCTACCTCTCAGGACCGACGAGGATTTTTGGCAAACAGCATTGTCATGGGAAAACATCCTCGACGAGGAGGTTAATTATTTTGACTCAGCTAAGTCGATCGAGCAATAAACCTCAATGAAGTATTGGTCGAAGCTTTTGGCAGATGCCAGGTGACCAAAAATGAGCCGCTATTGGTGGTTATATGCACAATACTCTGCAGAGTTTATGGAAAATTGGTCGACTGGCATCCAGCCTTAGGCGGAAGATGTAAATATTAGTTAATAAAACATACTAACGACAGTTAGTTAGGACTACCGCCGACTAGCCTTACCGTTAGCATCAGGTATTTACTCTCCTAGCACCTAAAGATAGCTGGAGTGCCGTTCGAGAATTGAGAGTAGGATTTACTGGAAAATTAGACAACCCTCTTATAGACCCTCGGTTCGAATAACGTACAAACAGAAAGTTTCTTCGGATGGCGCTTTGCGACACTAAAAAAAATATCGCCCCTACACTCAGTAAGACCTGTATCGATTGACTACCGACTACTATTATCCCACGCCATTTCATCGTTTTTTTGGTCAAGTTGGCCTCCACCCAAGTTTACGGCTGCGAAAAGAATTCCATTCGCACATGGGATTCAGGTTCATGCGTAGGGAAACATCCTATTTCTTCGCGTATAGAATTTTGCGAATCACAATTCATCAGAACATTAAGCTCCTCCTTCAGATTTGCCTGCTTGTTTGATGAAAGAGTGTAGCCGTATGGCTATTAGTGGTTAAACGCTACCAAGCTTTTTGTCGTTTGTGGCTATTGGCTGACCTGGTGATGGCCGATTAGCCAGCATAATTTTCTGTTGGCTTAGGAGGGTTGGACGGCTCGCCTAGCATCTACGGATAGCTGTATTCACGTTCGAAAACTGAAATTAAGATGTATGGTGAAATTGGGTAACAACACGTATATGACCTTGGCCTGTCTAAACAGAATTGTTGAATGCCTCCTCATTTTCCTTATGCAGCTCGCTGCATAATTTTCTTTGTGAAATTTGTTCGCTTCTGCATCAGCACCCCAACTAAAGCTATTTAGTATCCAACAACTCTAGCAGGTTCAACAGTAAAGTAATTTTCTTACGAGTCGATAGTTCAGAATTAGAATTGTAATTAGCTCAAACATGAACCCGACTTCAGCCACGAATGGAAAGCCTAAACCGTAAGCCCAGCAGCGAACCGAATAAAATTAAGGCTCGAATTCCGAAACCAAAAAAGTTGATATATAAAATGTTCAACAACGCTTCGTAGCAGATTATGTACTAAAAGCGCCAGAACACAGAGGGTGTGTTTGAGCTGAGAAAGATTCACAAAAAATTAAGCTGAAACTTATGAGTAGCGAATTATTTTTGCCTATGTGCCTCAGAATACTGCCTAAAAGTTTTCAACATCGGAAGTACTGGCGTTTATCTACGACGAAGACTCTTAGTGACAACCTAAGATTTGCGAAGCTAAACTCACTCGCTTCTCCACCAAACTACACCATCTCATCATCAGGGTAACTTCGAAATAACCAGCTAGGTTTCCCTACAACAGCTGGGCGGTCATTCTTAGCTGTAATAAAAATATACTGGCCTAGGTCGTACTCTCTATTGGGAATGGTTTCGACATATTTGTACACTTCCGACAATGGATAATGCAACCCGGCGTGGTTCTCATGAACGTCACTTGAAAACATTTGTTCAATTGTAAACCCCATGTGATCTAACAGTTGAAACAACTCGTGTTTGTTATATTCTCTGTTGTGCCTGCCGTAGGGACCATGGCCTGAATAAGGATCATAAATATTCACACCAGCTATCATCTTGGCAATATTCTCGAGCCGGTTTACATTGGGTGTACTTAGAATAAGCGTCCCATCTGGCTTCATTTTATTCTTAATGTTTTGTAGAGCCCTTACCGGGTTTTCTATGAGATGTTCAATCACTTCGCAAAAAATAACAACGTCGAATTGCTTCTCCAACGGAGGTTCCGAGTCTTCGATCTTATGATTCAGAAAATCAAACTCGAATCACTCTTGAGTAAGCTCATTGGCTTGTATCTGTATCCCAGACTTCGCCTCGCCGCCAAAGAAATTGAGGCATTGCAAATCGTAAGACGTGAACTTTTCAATAAGCATCGAAGTGAAATAGGGGTTTGACCCGATTTCCAATAATGATTTCCCTTCCGATTCAGCTGGCAGAAGATTCAATGTATAGACAAACCGATTGAAATCCTGGTTAAGATACCCTTCTAGTTCGTGCGAGGCACTACCATCTAGCCGAAACTCCCTCATCCACTCCAGCAATGATGCAGAGGTATGCTCCTCGGGGTAGCTCAGCGGGTGAGCCAGATTCAGAGGTAATGGTGTATTGTCGTCCATAAGTTGGCTCCGTTTGAGCAAGAATTTAGCAATCCAGCGTTAGTCTATACGCAACAACAATTCATCTGCACTTTTTTTCCAAGAAATTATTGGCATATCGTCACTCTTAATGTGCAGGGACTTGTTATATAGCGAATCCCATTCAATTAACTCATCAGCGAGTGCCGGCCCTGTTCTACCCCTAAAAAAAGTCGCATGCTCGTTAGCAACTTCTCGGAATATAGGAATATCCCGTGCAATTATAGGTAGTCTGTTCTGCGCTGCTTCTACCAAAGGCAAGCCAAAGCCTTCATCCTCGCTTGCCATTATCAAACAGCTGGATTCGTCATAGAGCCTTTGTAAATACTCATCACTTACGTCGGAAAGCCAGAGCAATTTTTCACCAAGCTCTTTGTGAGTCTCTAGTCTAGAAACTAACTCATCTACAAGCCATCCCGCTTTACCTACAATCACCAATCTAAAGTCGAGGTTTCTCTCCCACAGAGACTCAAATGCAGACAACACGAGTAAATGTCCTTTCCTTGGCTCCAACGTTCCTACAACAATAAAAGTAGACGTGTTTTTTAGTTTGGCAAGCAGCGCTTCATTTTCGAGAGACAGACTGGCCGTCGATTCATCGTTGAGAATGTCAGCTCCTAGGTTAAAGCTCGAAATACGGGCTGGTGAGCTTGGAGGGACTGTTTGGTTTTCATCAATCCACTCCTCTAAGTCGCCAGCTACAACCTTGGATATACAAACTAAGTTGTCCGCTATGGCAGTCACTGTTTCGAGCCAGCCATTGAACAGTTGGGGGTTAGGTGGCAGCCACCATTCTGGATGCTTTATAAGAAGCAGATCGTACACTACGAAGTTTAATTGGACGCCTCTTAGCTTCATGTCTTGATAAACCGCATCCGTCTCTGGCGTGAGGTGCATTGTTAGATCCAAAGCCAGATATTTGTCCCCATTTGAAGGCGTTAGAACCGGACTAAAATCGACCTCTTCCAATAGAAACCTGCTGGAAGCGCGGTATAAACCTTCATCAAAAAACATGGGGACAACCTCTAAATCGCGCGGAGGCTTATCTAACAACTGATTCAAAATACTACGTGCGACGCGCTGAATTCCTGACTTCGCGTCCGTATGATGGAGTACAGAAATATCCACCAATAACCTGTTGGGTTCGTTTGTCGTTGATATGTTTCTATCAATGCTTCTTGCATAGTCGACTAAGGGTTCGTTCGAGCTATCCACTAAAATACGAGCTAAATCACTGTAAAGGCTCTTCTCTGAAGAGGCGACTAAACCCTTAGGCTTAAGAGTTTTTGATCTGCAATCTAATCCTTCTTGTATAAACGTCCATGCGGAATTGGCCGTTCTAGCCCAGGAAAACAATTTTACTTGTTCTTCTCCATGAGCCAATAGCCTCAGATAAAAGGCAGAGTCTTGAAGCACCTGGGCTAATTTGGAGCTAATCGATTCAATCGAAAATGGGTCAAACAAAGCCTCTGGCAGCCCCACCACTTCGGGCAAACTTGAATTATTAGACGCTATCACCGGCGCCCCACACGCCATTGCTTCGATCGGTGGTAACCCCATCCCTTCATGGGTAGAAGGAAACACAAACACTTTGCAGTTTTTGTAGAATTCAATCAATTGAGCGTCAGGAACGTATCCCAAAAAGTCGACTTTACCTACTATCTCGCAATCAACGACTATAGATTCTAGCTTTTCTAATTCCTCAATCTGAATCTTTCCAATTACAACCAGTCGGTATTTTTCCAATAAATCTAAGGGTAGCTTAGCGTATGCATGAATGAGACTAGCAATATTTTTTCGAGCATCGCCACCACCAGAGTAAAGAATATACGGCGAGCGTGTTGCTTCATCTAGCTCATTTTGATCTGTATCTCCTGCCAATACCTGAGAGTCTAAGAAACATTCTGAAATGCTCCCCGATATGTTCTTTATCTTCTCAGGTGAAAACGCAAGATTTTCTAACGCTTCCAATCTTGAACTTTCTGATATTGACAACAAAAGATCGGCATTTTGCAGAGATATTAGTTTGTCATTGAGAAAGTCCTGATGAATTGGGTTTTCAAGGAAGTGCTCGTCAGGTTTCACCAATGGGATTAAATCATAGAGAATTACTGCCGTGAAAATGTCAGATTCGGTAGCACTAATACTTGTTACTGAGTTGTCGCCTATCCCTTCAAACAAGCTCGAAATGAGCACTACATCAGGCTCTAGTTTACTAATGAAAAATTCTCTAATCAGCTCTCCTGACTTTCGCCTGCCCAAGTTATCAGGATCTGCGTAGTACACAGGATAAGGTGTGCACCATGTGACAATGTTTTCTGCTGGCAGTATTTCCCTTAGTTCAGTTCTAATGAGTTCGATGGATTCAGGGAAGGCTTCATTCAACATGACGTAAATGTCATTGCCATGACTGTCTGTAATCATAGCCTTGACGAGAGATAGGGAGTATCGCCCTATTCCTCTAAACCGACTCTCAGATTGGTAGCCTTGTAGATCTATCAATAAACGCATTAAATAATCCTTGTGAAGTACATATTGAACAGCTTAATTTCAAACATAAAGCATCGAAACAGCGCCGGCAAAAAGGCAAGAAAGCAGCTCGAATGACAGCTTTGGAGGACAAATTAGAATGTTTTGCAAATGGCCGAAACCGCTCAGTAGCAACCAATCAGATATATTTTCTGATGGTTTCCACTTCGCCAAATACAAATGATTGTCAATGATTTGGTTGTGCCATCAAGGATTCCTGAATTTTACCTGTAGCGGACTCACATAGGAAATTATGTTTTCGTCGAAGGTACCTCAACAGCTATTCTACAGTCGGAAAGCTCATTCTTATTGGAAAGGTTTCATCACCATTAGACTCCACCAAATCTACTGTCGCTCGACAACTTTAAGCAGTCATACCCCCATCAACGACAAACTCTGAACCACTGCAGTAGGTGCTCTCATCTGACGCGAGAAACAGCGCGAG
>ENA-OSJC01004133-OSJC01004133.1-marine-metagenome-genome-assembly--contig:-NODE-4133-length-10086-cov-4.418523_pt1 | contig 10086 bp, 4 predicted proteins | sample MGYA00237885_ERZ534234 | MGnify/ENA primary metagenome ERZ534234 (study PRJEB26413, sample SAMN06343907) | marine metagenome | isolation source: coastal waters | place: Atlantic Ocean: West Antarctic... | reverse complement strand
CCAGAAGTAATGATGATAGCAACAATTGCCAGTGGGGCAATGAGCGCAATGTCAACTATGAGGGCCGGAGATGCAAAGCAATCTGAGTACGAGGTTAAGGCAGCACAAGCTAGAGCTAATGCTCAAAGAGATGCTGCAAACGCTATGATTGAAGGCAATAATGTTATGCGTAAATTGCAAGCAACAAACTCTACTGCTGTAGCACGAGGCTTTGCTGGTGGTGTTGACGGATTTTCTGGATCAACTAAATTAATGCAGCAAATAAGTAATAAGCAAGCTGGTAAAGATTTAAGAATGACAGACTTGGCAGCAAGAGAAAGTAAGAGTTTTGGAGAAGTTCAAAGTATGATGTTTCTTGAAGCAGGAGATTTTGCAAAAAGATCATCTAGATTTGACGCTTTTACCAAACTAGCTTCAACTGCTGTTAGTGCTGGTTCACTTAAAACTGGCGGTAGCGGTGGTAGTAGTTCATACGGTATGCCAGGGTCAGGAACGCCATCTTATGGCTCTACTGCATATTGGAAAGGATCAGCGTAAATGGCTAAAATACCACTGTATAGACCTGATAGACAAGAGTCTGGCATAAAACCAGCATCAGTTCTTAGCACACCTCAGTTTGGTGAAGCTATTAACATGGAAAGAAAGATATCAGAAGGCCTGGATACTATACAGAAATTTGCGTATGAAGAAGGCGAGCGCGGCGTTAAAAAGCAAGCAGCAGAATATACAGTTGCTAATCCATTATCAATCGAGCAACTAGAAGAAGCTAAAGTAAGTGGGATTAATCCTATTGAGCAAGCAGTCAATGGAGGAATAGTTTGGAATGACGCTGTAACTAAATTGTATGCACAACAAGGTTCTGCTGAATTAACTAACCAATCTCTTAAACACTTTGAAAATGTATACGCTAAAGTTCAAGGCGGAATATTAACAGACGCAGATGAGATACAAAATGCTTTAGAAGCCCCAATTGGAGCTTACAGAGATGTGTTATCTAAGATTGACCCAGAAGTTGCTAATAAATTCTATGCTGCAATGATCACTAATGGTGGGTCTTATTATAGAAAGTCATTAGGAACATTAAGAACTAGCGAGCAAAAAAGACAAGACCTTATAGGAAATGAAACTTATAAAGGCTTAGTAAGGCAATGGCAAACAGACTTAGATTCTGACATTTCTCCAGAGCTATTAATGGTTAAGTTTTATCAAGATGTGCAAATTGCTCAAAACTTATTTACAGGCGCATCCAATGAAACTACTTTAAAAAATTCTGTCTTATCTGAGTTTTCAACAGCATTGTATGAGCATATGTCTGACAAACTAGTTGAAACATATGCGTCTTCTGAAGAAGCTTATGAAGCTATGAAGTCTGATGACCTTGGAGCATATTCTGGTGTATGGAAAACAATGCTTCCTAACCAGAAAAAAGACTTACAAGCTTTAGTTAAATCTAATTTTAAATACAAAGACGAGAGAGAGTCTAAGAAGTTAACAGAAATAACAGCTAGTTCTAAAAAAATAGAAAATGAATTACTTAACAATGAAGAACCTACTGCCTATGCCGATAAGATTCTTAAATTAACAATAGAAAAAGATAAGCTTAGTGGAAATAAAAAATTAGAAGCAGAAGCTAAAATAGCTAACTTAGCTGCCGCACAAATGGTGGTTAAGTATTCTAAAGGCTCTGATATTGCTGCCTTAAAAAGAGACTACAATATTATGAAGAATGATCCAACGGTCCCTCAGGCTTTAGTTGATGCAATGGGAGAGTATGTAAAAAACTCTGAATCAGCATTTAAACAAGATCCTGTTGCGTTTGAGTTAAAAAGAACTAAAGGCGTTCCTGGTTCTATTGTTTATGATGAAGAAACTCAAAGCTTAACCATAAGTCAGTTTGAAGATCAAATAAATACAATAAATAATGCTGCTAATAAAACTGAAGAAATGTTAAGTAATACTCAAGTTAGTGCTATAACAGAACAGTTAGAATCTCCAGATGCACTAAATAGCAAAACAAGAATAGAACTTGCTGAATCAATTATTGCTCAGTTTGGTGATAAAGCTGGAGATGTCTTTAGGCAGATTTCACCATCAGATCTTATCTTTGCAAATAACGGAGTTCTTTTATCTATAGATGAGAGAAGTGCGGAGGTAGCAGTTAGAACTAATACAGGAGCTTCAATCCTAAAAGGATCAAAAACAAAACTTTCAGAGAGTAAATTAATTAAAAACCCAATTATACAGAATTTTGCTAGAAATTTGTCTAGAAACGAAGAAGCTTCATTAAGAATTTTAGAATCAGCAGCAGCTCATTATGTAGGAGGAGGGCATCCTTATGAAGTAGATAAAAATAGCACAGTAATTGATACCGATGAAATGCTAAAATCTTTATGGGCTGTAACAGGAGGAGTAAGGGATAAAGTAACCTTTGAAAGAATGGGAGGAGTCGCTGAAATAAATGGAGAAATAGTTATAATTCCTAACACTATTCCAACTGATGAAGCTCCAGACATTTTAGCTGATTCAACTTATATGGCTTTTTCTGACTCTATTACTAACCCAGCAACACTTATAATTAAAGATGTTGATGGAAAAGATAAACCAATGATAGATGAAACAGGCTCATCTGTATTAGGAAGAGATAGTAATACTGATGAAATAAAACCTTACAACATTTTAGATTTACAAGAAGCATCTGTAATTTATACATCTGAAGGCTATGAGTTACAAAAAGATGGACGGCCTTTTTTAAACACAGATGGAAAACCTATCATGGTTGATTTGTTTAATTTAAAACAATGGCGTGATAATCAAATGGTAAATGGAATACTTGGAACACAAACAGTAATCCCGGTAGATTTTGATACTCCTTTTGACTATTTATTCCCTGAAGAAGGTATTGATTCTCTTGGTGTAGGCTCAAATACTATAAACATGGATCCCAGAGTTAACCCGGAAGATGTAAGTTTAGGTAGTAAAGTTTGGGATTATGATCCTGTGAATGCACCTAAAGACTTAATTAATTTTATTAAGGGTAAGGGAAATTAATGTTATTAACTAAAAGTGATTTAACAAGAGATTTAATAGCACCCTCAGTTGAGCCTGGAGAATACACAGGATTTGTAGAGAGTGCTTCTGTAGCTTATGACGCTACCAGATCCCTACAGAATTCTGGCAGTAAAGGCGATATGATGAAAGAAGTATCTGAGCCTCTTGCAGAAATAATTAAAACAGATTTTGGGATGACTAACACTGAATACATGATGTTTCTAGGAAACACAACTTCTAGTGGTGAGATTATTGCTCCAAATGTAGATTATGATGTTATCTCTGGGGCTAAAATTCCACAATACTTAACTAAGATGTTTGAAGTATCTCAAGAGAATTCAGATATAGCCGCTAAATTTGAGACCTTAGGTTTTGATACATCAGGAGGAATACAAAATTTCTATGACACTGTAGTCAATATGGGAATTGACAAATCATTAAGCTACCAACAAGAGCTTGCTGATAAAACATATAAGCAATCTGGTGCTGGAGCTTTTGGAGAATTTTCTGGAAGTATGACTGCTTTCTTTACCGACCCTACTGATATAGCTTCTTTAGCTATTGGAATTTCAGGAAAGGCCAAGTTACTTACAAAAATTGGACAAGCTGTTGCTATTAATGTGGGTGTAGAAACTATTGATTATCCAAGTGTTACCGCCTGGACTGAAAAAGTTACTGGAAGTCCTTATACAAAAAAAGAGTTTTTAAGGGATTCTGGAATTATTGCAGGGGCTACAGCCGGAATAGTAACCATTACACACTTTCCTGTAAGAGCTTTTTTAAGGGGAGTGTCTAATAAAATAGGAAGAGCATTAACCTCTAAAGAGGAATTAGAAGCTGTTAAGTTATTTCAAGAAGCTGCTGAAGATTTAGATGGCACAAAGTTTCCTGAGAATAAAGAATTAAATCAACTAGAGAATAAAGAATCTGTTGATGAGATTACAGACAAAGAGAATTACATACAAGATGATGTAGGCAATTTTCAGCATAACAATAAAGTAAAGCAAACTCTTGGAGCTGTACTTAGAAATGATCCTGATGGAATAAGACCACAAACAGTTCAAGTAGAAATAGATGATATATATACGCTAGAAAAACAATCAGGGGTGGATGAGTTAAATGTTAAAGATCTAACTAAAAAGAAAGTTGTTAAAGGAGATCCTGCTGAAGTTGATGAAATAATGCAAGGGCAGATACTTATATTTGAAGATGCTTCCGGGGCAAGAATTATTATAGATGGCAACAAAAGAGTAGAGGCTGCTGCTAAATCTGGTCAAAAGAAAATGTATGGCGTTGTATTAAAAGAAACAGAGGGTTTTACTAGGGAAATGGCAGAAATAGCTGGTCGAGTTAGAAATTATTATGATGGCACTATTCAAAAGTCTGACATGGATTTCTTACTTAAATACCCTGAGATGGTGCGTTCTTTAGAGATAATGGACCCTTTGATACAGCATAGCAAAAAAATATTAGCATTGGGGCCAAGGCCTATAGTAGCAATAGACAGAGAAATTATCTCTGAAGATATTGGAGCTTTGATAGGGGATAAGATTAAAGACCCTTTAGAACAAATAGCCATGATGGATAAAATTTTAAAAGGCAAAGTTAGTGATGTTGATGCTGAAGATTTTATAGATGCTGCTATAAAAGATAAGTCTTTAAAAAATTACGACATGAGCCTAGCTGAAGAAAAAGTACAATCGTTATTTTTAGAAACAGAAAGAAGTTCAATAATAGATGGTGTGTTAAATCTTTTACGAAAAGAGAATATATCTCTTAAAAAGTCAAAGAAAAAACAAGACATCGCAACTAGGGAAAACAATGAAAAAACAATACAACTCATCAGGGAAAATGGAAACAAAAATGGCGAAATCTACGACAAGATTACAAAAGCAGCCAAAGCCCTTAGTAATGACGGAAACTCAAGAAATGCAATCAATGCAGCTGCCAACGACATCAGAACTTCAGTTGGAGAAGGCCGTTTCGATCGCCTCTTCCACGATGGTCAAATCGCTAAAAGCGATGTTACAGCGCAAATTAATCGCGTCTCAGAAGAGTTTAAGGTCAGAAATAAAGACCTCATAGCTTATAGTGAGGGAATGATGGCTAAACAAATTGACTTAGACATTAAAACAACAACAGACATTCTTGCAGGTAGAGCTGACCTTGATCCTAAGTTAGCTGGCCGAATGATTGAAGTTGATGAATTTGACAAACCCATATCTTTAAAACAAGCATTAGATAATTTAGCTGTTGAGAACAAAGCAGAACTTGATTTTATTGCTGCATGTAGGAAATCATAATGAGTGATATAAGAACATGTCTTACCAATGCTGGCGATGAAATTAGCAAAGCATTTTCGGATGAAACTTTAGATTTATTTAATCAATACTTTGACGAGACAGGAAAATTAATTGATGACATAGGGACTTCTATTGATACAATTTCTAAAGACACTTTAGTTATTATGGAAGGGAATATATTACAAAACAAGCGCATTAAATTACAAACGATGTTAGCAAAGATTGAGTTAAACGATTTTTTAAGTGGAGCTAAAAATCCAGGTAAAGCATTAATAGATATTGGTAATATTAGATTATCTCAACAACAAAAAGTTGTAATGAGTCAGATTAAAGCACCTTTAGATAAATTCTTTGACACATTTAGAAAGAGTGGGTTATCAGGAACTAGACAAGGAAATGCTACTACAAGAAAGTTTATGCCAGGACAGCAAGAAAAGCACGACATGATTCGGTTAGTTGTAAAAGAAATCTACGAGCCAGGAAGTACAAAAAATATTAAAGCTGCTGATATGGCTAGAGCTTATATTGATGCTTCAGAACATGCTAGATTATTGTTTAACAAAGCAGGTGGCGCTATTCCTAGTGCTAGGAAAGGAGCGTACTTACCACAACATCACCACCCAGGAAAGATTATTGCGGCTGGTTACGATAATTGGTATAAAACATTAAAACCATTACTTGATCGCGAAGCTATGGTTAATAGCAAAACAGGACTTCCACTTAACGATGAAGAGTTAGACGCTGTGCTAGATAGTGTTTTTAAAAGTATAACTACTGAAGGCCGTAATAAATTAAATAGCCTTAGTGCTGAAACATTTAGCCAAAACAAATCAATAGCTAAAAGATACCAGGAACAAAAAGTTATTAGATTTAAAGATGGGGCTGGTTGGACAGCATACCAAAAAGAATTTAGTGATTCCAATATATATGACATCATGCACAATCACTTAACTATGATGTCTAAAGACATATCTTCTATGCAAGTATTAGGTCCTAACCCAGAATCAACCGTAAAATTTTTACAAACAAGAATAAGAGAAATAGCTGATGAAGCTGATAAAGGAACTGGTAAATCTACAAATCTTATAGACGCAGGTAAAGCTGCTCAAAAATTTGGAGATATGTGGGAATTACATAAAGGCTTACCAGAATCAGTAAACCCTAATATTAGTAAGGTTATGCGTAATGTTAATGCTTTAATTATGGCTACAAGACTGTCTTCAACAACTCTAATTGCAGCGCCTACTGATGCTATGACTGTGCGTAAAATGGCAAAGTATAATGGCATGAGTCAGATGAAAGCTATTAACGATTATGCTAAAGAATTATTTAAACTTAACCCAGGAGAAAGAGAACAAGTTGCTGCTGAGTTAGGTTTAATGAATGAGCATATGATGGATGGAGCTTCAGCTGCTTTAGCAAGGTTTATGCATGAAGACAATGCTTCTCCGTTTTTTCAGTTTGTTGTAGATTCCTCTTTAAGATTAAATGGGTTAACCCATATTACTGCATCAGGTCGGAACATGTCTGGCATGTTTTTAATGAGTGGATGGGCAGATGTTCAAGCAAAAACCTTTGACCAATTATCAGATCAAATGAAAGTTGCTTTAAAAAGATATGACATACAACCAGAAGAATGGAATCTAATAAGAAAAGCTAAATCTTATAAAAAAAATTACGCTGGCAAAGATGTTACTTATCTTCGAGGAGAAGACATTGCTCAAATAAAAGCAAAGCCTGGTCAATCTAGAAAAGCAGCAGACAAATATATGCAGATGATTTTTGGTGAGGTTGAAGTTGGAGTACCTACAGTTAATTACAGAGAGCGTGCTAGTTTAGCAGGGCTAACTAGAGCAGGAACAATCCCTGGAGAAATTACAAGATCATTTGCTATGTTTAAATCTTGGCCTATGGCTTTTTATCATAATCATTTGGAGCGTGCATGGCAAGAAGCTGGAGAGTTAGGAACTCCTTTTGCAAAATTAAAGGCAATTGGAGACACTGTTTTATTTATGACGATGGGTGGCGCTCTTGGATTGCAGCTTATGGAGATCACTAAAGGCCGGAAGCCAATTGATACTGTCCCAAGAAAAATGTCATTAGATGATGAGGGCTGGAGGTTTTGGGGAAATTCTATAGTAAGGTCTGGTGGTTTTGGTCCTTTATTTGACATAGCTGTTGGACTAGGAGATTACCGTCAAGGGTTATCTGGATATACATCAGGGCCAGTTATAGGTTCTTTAGACCAGCTATCATATGCACTTTTTGGATCAGCATATGAAGGTTTAATAGATGGGAAACCAGCAGCAGCAAGAACTAGAATTTTAAAAGAGGTTATTGCAAACACTCCTTACCAAGGGAATTGGATGATTAATCTTATGTTAAGAAGATTGGTATGGGAAAAAGTATTATTATGGAATGATCCTGCTTATAACAAACAGTTACAAAGAACAATTAAAAGAGATACGAAAGAAGGAAAAGAATATTGGTGGAGGCCTGGGGATGATAGTCCTGGGGATAATCCATTCAATTAAGACTATTAAAATACACCAAAATATGCTAATATAAACCGAGGATAAAACTATGGCAATTGACATTTCAGCACAAACAAGGCGAGTCGTCTATACTGGTTCAGCAGGTACAGGCCCGTATGCTTACGCCTTTAACATACTGGTTAATACAGACATTGCCGTCTTTTATAATACCAAAGAATTAACTTTAACTACAGATTACACTGTGGCTATTGGTGCTGCTGGCACTGGTGCTGTTACTTTAGTTGTTAATTCTGGAGGAAATATTCCTAGCACGCCATCATCCTCTGATCGGGTTACTTTACTTGGTGATCGTACTATTCAAAGAACTACCGATTTTACTACAGGTGGGCCACTGTTTGCCACTACATTAAATAACGAGTTTGATAGTCTTACTATATTTACCCAACAAAACTTAGAACAATCTAACCGCTCATTAAGAGCGCCAAATACAGATCCTACTACTATTAGTATGGAGCTACCTAATAACACAACTAGAGCTAGTAAATACTTAACCTTTGATGTTGCTGGTAATCCAGTTGCACAAAATGCAGTAGGTACATACAGGGGAAATTGGGCAGCAAGTACAGCTTATGTATTACAAGATATAGTAAAAGATACATCAACAAATAATATTTTTATTGTTATTACTGCACATACATCATCTGGATCTCAACCATTAACAACCAATACAGACGCAGCTAAATGGTCTTTAGTTGTGGATGCTGCTTCAGCAGCAAGTAGTGCAACTGCTGCTGCAAGTTCTGCTACAGCCGCATCAACTAAAGCAACATTAAGTGGGAACTATGCTAACAAAACAGATGGGGCTGTTACAGGCTCAGATTATTCAAGTAAGGCTTGGGCTATTGGTGGAACAGGAGTTACTAATACCTCTGCAAAAGGCTCTGCAAAAGATTGGGCTATAGATGTTTCTGGGACAGTAGATTCAAGTGAGTATTCATCAAAAGAATATGCAGCAGGAACACAGGCTAGTACAGGAGGTTCTGCTAAATCTTGGGCGCAAGATGCAGATGCGGTAAATGGTGCTGGTACAAATGATAGGTCAGCAAAGAATTGGGCGCAAGGTTCAAGTATGACTGGTTCTACACTTGGTGGCTCATCTAAAGATTGGGCGCAACTAACAAGCGGAACAGTTGATGGCACAAATTACTCAGCTAAATATCATGCTGCTGCTGCCGCAACGTCTGCATCTGCCGCTTCTACTTCTAAAGGTAATGCCGCAACGTCTGCATCTGCCGCTGCTTCAAGTGCTGCTGCTGCTGCTGCAACTAAAGATAGTATAGATTCATTTTATCTTGGCGCACAGTCATCTAACCCAACAGTAGATAATAATGGAGCTTCTGTAACTGCTGGGGATTGGTACTTTAATACTGGATCTAATGAAACAAGAATTTACAATGGATCAGCTTGGCAGGTAACTGCTGTATCAACTTCTGGTTTATTAACTGTTGCTAACAACTTATCTGATCTGGCTAATGCTGGAACTTCTAGATCTAATTTAGGATTAGGAACTGCTGCTACTACAGCGGCTACAGCTTATGTAGGTAAGACTGCCTCAACAGGGTCAGCTTCAATTCCAGTAGGAAGTACAGTTCAAAGAGATAGTAGCCCAGCAGAGGGGATGTTTAGATACAATTCTACAACAGATGAATTTGAAGGATATGCAGCTAGTGCATGGGGATCAATCGGTGGCGGTGCTTCAGCAGGAGGGGCTATATACGAAAACTCAAATGCTATTGCAGCAAACTATACTTTAACGTCTAGCACTAATGGTATGAGTGTTGGGCCTATAACAATCGCATCAGGAGTAACAGTCACTGTTCCTTCTGGAGCTAACTGGGTGGTATTATAATATGGCTTCAAAAATAAATGCAGATACAAGTAGCGGATTAAAATTAATTTCTGACACTTCTGGTGTAATAGAATTTCAATCAGCAGGGACTACAAAAGCTGGAGTTAATGGTACAGGACTTACTGGAAATGCCTCTCAAGTAACTGCTTTAAATGCTGCCGCAGTAACATCAGGTACTTTACCAATGGCTAGATTATCTGGTACATTACCTGCTCTTAATGGTTCTGCTTTAACAGCTTTAGTTGCAAGTAATCTTGCAAGTGGTACATTACCAATGGCTAGATTATCTGGTACTTTACCAGCACTCAATGGCTCGGCTTTAACAAATTTA
>ENA-OSJC01004132-OSJC01004132.1-marine-metagenome-genome-assembly--contig:-NODE-4132-length-10087-cov-17.208092_pt1 | contig 10087 bp, 9 predicted proteins | sample MGYA00237885_ERZ534234 | MGnify/ENA primary metagenome ERZ534234 (study PRJEB26413, sample SAMN06343907) | marine metagenome | isolation source: coastal waters | place: Atlantic Ocean: West Antarctic... | reverse complement strand
TATATTCCACTACCCATATTTAAATTTAAATCATTAAATGCATGGCCATACTCAAGCGCTTGAAAATACATAAAAATTATCCCAAGCGATACTGTTAATGCCAGGCCTATTATTAACTGATTTCTCTTCATCTCTTTCATAGCATGATGAGCCCAAGTAAGTGTTACACCACTAGTTAGTAAAATAGCTGTATTTAACGCTGGTAAGCCCCAAGCTCCCATAGTCTGGAATTCACCACCTATTTCGCCCGGTCCATTAGCTGTCAGAGGCCATATATTTTCAAATTCAGGCCATAAAAATGTATTAGTGGCCAGCCCTGCGCCTTCACCACCCAACCACGGAAGTGAATAAGTTCTAACATAAAATAGAGCTCCAAAAAAAGCAGCGAAAAACATTACTTCTGAAAAAATAAACCAGATCATTCCCCATCTAAATGAAGAGTCAACCTGAGCATCATACAAACCATTTTCGCTTTCGGAGATTACCGTACTAAACCATCCCACTATCATGAAGACTACTAGTGCTAAACCAAGAGCTAAAATATACTTACCTGTGTCGTTTCCATTTAATAAGCTTGACCCGCCTACCATAGCCATACAAACACCTACAGTTGCAATAATTGGCCACTTACTTCCATGTGGTACGTAATAAGTTCCTGATTCTGACATTTTAAATTATCCTCTTGTTTAAATTAATCTTTTTTAGAGACATCAACTGACTCAAAGAACGAGTAAGATAATGTCAAAGTTTTTATTCTATTTGGTAGTTTCTCATCTATAACGAAATATAAAGGCAATCTTACTTCTTCTCCTGGTTTAAAGGTTTGCTGCTCAAAACAAAAACATTCAATTTTCTTTAAATATCGTGCAGCTTCGTTCGGAGATACACTCGGTACGGCCTGACCTTTAATACTTTCTGTAGAATTATTTTTTGCAATATAATAAGTGCTGTAGACTTTTCCTGGCGAAATCTCCATCTCAAACTCTGAAGGCTTAAACTCAAGATCATTGTTATTTTGCCCATGAGAGATAAATTGTATATTTAATTTCTCTAAGCTTTCACTCTCAGTATAAAATTCGACTTTTTCTTTGAGATTTGATGTGTTGCCATTTAATCCAGTCACGTCACAAATTACGTTGTATAGAGGAACCAATGCAAAGGAAAATAGAAACATCGAAAAACAAATAAATATTAATTTTTTTGCTGTCTTGATATTTAATCTTTTTTCTTTCATATTTTTTTCACCTACTTGCCATGATAAAGTAAAAGCTAAGATATATAATGAAGGCAACAGCAGCTAAGATAGCTACCGTTACCGTTACTTTTTGTTTAGTCTTCAAAAGTTACCTCTAGTAATTAATTACTATTTTATTACTGGCGGAGTACTAAATGAATGATAAGGCGGAGGAGATGATAATGTCCATTCTAGTCCTTCCGCGCCTTCCCAAACCTCGTCTGTCGCCTTTTTACCACCTTTAATAGTCTTGATTATTAGATATAAGAATATTAATTGTGCAAAGCCAAACCCAAAAGCACCTACGCTTGCAATCATATTATAGTCTGCAAATTGTAGTGAGTAATCAGGAATTCTTCTTGGCATTCCTGCTAGACCAACAAAGTGCATTGGGAAAAATGTTAAATTCACAAAGAAAGTTGAAAGCCAGAAATGTGTCTTACCTAAGGTTTCTGGATACATATTACCTGTCCATTTGGGAAGCCAATAATAACATGCTGCCATTATTGCGAATATTGAACCTGGTACTAGCACATAGTGGAAATGAGCCACTACAAAGTATGTATCATGATACTGGAAGTCTGCAGGGGTTATTGCCAACATTAGTCCTGAGAAACCACCAATTGTAAACATAATAATAAATCCTATGGCAAATAACATTGGCGTTTCAAAAGTCATTGCGCCCTTCCACATTGTTGTAACCCAATTAAAAACTTTTACACCTGTAGGAACAGCTATCAACATAGTTGCGAACATGAAAAATACTTCTCCAGCAAGTGGCATTCCTACTGTAAACATATGATGTGCCCAAACTATGAATGATAAAAATGCTATAGATGCAGTTGCATATACCATTGAGCTATATCCAAACAATGGCTTACGCGCAAAAGTAGGGATGATAGCTGATACCACGCCAAATGACGGAAGAATTAATATATATACTTCTGGGTGTCCAAAAAACCAAAATATATGTTGAAACATAACAGGATCACCACCGCCTGCTGCGTTAAAAAAACTAGTACCAAAAAATTTATCTGTCAATAACATAGTCACACCGCCTGCTAAAACAGGCATTACTGCTATAAGTAAAAAAGCTGTTATTAACCAAGTCCAAACAAACAACGGCATCTTCATTAGAGACATTCCTGGAGCTCGCATATTTAATATTGTTGCTACAATATTTATTGCTCCCATGATTGAAGATAAACCCATAAAATGTATTGCAAAAATTAAAAATGGAAACGCATCTCCTGTTTGAAGACTTAAAGGTGGGTAAAGAGTCCAACCGCCTGCTGGCGCTCCTCCATCCATCCATAATGTTGAAAGAAGCATGGAGAATGCAAATGGCATTATCCAGAAACTCCAGTTATTCATTCTAGGTAGAGCCATGTCTGGACCGCCTACCATAATAGGTATCATCCAGTTAGCTAGACCTGTAAACGCTGGCATTACAACACCAAAAATCATGACTAATGCGTGCATTGTTGTCATAGAATTAAAAAACTGAGGGTCGACAAATTGAAGCCCTGGTTGAAATAATTCTGATCGAATTACCAGCGCCATTAATCCACCAATAAAAAACATTATCATAGCGAACCAAAGGTATAGAGTTCCTATATCTTTATGGTTTGTAGTTGTTATCCATCTCATAATTCCAGATGGATGCTCATCATGATGCGTATCTTTAACAACCGTACTCATAACATTCTCCCTTATTTATTAATTTTAGCCACGCCAGACATTTTAACTTTGCTAGCTGCCAGCCATTCCTCATACTCTTTTTCTTCTACCGCCTCAATAACGATAGGCATAAAACCATGATGTCTTCCACACAGTTCTGCACATCTACCTCTGTATATTCCAGGTTCATTTATAACTACAGACATCTCATTTATATATCCTGGAATTGCATCTTTTTTTAACGCTAGGTCTGGGACCCACCAAGCATGCAAAACATCATTCGATGTTAATAGAAATCTGATTTTTGTATTAACTGGAACAATTAGGTGTTTATCTACTTGCTGTAAATAATTAATGTTCTTTTCTTTTTTATTATATATTTCATTGTACGGAGTAGACAATTTGCTATAGAAAGATACATCCGTATTTAAATATTCATACTGCCATAACCATTGGTAACCAGTAATTTTTATGTGTATTTCTGAATCACTATGATCATACATTTTTATTAAAGTTTTGGTTGCTGGGATAGCCATACCAATTAATATTACGAAAGGTACAATTGTCCATAAGAACTCAAGGCTAGTACTTTCATGAAAAGTAGCAGGAGTGACTCCTCTAGATTTCCTATGCATTAAAATCGACCAGAACATTGCGCCAAAAACTAGCACACCAATGACAACGCAAACCCAGAGTATAAGCATATGAAGGTTAAAAACTTCATGACTGATATCTGTTACACCTTGCGTCATATTCAGATCCATCCAGCCTGCTTGAGCTAAACTGAATGCTGACATTGTCGCGATAAAAAGAATTAGATTTTTAATTGAAAACATTTTTCACATACTCCTTGTATATTTATTACGCTATGTTTTGTTTTAACATTGCGGCTAACTTTATTCTTTCATCATCTGTAAGAAGAGCTCCAATTTCCATTTCTCGACCTGCAGATCTTAGAACTAACTTGTGAGGATACCCTCTTAAACGAGGTTTATTTAACACAAATTTAGCCCAATATTTTTTACAACCAAAAACTTTTTTAGTTCTCAATTTAATCAATGATACCGAAACATTATCATCATCAATTTTAACCACTTCGTACTGAGAATTCTTTATATAACAGTATGCCAAAGCAGCGCCTAGCAAAATCATCTCTAAACCTGTAAATGGAATTATTAACCACATTCCCGCCATTGCAAATGAAAAAGCAATCACAAAAGAAAGAAAGAAGAGTATAAAAAAAAATATTTTATTGCCCTGCCAAGATAATGAACTATTGGGTTTAATAATAAATTCTTTAAATTCGCTTTCCTTGTAATGAATCATATTGCTGATAACCATTATAATTTATAGCGGTAGTATACTAAATCATGATTTAATAATATAGTGTGCAAAACAAAAAATTACTAAATTTATCCAATTATTTTCTATACTCGATTATATTATCCATTTTTTTCCATGCAGAACCATAAATTACCTCATACGTGGCTGGTAAAGTTCCTGATTCTGATCTAAATTTCTCATATTCACGGTACATTGCCTGCATTTTATCACTTCCTAATAGGGGATTTTGATTCTCTGCCTCAAAATTAACCTTTGAGCCAATATTTTTTAAATCCTTTTGAAGTCGAACAACATCTTCATACTCTACGATAATTTTTTCCGCATCTACGACGGAATCTATGAATCCTAAATTCAACATAAGATCGCCAATATCATGCATATCATAAAATTCATTAACATGTTTCTTGTCGTCTACCCTTGACCAGGCTGACCTAAGCTCGATCAAGGTATCTGGACCATATGTGGAAAATAAAAATAAACCACCAGGCTTAAGTACGCGATATATTTCTTTAAAAGAAGATTTAATGTCTAATTCCCAATGCAGTGCAGAAGAAGAAAATACAAAATCGAATACGTTATCCTTAAATGGTATTTCTTTAAATTGAGCGCATACAGAATACACATTACTATTATCTATAATTGGAGAATTTAAAGACTCATAAGAATTATCAAGCATATAGAATTCTGATTTTGGGTGCAGTTCTAGAAGACTTTCTGTACTCAGACCTACCCCAGAACCTATATCTATAATTTTTCTAGGTGATATATTTATAAAGGATAGCCGTTGCATCAGCCTCGTGATAATTTCTTTCTGAACGACTGCTGACTCTAAGTATTTTATCGATACAGATTTTTTTTCTCTCTCAATCATATGAATTCTTTTAAAATTTTATAAAAATCATCGCTATTAGTTAAAAACGGAATGTGCGAGGAGCTTGGTATGACCTTTATACCAGAAACGGAGTCAAAAATTTTAATAGTATTTTTAATCTCTGGTGGCGTTATACTGTCGCCTTCCCCATATATATATAGATTAAGGCTTTGCTCTTCCACAAAAAAATTATCGTAATTAGATTTCTGAATAATGTCTAACCCACTATTTAGACTCTCTAAAGATTCTGCCAACACTAAATCAACATTTAAAATAATTTTTTTATATACTTCCTTTTTGCTCTTAAAATTACCAAGTATTAGTAAATAAAAGTTTTTTAAAGCTTTTTCTTTATTTATTGAAAGGTCTGCCTTTAATTTAATGATTGTGTTGTCGTCAAAACCAAAATTCCATACTTTAGTTTTCATAAATCTTGGTGTAAATGAAATATAAACCATCTTTATAGGATTTTCTCGTCTTAGAAACTCTATTTCCTTGGCTAGGAAGCAACCTAATGACCAAGAAAAAATCAGATCTATATCCTTGTGTTGTTTTAATACTTCTTGGGCCGCAGCTTTAAGATTTCCATCAGAGCTCTCTATAAAGCTATATAAGTTTAAAAAAACACAATTATCTGGCTTGAAAAATCTAGTCGCTATATTCACCCAAATTTTACTAGTGAAGCCCCATCCGTGAATAAATAGCACTTTTTTATATTTTTCTTGAGTTTTATCTCTATAATCAAACATACTGAATTATAACCATAATAAATTTTCGAGGCCTAGAGTTGGACATATTTTTTATTTCTTTTATTGCCACTGTTATTTTTAGCTATCTTGTAGGGTCAACCAATAGCTCTATTATTTTATCAAAACTTTATAAGCTTCCTGACCCAAGAGGTTACGGCTCTAAAAACCCAGGCGCAACAAATATTTTACGTTCAGGCAATAAAGTAATTGCCTTATCCGTGCTTGTATTTGACATACTAAAGGGTTGTTTGCCTGTTTTAATTGCGTATTATTTACTTGAAGATAAATTATATGCGCAAATTACTGGGGTATTTGCTGTAATTGGCCATATATTTCCAATATTTTATAAGTTCAAGGGCGGTAAAGGTGTTGCAACAGCGTTAGGTTCTGTCTTAGGATTTGACTTTGCACTAGGTTTAATTTGCCTATTAACTTGGTTAATAACAGCATTTCTATTTAGGTACTCAGCTTTATCTGCTATAGTCTCATTTACTTTTTTACCAGTATATACATGGTTAAGTTATGAGAATTTGGTAATAACTTCTATATATTTGTTTTTAGCAATTATAGTGATATACAAACATAAAACTAATATAAATAACCTTTTAAATAACGAAGAAACTAAGATTGGCAGCAAACATAAACAATAAGTTAAGAAAAGATATGGCAAACGCTATTAGAGCTTTGTCTATTGATGCTATTGATAAAGCAAATTCTGGTCATCCAGGCATGCCTTTGGGTATGGCAGATATCGCGCAAGTGCTCTGGAGTGATTATCTAAATTATAGCCCAAAAAATCCAAATTGGATAAACAGAGATAGGTTTGTTTTATCTAACGGTCATGGGTCAATGTTATTATACAGCCTTCTTCATCTTACTGGTTATGATCTTAGTCTTGATGAAATTAAAAATTTTAGACAATTACATTCTAAGACCCCTGGTCACCCTGAGTCACATTTAACAGATGGAGTGGAAACAACAACTGGGCCTCTTGGTCAAGGATTAGCTAATGCTGTAGGAATGGCAATAGCAGAAAAGACACTGGCCGCAACATATAACAAGAAAAATTTTAAGATTATAGATCATAATACATATGTTTTCGCAGGAGATGGGTGCTTAATGGAAGGAATTTCTCATGAAGTATGCTCGTTAGCTGGCACTTTAAAATTAAATAAATTAATTGTTTTCTATGATGATAATGGCATCTCAATTGATGGCAAAGTCGATGGATGGTTTACTGACGATACTGTAAAAAGATTTAAATCGTATAACTGGAATGTAATAGCGGATGTCGATGGGCATTCGAGCAATGACCTAATAAATTCTATAGAAAGGGCTTTGACATCTCAAGATCAACCTACTCTGATTTGCTGTAAGACAAAAATAGGGTTTGGGTCTCCAAGTAAAGAAGGAACAGCAAGCTCCCATGGTGCGCCTTTTGGGGATAAGGAAACAAATCTAACTAAAGAAAGTCTTGGGTGGGAACATGGTCCGTTTGAAATACCCGATGACATATATAGTGCATGGAATCGAATAGAAAAAGGATCTGCATTAGAAAACCAATGGGGACAAATTTTTGATAAATATAAAATACAATACCCCAATGAAGGCAAAGAATTAGAAAGGAGACTTTCAGCAGAACTTCCTGATGCATGGATTCAAAGTTCGCAAAATTTTATTAAATCATGTAATGAAAAAAAAGAAACTATAGCCACAAGAAAAGCGTCTCAAAACTCAATAGAAGCATATGCGAAAGTCATTCCTGAAATGATGGGTGGTTCTGCCGATCTTGCGGCCTCAAATTTAACTATGTGGTCTGGCTCTAAAGAGATAAAAGAATTTTCTAATGGTAATTATATTAATTATGGCGTCAGGGAATTTGGGATGTCTGCAATAATGAATGGTTTGAGCGCTCATAGCGGATTTATCCCCTACGGCGGAACTTTTTTAACGTTTTCAGACTACGCAAAAAATGCTATACGCATGAGTGCTATTATGAATCTAAAAAACATTTATGTGTTTACTCATGATTCGATTGGTCTTGGGGAAGATGGCCCAACTCACCAATCTATAGAGCACATTAACAGTTTGCGAGATATACCAAATAACACAGTAATCAGACCATGTGATACGTTAGAAACTGCGGTAGCATGGAAATATGCTCTCGAAAACAAAGGGCCAACCTGCTTGGTACTATCTAGGCAAAATTGCGAGTTCCAAAATAGAACTAGCGAACAAATTGCTTTGATTAATAAAGGTGCCTATATCTTAAAAGATTCAGATAATATAGATATAATCTTGATTGCAACAGGTAGTGAGATTGGTATAACTATGAAAGCATCTGAGGACTTAGAAAGTAAAGGAATTAATACCCGAGTGGTATCTATGCTATCTGCCGAAATTTTTGATAAACAAGATATAACTTACAAGGAAGAGATTTTTCCACCAACAATAGAGAATAGAATATCCATAGAAGCAGGCTCAACTTCTTTTTGGTATAAATACGTTGGCTTGAAAGGAAAGGTTCTTGGTATAGATGCTTTTGGGGAATCTGCGCCCGGCAATGAGTTGTTAGAATATTTTGGCTTTACTTCTCAAAATATTGTAGAACACGCTGAAATAATGCTTAAAAAATAAATATAGGGAAATAAAAATGACAATTAATATTGGGATAAATGGCTACGGAAGGATCGGTAGAAATATTCTTAGAGCACTCTATGAGTCAAAACATCATACAGATATAAAAATAGTTGCGATTAATGATGTTGGTGATAATTCTGTAAGCGCGCACTTGACCAAATATGATTCTGCGCATGGAAAATTTCATAAAGAAGTTACCGCAGATAATAATTTTATGTATGTTGGTGATGATAAAATCAACATAACATCAGAGCGAGATCCTAGTAAGATTAACTGGGGCAAATATAACGTTGATGTTGTGTATGAATGCACAGGGAAATTTAACTCTAAAGAAGCAACCGAAATTCATTTAAAAAATGGCGCAAAAAAAGTTATAATTTCTGCACCCGGAAAAAATGTTGACGCGACAATAGTTTATGGTGTGAACGAAAAAATACTCTCTAAAGATCATAATATAATATCCAACGCTTCATGTACTACGAATTGTATAGCGCCAGTAATACAAATTCTCAATAATACTGTAGGGGTAGAACATGGCTTGATAACCACTATTCACTCTTTTACTAATGACCAAAGATTAACTGATGCAAATCATTCTGACATCAGAAGGGCGCGGGCAGCTACTCTATCTATGATACCAACTAAGACTGGCGCAGCAAAAAATGTAGGTTTAGTTATTCCAGAGCTTGAAGGTAAGCTTGATGGGTTAGCAGTACGTATTCCAACTGTCAATGTATCTGTGGTTGACCTTGTGGTTCGTACTAAAAAAAATACGTCAATAAAAGAAATAAATGAAATACTGTTAGATGCCTCAAAAAATGAAATGAAAAATATAATTGCTTATAATGATATACCTTTGGTTTCTACTGATTTTAATCATAATCCAGCCTCGTCAATCTATGATGCTAATCTCACAAAAGTAATGGATGACAAGTTATTAAAAGTATATGTTTGGTACGATAATGAGTGGGGTTTTTCTAATAGGATGCTGGATGTAACTTTAGCTTTAATGAATGCAAAATAATGTCCGAATATAATGAGTTAACAAATATTGATATAGAAGGAAAGAATGTCTTGCTTCGCGAAGATCTTAATGTCCCTATGGAAAACAACAAGATAATCAATGACGCAAGAATAAGAGCAGCAATACCCACAATAAAATATATTTTGTCGAAAGGCGCTAAAGTGGCAATTATTTCCCATTTTGGGAGACCTGCTGAAGGTGTTTATAATAAAAAATATAGCTTAGAGAAAGTTGCTGTACGCTTATCTAAGATTTTAGGCGAAGAAGTTTTTTTTGAAAATACCCCTTTAGACACTAAATCACCAGAATATCAGAATAAAATAACTCTTTATGAAAATACTAGATTTTTAGTTGGGGAAAAATCTGGTGACGAAAACCTTGCAAAAAAAATTGCTAAAAATTGTGAAGTTTTTGTAATGGATGCATTTGGTGCCTCGCATAGAAAACATTCTTCTACATACACTATTTCTAAGTTTGCTCCCATCACATGCGGTGGTTTATTATTGATAAATGAAATATCTAATCTTGAAAAAATTTTTACTAAC
>ENA-OSJC01004131-OSJC01004131.1-marine-metagenome-genome-assembly--contig:-NODE-4131-length-10091-cov-5.642500_pt1 | contig 10091 bp, 8 predicted proteins | sample MGYA00237885_ERZ534234 | MGnify/ENA primary metagenome ERZ534234 (study PRJEB26413, sample SAMN06343907) | marine metagenome | isolation source: coastal waters | place: Atlantic Ocean: West Antarctic... | reverse complement strand
TTCCCCATGAATATTCATATTTAGCTTCAACCTTTCCAATCAAATCCTTTGGAACAAACCAATTAGGCCTCTCCCAGCCAGCAACCTCTCCAAAACAGGCGCCACGATCCTTAAAAAATTCATAGAGAGGAGTTTTTCGCAAACCTCTAGCAGTTTCGTATTGATGGTATGGAAAATGATTTTCATACAAATAACCTAAGGTTTCTGTCACTCTGTTTGCTAAATAAATTTTATTATTCTGGAATGGCTCATTTCTTCTTATATCAACCTCCCATAAATCGCAAGGTGGCTCACCTCCAACAATCCATTCTGCTAAATATTTTCCAGCACCGCCAGCTGCCTGAATACCAATAGAATTAAACCCAGCAGCAACAAAAAAGTTTCCTAGCTCAGGTGACTCACCTATTTGAAAATTATCATCAGGTGTAAAACTCTCTGGGCCATTAAAAAAAGTTTCAATACCTAAACTTTCCATTATGGGTACTCGATTCATAGCAAGCTCAAGATAAGGCATGCAGTGTTCTAAATCATCCTGTATTTGGTCGAAGCAAAAATCTTCAGGAATTCCATTTTTAGCCCATGGTTTAGCATTAGGTTCAAACAAACCAACCAATATTTTTCCAGCATCTTCTTTGTAGTATGCAGATTCATCAGGAACCCTTACTACAGGCATATCTCCTAAATTTGGTACAGATGAGGTTAGAAAATAAAAATGCTCACAGGCATGAAGCGGTACAGAAACACCAGCCATTTTGCCAACCTCTCTTGCCCACATTCCGCCGCAATTAACAACTACTTCCGATTGAATATCACCATAATTGGTTTGAACACCACTAGCCTTCCCATCTTCTTTAAGAATTCCGGTGACTTTAACATCTTCAAAAATCTTAACACCATTATTTTTAGCACCTTTTGCGAGAGCCATTGCGATATTTGTTGGATCGGCTTTTCCATCTTTTGGAATCCAGGCGCCACCTACAACATCATCAAGGTTAAAAAGATCAATTTTATCTCTAAGTTCTGCTGTAGTTAATATTTGAACATCAACGCCATGAACCTTAGCAAGAGATGCATTTCTTTTGTATTCCGTCAGCCTCTCTTTATTCGTTGCAAGACTTACAGAGCCTGTACGACGATATCCAGTAGCCATCCCTGTCTCTGCTTCCAATGTTTCATAAAGGTTGCCTGAGTACTTAACCATTTGAGTAAGGTTTAATGATGAACGCATTTGACCTACAAGTCCTGCAGCGTGCCATGTAGTTCCAGAAGTAAGCTTTTTACGTTCAAGAAGAATAACATCGGTATAACCAAGCTTTGCGAGGTGATAGGCAACTGAGCAGCCCACAACACCGCCACCAATAATTACAGCTTGAGCATTTTTAGGTAACACTACTGACATTATTAAATCCTAATCAAGAAGAAAACAGAATTATAAATCTATTTACCTTTCCATGGGACAAGATAATTTTCTGAGATACGCATCAAGATATCTATTGCATAACCGATAACGCCAATAAGTACAATTCCCATAATTACAAGATCTGTCATCTGAAATTTTGAGGCGTTAATAATCATCATACCTGCACCCTTTTGAGCTGCAACAAGTTCAGCAGCAACAACAGTACCCCAGCAAACACCCATAGATACACGAGCACCCGTAAATATCTCAGGTAGGCTATTTGGAACGATTACTAGTCTCATGATTTGCCACTTAGAAGCGCCTAGGGAGTATGCGGCATGAATTTTTGCTATTTTTACACCAGAGACTCCTGCCCTCGCTGAAATGGTCATAATCCAAAGTGAGGCCAGGAATAGTAAAATAATCTTACCTTGCTCGCCGATTCCAAACCAGATAATAACTAATGGAATGAGCGCAAGTGGAGGAACAGGACGCATAAATTCTACTATCGGGTCGAACCAACCTCGAAACCAGCCAGAAAGACCCATTGCATAACCTAGAGGTATACCAATAAGAGCTCCAGCTGCAAACCCTACAACTACTCTAAGAAGTGACCAACCTAAGTGCTCAAATAAAGAAAAGTTTTTATAGCCCTCAGAGCCTACTTTAATTAGCCTTGACCAAACAGTTTCTGGTGCTGGAAGCCAAACTGGTTGCATTTGCCAACCTTTGCTTGGAGTGACACTAAGCGTACCTTTAGCTGTCATATATATTCGGGCATCATCTATAAAGAGTTCATTGTTAGGTGTGATTTCCTGACCATTTATTGCAACAACTTTATAACCACTTTGTTTTCCACCAACATCATTTCGCTTGACTTTAACTAAGGCGCTTCGCCATGCTACAATCTGATATGTGTCATTAATTGCGAAACCTGTGCCAGGTTCAATATCTAATTTATCAGGTATTTCACCGGTCTGAACATCATAAACACTTATGGTAACCTCTGCATCATCTACTTCCCCTAACGAATTCATCGCAGTATAACTAAAACCCAACTCACCAATAAAAGGTCCAGGAACATGAAAAGGGATCAATTTAGAACCGGTAAATGCAGCCCAAATCAGAAAAATAGAAAAAACTGAGATAATTGAAGCCGCTCTATTTGGAGATACTGCACTCTCATCCCCAAACGTTACAGTCTTAAGACTAGTAAAGTCTTCACTTGAAGTTCTCATTGAGCTGACTAATTTGACAGCGTAAAAAGCAACTATAAATATTACAATATAAATTAATAAAATAGTCATCAGCCTTCTTCCGCTCTGCCCATAATTTCTTCTTCCATTTCCCAAATAATTGAGAGAATTTCATCTCGAGTCTCTGTATAGCCCTCTAACTTTTTCACATCTCTAAGATCCATACTAGAGCCCATTTCAGCAAAAGGTAATGTATATTCTTTATGAATTCTTCCTGGTCTTGGAGCGAGAACTAAGAGTCTTTCACCAAGAAGAACAGCTTCTTCTACGGAGTGAGTAATTAATAGGATTGTTTTTCCTGTTTCTTTCCAAAGCTTTAAAACTAATCCTTGCATTTTTTCACGCGTCAACGCATCAAGTGCGCCTAGTGGCTCATCCATTAAAATAACATCAGGATCATTTGCGAGACAGCGAGCCAAGGCAACACGTTGCTGCATTCCACCAGACAATTCGTAAACTGCTTTGTCTTCAAAATCTGCAAGACCAACAACTTCCAAAAGGTGTTTCACTTTTTCATTTTGCTCATCCTTTGGCATTCCCTTCATTCGAGGTCCAAAAGCAACATTAGAGCGTACATTCATCCACTCAAACAAAGCGCCTTGCTGAAAAACCATTCCACGCTCTGCGCCTGGCCCTAAAACAATTTGATCATTAAGTACAACTTGCCCTTGTGTTGGTGCTAAAAAACCAGCAACGATATTCAATAGTGTTGTTTTCCCGCATCCTGAGGGGCCAAGTACTGTAATAATTTGACCTTCTTCTATTTCTAGAGATACATCTTTAAGAGCTTGAATTGAGTTACCATTAAGTAAGTCAAAACGCATTGATATATTTTCAATTGATAAACCTTTCAAACCAAACTCCGAATTTATTTTCCATTAAAAAGGTGGCACACTGAGTGCGCCACCTTGAGTCTAACTAATACTTACATATCAGACTATTCATTAGCCTAATAAGTCAATATTTTATTGAGCTGCTATAGCCTCTAAGCCATCAGTGTTAATGGCATTTGCATATGAACCACGAGCGCTTGGGATGTTTCCGCTATTAACGAATACATCTGCCACACCTTTAAGGAAATCTGCACCTGAACCACCAAGCCAGTTACTACCAAGCTGGTTGCTAACTGATGGGAATACAAATGTAGACATTGTATCAGCTGTATCATCTTCATCCATACCAGCATCTCTTGCGATATGAGGAAGCATTAGTGAAGTAAATCCACCAGAATTCCACATAGCATTAGAAGCTGCAGTAACACCTAAGAATGTAGCTAATACTTCAGCGTTCTCATCAGCAAAACCTGCTGGAGTAGAAGTGACATCCCAAACCAGGATACCTAGAGCTGTCTTCTCTGCACCAGACAAAAGAACATTACCATGCTCTAAAGCACGACGAAGTGATCCACCCCATCCACAGAACATATCAAGCTCGCCTTGAGCAAAAGCAGCTGCACCTTCAGGTGGAGCCATATCAACAACTTGCATTGAATCAACTGAAACACCAAAATGCTCCATCTGCTTTAAGTAACCGTAGTGAGCAGCAGTACCGATTGGTACAGAAACCTTTAAACCTGCTAATTCAGAAGCGTTGCTTGCATCAATCTCAAGAGCTGAAGCTACAACACAGTTATCATTGTCAGCGTAGCTTACCGCAACGTCAACAATTTGAATGTCTTGACCTGTAGAAGCGGCAACAATAAATGGCGGAACACCCTGACTAACTGAGATATCGATATCTCCAGAAGCCATAGCGGCCGACATTGCAGTACCAGTTCCAAAAGATTTCCAGTTAACTTGCATACCCAAAGCCTCATCATAAGCACCAATTTGCTTTGCATATTCAAATGGCATTGGCCACTCTTCAAAATAGGCTACATTTAACTCATCAAGAGCCATAACGTTAACAGTAGCTATTGCACTGACAACTATTGCTCCAATTTTCTTATAAATACTTTTCATTGTTTCTCCTCAATTTTATAAATAATTAAACTTCCTATTCAGTAAAAAAAAATAATTCAAAAGCAGTTCAATACGAACCGATTGAATAAATTACCCAAATTTTTTTGAAACTGAAATGAGATATTACCATGAAAAAAACAGGAAGTATCTCAATTTTCAAAAATCAGTTTAATTTATTTGAACTCATTATTCAAAAAAAAATATAGAGCCAGAGTTAGATTAATTGATAGTCCAGTTGAAATTAACTCAATTAAGTAAAAGTATAAATGTAATTAAAACTCAAGAGTTTAGGGGATTTATTTTGCTAATTCAAGAGATCGAAGTTCTTGCGCAATTTTATCAAGTGAAGTGTTAATTAGCTTATAGGCGCCATCTGCCCCATAAAGTTTTGTTAATTCAACGGCCTCATTAATAACGACTTTATAAGGAACCTCAGTTTGAAACTTTAATTCATAAACTGCTAAGTACATCACAGCCTTTTCGGTTGGACCTAGTTCACTAAAATCTCTATTTAGAGATGGCTCTATGATTTCATCTAATACTGAAATATTTTTAGGAATATTTAAAATTAAGTTTGAAAAGAATGCCTTAGATATCTTGCCTTCCTTTTGATTAAGAAATTGTTGCTCAATTTGCGCAATTTCTCCACCAGAAGTTAACCACTGATATAAAGCTTGTACTACCCTAGCTCGTGAGCGTTGTTTTGGTGTCACAGCTTTTCGAGCAAATTTATCATTCTAATAACGCTCTCTGCTGCTTCAGCGCCTTTATTCTCAGAGTTAGCACCTGATCTCTCAATTGCTTGCTCTACAGTATCAACCGTTAAAACTCCGAAGGCAATTGGAATTTCTGAGTCTAGTGAAACTTGAGAAATGCCTTTCACGCACTCACCAGCTACATATTCAAAATGAGGGGTTCCACCTCGTATAACAGCTCCTAAAGCCACAATGGCATCATACCTACCAGTCTTAGCTGTCTTTTTAAGAGCTAAAGGGATTTCAAAAGCTCCAGGTACGTAAAAAAGTTCAATATCAGTCTCATCAGCTCCATGCTTTAATAAGGATTCTTTGGCACCATTAATTAAATGTTCAACTACAAATGAATTAAAACGACCTGCAACAAGTGCAAATTTTTTATTCCTAATAGTTAAATCACCTTCAATAGTTTTCAATTTTTTTTACTCCTTTATATTTATATATTCAGTAATAGTTATCCCAAAGCCTTCTAATCCAGGCCACTTTCTAGGTTTACCTAATGACTTCATATTTCTCACTCCTAAGTCAGCAAGTATTTGTGCACCTATTCCAAAGGTTTTTCCATCATCATTACTGCTAAAGTCTTGATTATCAATATTTTCAAGGATAGCCTGGTTATCTTGCTTACGTAAAAGCAAGAAAACTCCATTCTCTACTTCGGAAATCATATCAAGTGCACTATTAATACTAAAGCCACGCTGAACCTCCTGTAATACATCCTTAAAGATATTTTCCATATGAACCCTAACATGAGGCTCATTTGACTCGTTAATAGTCCCCTTAACTAATGCAATATGAATATCATTATGAATAGTATCGAGATAAGAATAAAGCTTAAACTCACCATATTTAGTATTAAAAGGTCTCTGACTGATTCTTTCGATTGTCTTTTCATTCTCTACTCGATAATGAATCAAGTCAGCAATATTTCCAACCTTAATTTCATGTTTTTTTCCAAATTTCTCTAAATCAGCGCTTCTAGCCATGGATCCATCTTCATTTAAAATTTCAACAATGACAGAAGCTGCTTCAAAACCAGCTAATCGAGCTAAATCACAACCAGCTTCAGTATGACCTGCACGTATCAAGACCCCACCTTGTTGGGCCATTAATGGAAAAACATGTCCTGGCTGAACAATGTCAATTGGCTTTGCATCTTTGGCTACTGCATCTAGAATAGTTTTAGCTCTATCAGAAGCTGAAATTCCTGTTGTAACCCCAGAAGCTGCCTCAATAGAGACAGTAAAATTTGTTGAATGAAGATCACTATTTTGTGAAACCATTAAAGGAAGATTTAACTGCTGACAGCGTCCTTGTGTCAACGTTAAGCAAATTAATCCACGGCCATGAGTAGCCATAAAATTAATATCCTCTTTAGTAACTTTTTCAGCTGCAATTAATAAGTCGCCTTCATTTTCTCGACCCTCATCATCCATTAGGATGATCATCTTGCCTTGTTTATAGTCTTCTAAAAGTTCTTCAATTGATGCTGTCATAACGCTCTATTATTTGTAGTGATAAAGTTAAAAGTATTTATTTTTTACTTAAGGCAGACATATCGATTCCTGAACTAGAATCATGGCTAATTAATTGCTCAATATGTCTAGCGATTATATCTATCTCTATATTAACTTTAGAGTTTTCAGTTAATTCCCCAAAGGTCGTATATGACCAAGTATGGGGAATTATATTTACATCAAAAATATTACTCTCGATACTGTTAACAGTTAAGCTAACGCCATTAATACAAATTGAGCCTTTCTTAGCAATATACTTAGTAAGATCTTTATTAACTTTGATTTTTAAGCGAGTACTCGTACCTTCTTTATCTATAGAGATTACCTCACCAACTCCATCAATATGGCCACTTACTAAATGACCATCAATTCCTTGGTTAAGCCGTAAAGATTTTTCTAAATTTACATTTTGTCCTTTCTTTACTTCTGAAAAATTAGTGCAGTTTAATGTTTCTTGAGATACATCAGAAGTAAAAGAATTATCTTTTAGCTCGGTTACAGTTAAACAAACCCCATTAACTGCAATACTATCGCCTATAGAACAATCAGAAAGATCCAAGTCATTGCAGCTAAAGACTAAAACAACACCTTTATCCGATGAATGCACCTCGACTACATTACCTTTAGATTGAATAATTCCTGTAAACATTTATAAAATAGATTTTTTAATTAGAGTAAATTTTATGCTTAAACATATTTAGTGACTTATTTAACCATTGAATTAAAGTCTATGTAGTCAATAGATTTCATATCAGCCTTTAATTAAATTCACACCTGGGTTAATAAATAATCTTCGTAGTTACCAGAATAGTAATGAGCCCCATCCTCTTTAAGTTCAATAACCTTAGTGGACAAGGAAGAAACAAATTCCCTGTCATGACTTACAAATATCAATGTACCTTTATAGTTATCTAGAGCAAGATTTAAGGCCTCAATAGATTCCATATCTAAGTGATTTGTAGGTTCATCCATTAATAAAATATTTGGCTTTTGAAGCATTAATCTTCCAAAAATCATCCTTCCTTTTTCGCCTCCAGATAGAGACTTTACAGATTTCTTGACATCCTCTTTTCCAAAAAGCATTTTTCCTAATACAGATCGCATCATCTGAATATCGTCTTTTTCATTCTTGAACTGAGTCATCCATTCCAAAACACTCATTTCTTTTTCAAATTCTTCACTATGGTCTTGAGCGTAATATCCAATGTTTGCATTCTCACTCCATTTAGTTTTGCCACTATCAGAATCAATATCACCAAATAAAGTCCTCAAGAGGGTTGTTTTTCCAATTCCATTCTGACCAATGATTGCTACCCTTTGACCCGTTTCAATCATTAAATTAATATCCATAAAGACTTTCTCATCATCGAAACTTTTACTGAGATTTTGAACCTCTAAAATATTTCTATATAACTCTTTAGATTGATTAAAAATAATATAAGGACTAACTCGAGATGAGGGTTTAATGTCATTGAGCTCAATCTTATTTAGCTGTTTAAGGCGTGAAGTTGCCTGTTTTGACTTAGATGCATTTGCAGAAAATCGAGATACAAAATGCTTTAAATCTTTAATTTTTTCTTCTTTTTTAGCGTTATCGGAACGCATCCTTTCTTGGATAGCTGTTGCCGCTATCATAAAGTCATCATAACTACCAGGAAAAACATTTAGTGCACCATAATCAAGGTCTGCCATATGCGTACAGACACCATTCAAAAAATGTCGATCGTGAGAAATAATTACCATTGTTGATTTTCTAGCACTCAAAACACCTTCCAACCAACGAATTGAGTTAATATCTAGATTGTTTGTTGGCTCATCCAATAAGAGTACATCTGGATCAGAAAAAAGTGCTTGAGCCAATAACACTCTTAGCTTCCATCCTGGAGCAATTTCACTCATCAAACCATAGTGCTGCTCTAAAGGAATATCTAGGCCTAGCAACAATTCACTCGCCGAAGATTCTGCAGAATAACCATCCATTTCTGCAAATTCCATTTCCAATTCAGCCACCTTAATGCCATCCTCTTCGCTCATCTCAGGGAGTGCGTAGATTCTATCTCTTTCTTCTTTTATCTTCCATAATGCCTTATGCCCCATTATTACTGCATCTACAACACGGTACTTCTCAAAAGAAAACTGATCTTGCGATAAAATGCCAAGTCTTTGACCATCACCTACCATAACTGAGCCATGTGTAGGCTTTAACTCCCCAGTCATTATTTTCATTAATGTAGATTTACCACAACCGTTAGCGCCAATTAATCCATATCGATTGCCATTCTGAAATTTAACAGATATATTTTCAAACAAAGGTTTTTCACCAAATTGCATGGTGACATTAGCAGTAGAAATCATCGTCTTGTCTAAATTTATAAAATAAAATATTATCCCATATAGACTCGTAAATAGCATAACTTTTAAACATTAGGATATGCAGAGAAAGTCATCAATATTAAGTATAAAATATAATTCAAGATGAGAGTAAATCCCACTACTAGAACCAAACAGATGCCAGACAAGTCCTTATTGACGGCAATCTTAGCATTATTAATTTTTGGATGGATTATGTCATTTTCTGCATCTCTATCTTATTTTTCTAGTTACACCTTCTTTGCGAAACAAACCCTTTTCATAATAATGGGTTTATGCTCAGGTTTAATTATTCTGAACACACCAATCTCAGTTCTCCAAAAATACTCAATTCCTTTGTTTATATTGACTCTATTGTTGCTAGTTGTTGTCTTCCTTCCAAGCCCCATTGGTCATGAAGTTAAAGGATCAACTCGTTGGATTAATTTTGTTTATTTCAAGTTCCAACCTTCTGAGTTAATGAAACTCTCAATGGTCTTGTTTATGGCAGGCTTCTTAATACGCCAAGAAAGTGATATTAGAAAACCTTGGATTGGCTTTATTAAGACAATAGCTATTATTGGTATTACTGGTATCTTATTATTGCTTGAGATGGATATTGGAGCCACGCTTATTATTTCATTAACTGCAATGGCTATGCTTTATGCTGCTGGCTCATATATTAAGCAACTTACTATTGTAACTTCAGCATTATTTGTATTATTAGGAATTATCGTTACTCTTGTTCCTAATAGATTTGAACGCTTTATGTCTTTTTGGACTGGTGATTTCTGGAATAGCACTAATCCAAAACTTGATCAAACAAAAGCCGCTTTAATTGGAATTGCTAGAGG
>ENA-OSJC01004129-OSJC01004129.1-marine-metagenome-genome-assembly--contig:-NODE-4129-length-10094-cov-15.227513_pt1 | contig 10094 bp, 10 predicted proteins | sample MGYA00237885_ERZ534234 | MGnify/ENA primary metagenome ERZ534234 (study PRJEB26413, sample SAMN06343907) | marine metagenome | isolation source: coastal waters | place: Atlantic Ocean: West Antarctic... | reverse complement strand
AGCAAATTATAAGAGCTTTTGGAAGAGTTGAAGGTTCTATGCAATACTTATTAAAAGCTTGGCCTACCATTATAGAGCTAGCAAGTGTTTATAAACGTCTAAGAGAATTTGAGGGTGTAATAAATTCTACTGAAATAGTTATTCAAAAAGATTAATGTCTATTGATAAAAAATATGTTGATCAGATCTTAAAAGTTTCCGAAAAAGCAGCATTAGCATCTTTCTATTTGGTTGGAAAAAAAGACAAAATTGCAGCAGATCAAGCAGCGGTTGATGCTATGCGGTCTGAATTAAATAAAATAAACATGAATGGAGAAGTTGTTATAGGTGAAGGTTCACTTGATGAGGCACCTATGCTTTACACTGGTGAAAAACTTGGAAATAAAAATGGTCCATATTTCGATATAGCAGTTGATCCTTTGGAAGGAACAAATTTTGCAGCAAATAATTTACCTGGTGCAACTTCTGTTATTGCTATTGCTGAAAAAGGAAATCTTTTTAATGCACCAGAAACATATATGGATAAAATTGCAACGGGACCAATTGAAAAAGGACTAGTAGATCTAGATTTTACATTAAAAAAAAATATTTCAAACTTGGCTGATTTTCTAAACAAAGACATATCATCACTCACAGCATGTGTAATGGATAGACCAAGGCATAAAAAAATAATTGATGAATTAAAGCAACTAGATATCAATATTAAATTAATTACCGATGGTGATGTTCTTGGGGCGTTGTATGTAACAAATCCAAAATATAATGTTGATATATTTTTAGGCATAGGAGGAGGTCCGGAAGGGGTTTTGGCAGCATCAGCCCTTGATGCTTTTGACTGTCATTTTCAAGGGAGATTTATATTTGATAATGACAAAGATATTACAGAGGCAAAAATAATGGGAATAAGTGATTTAAATAAAAAATACGAATTAAATGAAATTATAAAAGGGGACTCTATATTTTGTTCGACAGGGATTACCTCAAGCGAGATGCTAAATGGAGTGGTAATTAACAATAATGAATATATTACCGAAACATTGGTTACACACAAAAGTTTAAAATTTAAAGAAACGATAAAAAGAACAAATTTTATTGAAGAATGATTTCTGTTTCAGGTAAGAAGTGGGAGCAAAAAAAAATCAATCAAAACTTAGTTGATAAAATAAAACAAGATTTTAATTTTAGTGACATTTTATCTAGACTAATTATTTCAAAAAAATTTGAAGATGATGAAATTGCAACAATCAATACAGATTTAGATTTAAACAACGTTTTTCTAAACAATAAAGATTTCAATAAATCTATTAAACTTGTTGTTAATTGTATTAATAACAATGAAAAAATATGTATTTTAGGTGATTATGATGTCGATGGGTCTGCTGCTACATCATTATTTGTTAAATTTTTAGAAAGTATAAATCACTCTTTTTTTTATTATATACCCGACAGGGAAAAGGATGGATACGGTGCTACCAAAAAATTATTCCAAAAACTGATCTTAGAAAGGCCCAAATTGATTATAATGGTTGATTGCGGCTCTACTTCAAATGAAGCAATAGATTTTTTAAATGAAAATGAGATAAAATCTTTAATTATTGATCATCATGAAATTAACAAACCCTTCCCAAATGCAAACTCAATTATAAATCCAAAAAAGGATAATGGATATAAACAATATGATTATTTATGCGCCAGCTCACTTTCTTATTTTTTTTTAGATTTACTAATTAAAGAAATTAAAAGTGAAATAAATATATCTGATTATTTGATATATGTTTTGTTAGCTACAGTGTGTGATGTTATGCCTTTAAGAAAGCTTAATAGATTAATTGCATTAAATGCTCTTAAAAATTTTGATATAACAAAAAATTTATCTTTGTACACTTTGTTTGAATTAAATGAAAAAAAAAATAAAATTAATATTAATGATTTGGGTTATTTAATTGGCCCTATATTGAATGCTGGTGGAAGACTAGGTAAGTCTCAATATGCTACAGAATTATTATCTTCTAATAATGATCAAGTTATCAAAGATAGGTCTACTTATTTAATTAAACTAAATAATAAAAGAAAAGAAATTGAAACCTTAATATTAAATGAAATTGATTTTCAAAAAATTGAAAAAGAAAATAAAGAGGTAATTATTTATTATAATCCAAATATTAGCGAAGGTTTAATTGGAATTATTGCAGCAAGATTAAAAGATTATTTCCATAAACCCTCCATTGTTATTACGGCATCTAATGAGTTATTAAAAGGATCAGCGAGATCAATTTATAGTTATAATATTGGTCGTGTAATTAAAAATTCACTAGACCAAGGTATGATTTTAAAAGGCGGTGGTCACAATATGGCTGCAGGATTTACGCTAAATAAAGCCAAACTTAAGGATTTTGAAAATTATATATTAGAGGATTTTTTAAAATCTAATACTGTAAATAATAATATATTTTCATATGAATCAGAAATTTCACCATTAGCATTTAATCAAAATTTTTATAATGATATAAAAAAATTAGAACCTTTCGGTACAGGAAACTCAGTACCAACATTCATGTTAAGAGATCTAAAAATAATTAAACCCATAGTGCTAAATAACAAGCATATATCTGCAATATTAAAATCAAAAACAGGATTTTCTATTAAATCAATATCATTTAATTCTATTAATACTAAGATTGGTGATTATTTAATGAGTTATAAAAATTATGTTAATGTAATAGGTCAAATCAATGAAAACATCTGGAATAATAAAAAAACTCTTCAATTAACTATTAGAGACCTTATCCTGTAGCTTAATTCCACTTGATAAATAATGACTTTTAAAATAAAAGATCACAACATGGTCCCTTCGTCTATCGGTTAGGACAGCTGGTTTTCATCCTGCAAAGGGGGGTTCGATTCCCCCAGGGACCGCCATAAATATGTTTTATTATACATATATGCTCAAATCTATATCCCCTGGTGTTAACAAAACCTATGTTGGTTATACAAATAATTTGTTGAAAAGACTGAATAAACACAACTCTAATAAAGGAGCAAAGTCTACAAAAGGATATAAATGGTTGTTAATTTATAGCAAAAAATTTAAAAGTAAAAATGAAGCAATGTCTTATGAATACAAACTTAAACACGATAGAACAAAACGTAAAAGAATTTTAGAAAAAGTAATCTCATGAAAATATCAATTTTATTACCTTATAAAGAAAACTATTCTCCTGAATACGCTGGTGCTGTATCAATATTTGTTTTCTCCACTAGTAAACTTAGTGCATATAAAAAAGACACAACAATTTTCGGTAATACAGAATTTACAAAAAAATTAAGTAAAAATTATATAAATATAAAACTTAATAAAAATTATTTATTTAAGAGTCAAAGTAAAGAATATGTAAATAATTTTGTTAATTTACATGAAAATAGAAATGTAAACTTAATAGAAATTCATAACAGACCAAACTATGTAAATTTAATGAATAAAATTAATGCTAAGTTAGTTTTATATTTTCATAACGATCCTGTTACAATGGTAGGTTCAAAAAAAGTTAATGAAAGAATTAATTTATTGTCAATTTGTGAAAAAATTATTTTTAACAGTGAATGGTCAAAAAAAAGATTTTTATTAAATATTGATCCTATTTATACAAAATCACCTAAATTAGAAGTTATACATCAATCAATTAATCCTAAAAAAGTTGATTTACAAAAAAAACTTAATTTAATAACATTTGCTGGAAAACTAAACAAAGCTAAAGGTTTTGATTTATTTGCAACTGCTATAAAAAAAATTTTAAACAAACATGATAATTGGAATGCTGTAGTCATTGGAGATGAATCTAGAGAAAAAATTTTACTTAAACATAGAAATTTAAAACTTATTGGATTTCAAGAGCATAAAGAAGTTTTAAAATACTTTGAAAAAAGTAGTATTGCTGTTGCTTGCTCAAGGTGGGAAGAACCTTTTGGTCGAACAAGTTTAGAGGCATCAAGTAGGGGTTGTGCTGTTATAATATCTAATAGAGGTGGTATGCCAGAATCAATAACTAATGGAGTAATTATCAGAAACCTTAATGCTCAAACCCTTTTTACTTCATTAAATGATTTGATTAAAAATAAAAAAAAAAGACAAAAACTTCAAAAATTATCTCTTAAAAATTTTTATTTAACTGATCAATTTGTTACAAATAAAATTGACAATTATAGATTTGCTCTTCAAAAAACTAATCAATCAGTGGTTATTAAAGATAAGAAAGATATTAAATTAAAAATACTCCATATTACTAATTTTAATGAAAGACATAATGGAAGACTTTTTTACAACACTGGTAGAAGAATTAATAATGGTTTTATTCGTTTAGGACATAGTGTTTTAGAGTTTAGTGATCGAGATATTGTCAGTTATTATAGATCAATTAAGGATTTAAATGGCTCAAAAAAACTTAATTCAAAATTAATAGAAGTAATTAGCAATTATTTACCAAATATTATTGTCTTAGGACACGCAGATCTAATAAAAACTGAAACATTATCATTTATAAGAAAAAATTATCCAAATATTAAGATAGTACAATGGTTTTTAGATAGAATGGATAGTCATTGGTTAATAAATAAAAAAAGATTTTTAAGTAAAATTGATTTTTTTGATGTTAGTTTTTGTACCACTGACCCTAAAAGTTTAAACATGCCAGAAGATAAAAAAATTTTTTACCTTCCAAACCCAGTCGACTCATCTTTTGAAAGATTACACAATTATAATAAATCTCACTTTAATAATGATGTATTTTTTGCAATGAGTCATGGCGTTCATAGAGGTGTGCTTAAGAAGGGGAAATTTGATGCAAGGGAAAATTTTATAAATAAATTAGTGAATAAAATACCAAATATTAGGTTTGACTTATATGGTCTAGGAAATAAGCAACCTGTTTGGGCTGATAACTATATTAATGCAATATCTGAAAGTAAAATGGGTTTGAATTTAAGCCAAGGTATAGCTGCAAAGTATTATAGTAGTGATAGATTTTCTCAAATAATTGGTAATGGACTTTTACTATTAATTGATGAAAAAACCCAATTTGGAAATTTTTTAAATAATAATGAAATTATTACGTATAATAGTGCTAATGATTTATCAGAAAAAATTGATAAATACTCCAATGATGACAATCTTCGAAAAAAGATAGCTAAAAATGGTAGGAATAAATATTTTAAGTATTTTAATTCAACAATTATTGCAGACTTTATAATTAAAAAAGCTTTTTCCATAAAACATAAAAAATTTTACTGGGAATAATTTAGATTATGTTTTCTATTATAATACCAACTTTTAACAATTTACCTTACTTAAAATTTTGCATATCCAGTATTGAAAAAAATTCACATTTCAAGCATGAAATAATACCCCATATTAATGAAGGTAATGATGGAACGGAAGAATACCTAATTTCACAAAATATTAAATATTCAATTACAAAATATAATTCAGGTATTTGTGAGGGTGTAAATATTGCTGCAAAAAAAGCAACTACAAATTACATATTATACGCACATGATGATTTTTATTTTTTACCAGACTGGGATGAGGTTTTATTAAAAGAAGTTAAACAGATACCTCATAATAAATTTTATTTATCTGGAATTATGATGAATAATGGACCTTTAAAATATGATTGTGGAAGCTCGCTGAATAATTTTGATGAAAAAAAACTATTAAGAAATTTTCGAAACATTAATCATTTTGATTTTCAAGGATCTACTTGGGCACCACATTTAATTCATAAAGAATTATGGAATGAAGTCGGAGGGTTTAGTGAAGAATATTTTCCAGGAACTGGATCTGACCCAGATTTGAACATGAAACTTTGGAATAATGGTGTTAGAATTTTCAAGGGATTAAATGATTTCAAAGTTTATCATTTTGGATCTATTGTAACAAGAAAATATAAAAATCACCCTACAATTAAAACTGAGTCTGGAAGTAAAGGTGGAAAAATTTTTTTATTAAAATGGGGAATCACATTTAAATTTTTTAAAAAACATTATTTAAGATCAGATTCAGAATATGAAAATGAATTATCAGAACCTAAAAAAAATTTTAAATATTTTTTGGGATTATTAATTTGTAAATTGAACTATATTTACTTGAAATTTTTTTATTCAAAATTATACAAAAAGATTTAGAAATTTTAAATAATTTTCTTTTTATTTCTATAATAAATCTTTCCAAATAATTTTTTAAATTCAACATTTCCATCAGGATCACTTGATCCTGGTCTTTTTCTAAAAATTGTAGAATGTGCACCAAGTTTTCTTTCAGATGAGGGTCTGCCATTTGAATAATAATACATTGCAATTGATTTTCTACTTTGACCATTTGGACAATTAATTTTATCGGGATTACCGTGATAAGAGAAATCTGTTGTAGAAAAAATTACCATTCGATTAAAAATAGGATTAATTTTTTTTTCACATTTAGACATACTTTTATCCCAAAGTTGTAAATTTCCACCGAAAGTATCATCCCAATTTTTATTTAAGTAAATTAAAATATTTAATCTCCGATCCAATTTAAGAGTTGGGTGTAAGTTAAAATCAGCATGTACATTTAAATAACCATCATTTCTAAGCTCGTGTAAACCTCCACCTTGTAAATAAGGGTCCGATTGAAGTTTTTCATCAATACCTGTCAGATTTTGTAAAAAATCTAAAAATATTTGAGAATTTAAATAATTTATGAAATTATTAGTATTAATAGACAAAAGTTTACTATCATTTAATGTAAATTTTTTTTGTTCAACTTTTGTATTATATTGATATCCAATATTATCTAAATCATTTGGAAATTCATTTAAAATATCATTAAGCGCAGAATCATTAAAAAAATTATCAATAACTATGTACGGGAAAGGAGATCCTTTAATATATTCATTTTTTTTAGATAGAGCAAAAGATTCTAATTCATCTAAATTTTTATTTAAAAATTTCATATCAAATTAAAACCTAATGTTATAAAATGATTTTATTTCATGTCTCATATTGATCAAATAAATTTTATAAAAGAATTTAAAGAATTTTATATAAATAATGGTTTTAATAAAGATATAAATGTCCTTGAAATTGGAAGTCTCGATGTAAATGGAAACATTAGGAAATTATTCAATTTTACTAATGACTATACAGGTGTTGACCTTGAAAAGGGACCTAATGTAGATTTCGTTCTCGATGGAATAGAAATTGATAGATTAAATAAGAATTTTGATATTATTATTTCCTGTGAATGTTTCGAACACGCAAAAAATTGGAAAATTATATTTGAAAAGATGTGTCAAATTTCCAAACCAAATTCTTTTATTGTAATTTCTGTAGCTTCTACAGGAAGAGTTGAGCATGGTACTGAAAGATCTGGTAATTGGCAATCCCCTGGAAATAAAGACGATTATTATTTAAATTTAACTAAAAAAGATTTTAATGCAAATTTTGATTTACCAAATATTTTTTCTAATTACTTTTTCTTTTACAATATAAATAGTTTTGATCTTTATTTTGTTGGAATTAAAGGACATGAACAAAAAAAAGATACTTTAAATATCATTGAAAAAAGATTAAAAATTTTATTTAGAAGAAAAAAAATAAGAAAAATTTTATCTTTCTTATATTCACGTTTAATAGGTGAAAATCTTAGACAAGATATATTTTTTTTAAAAAAAAAAATTATTAATAAACTAAAGAGTAAATCTAATTTTTAAAAATTATTAATTCTTTTATAGGCTTTTAGGCCCTTGATAGAACTCATTAGTCCATCGTATCTTATTTCATATTTCTTTTTTTTTTCATGTTTTGATAACATTTTAAAAAATATAATCTTAATGCGTGTTCTAACTAATATTGGTAAAAAATATATTATTGAAATAAAGAATCCATAACGTTTTTTAAAAAAATAGAATTTTGACCATATAAAATGCCAATTTTGTAGATCTTTTATTTTTTTTTCTTCATCCTTATCATTAGATACAATAGATGTACCTACGTTATGTGTAATTTTGATTTTATTTAATTGAAATGAAAATAATTTTTTTTTGTTAGCTCTACTACAATAATCAGTCTCTTCAAAATATAAGAAAAAATTTTTATCGAAACCACCAATAATATCAAAATTCGCCTTATTAAAAAACATTGAAGCTCCACTAATTGAATTTAATTTACCAATTTCTTTTTTTTCATCTGATTGTTTCAATGTTTTAGAAGAAATATTTTTATACCTTGGACCCAAACATGAAAAATTATCTTTTAATTCCTTTGCTTTTAAAAAAAAATAATTTATGATTGTATCATCTATTTCTTCTACATCTGGATTGAATACAAAAAAATATTTTGTATCTATTATATCTCTAGCAAAATTTATTGATCCTGCATAACCTTTGTTGTCAATATTATATATTCGTAAATTTTCATTATTAAATTCATCTACAAAAATTTTTTTGTTTGAATTTTCAATTATAATTATCTTATTCTTATTCGAAAGATTCTTTAAAAAATTTTGAATTCTTTTTTTGCTTTTATAAGATATTAATACTAATGTAATATGATCGTAATATTCGTTCATCTATATTTTAATCTTATTCAATGCATTATTTTTAAATAGATTAGCATCTTTAATATATCTCCTAACCATCTCAGTGGATTTATGTCCAGTCATCGCCATTATAGTTCTTTCTTCTGCCCCAGCTTCGGCTGCGGTAGTCGCAAAACCCGATCTTAAACTATGTCCTGAGTAATTTTTACTATTTATCCCAGCTAGCTGTAAGTATTCTTTTATCAATAATGCTACTGTTTGGTCAGTTAATCTGTTTTGTGACAGATTAGAGCCTTTTGTAAATCTACGAAATAATGGACCAGAGTCTATTTTTGATATATCAGTCCATTTTTTAATTGATAGAACAGGGCAGTATTCCGAATTATCAAAGTAGGGTAGAGCTTTAATTGAGCCCTCACCAAATTGATCTGTTTTAGAACGTTTAATGTTAATTTTAACACCCTCTGATACAAAATCTAAATCATCAAAATCAAGTGAAACTATTTCACTCCTTCTAAAGCCTCCAGAAAAGCCAATTAATATAATTGTTCTATCTCTTAATTTCTTTATTTCCTTTTTTTTTTGTTGATCTATTACATTAATTATCTTCTTTAAATTACTGATTAATAATGGTTTTTTCCCTTTTTGAATTGATCCTTTTCTTCTTTTTATACCTAGTAAATTTTCAATGATTGATGGATGCTTTGTATCTAAATAATGACCTTTAAGCTTATGAATAACACCAATTGAAACAAGTCTTCGTTTTAAGGTGCTTATTTTGGCCTCTTTAGTTGATAAATGTGTTAAATACAAAGATACTATTTTGGGTTCAGTTGGAATAGCTTTAAATCCATTTTTAACACAAAATAGATTAAAATCATTAAAATCTGATTTGTAAGCTCTTATAGTATTATTTGCTTTTGAGCTTTTTAAATTTAGAAGTGTTTCTTCTTTTAATTTTTTTATGTTAGTTATTAAATCATTCATACTTATTACTATTGATAACCATTAATTATCGTTAGTAATATATTAAGTGTTTTAGCATGTCAATAGTATAAATTTAATTTATGAGAAAAGAATATATTATAGCTATTGCAATAATTCTTAGATCTATAATAAGTTCAGTAGCTTGGTATCTTAGGTCATCATTTGAATACAGGTCTAAACTTAATGTTTGTGAAGAAATTATGAGAGAAAAGGCTGATATTAATCTGCAGAATTTGAAAAAATTGTTAAGCTCTGAAAATACAAATTAATCTAGATTAACAAATAATATCAATAATTTATTTAATAAAATTGAAGTAAATGATTAGAAAGTTAGAACAAAAAGACAAGGAAAATTGGGCTAAATTATACAAGGGTTATGCCGATTTCTACAAAGTCCCAATGAATACTGGGGTTTTAGACACTCTTTGGGGATGGATTCATGATGAAACCCATGATGTTAATGGTCTTTGCTTTGAATTAGAGGGTAAAATCGTTGCTATTGCTCATTATAGAACAATGCCAAGACCAATTAAGGGTCA
>ENA-OSJC01004128-OSJC01004128.1-marine-metagenome-genome-assembly--contig:-NODE-4128-length-10095-cov-2.643442_pt1 | contig 10095 bp, 9 predicted proteins | sample MGYA00237885_ERZ534234 | MGnify/ENA primary metagenome ERZ534234 (study PRJEB26413, sample SAMN06343907) | marine metagenome | isolation source: coastal waters | place: Atlantic Ocean: West Antarctic... | reverse complement strand
GTGGGATGTGATTTTGGTATTGGTCAAGAATTGAGTGATTTCTTCTCGTTCTTTGTGCCTGGTTACAAATACATGCCTGCATTTCGTAATAAAGTATGGGACGGCAAAATTCGCTTATTTAATGTACAAACAAATGAGTTGACAGCTGGTCTATATCCATTTGTAAAAGACTTTTGTGACAAACGTAATTATGAAGTAGAACTTTCAGATGAGAATAACTATGGTTCTCCGGATGAAACAGTTGACGTAGATCCAAATAAGATAATGGATTTTGTCAAAGAACTCAATATACAATCTCGTGGTGAGCCTATTGCGATAAGAGATTATCAGTTCGATGCTATATGTCATGCCTTACACAACAAAAGATCCATACTACTGAGTCCAACTGGATCGGGTAAATCACTTATAATATACGTTCTAATTAAATACTATCTGGCTATGCTAAATAGTAACATACAGAAGGTGCTGATCATTGTACCTACTACGTCTTTAGTTGATCAAATGTACAGCGACTTTCAAGACTACGGTATGAATGTAGAAGATGGTTGCCATAAGATATATTCTGGTAAAGAAAAAATGACGAATGCCGGAACAGTGATATCAACGTGGCAGTCTATATACAAGCTGCCTAGTAAATGGTTCGAGCAATTCGGATGTGTTATTGGTGACGAGTGCCATGGATTTAAGTCTAAATCGCTGAATTCTATAATGAATAAAGCTCGAGATGCTGAATATAGGTTTGGTACAACTGGTACGTTAGATGGTACTCAGACTCATGAGCTCGTATTACAGGGCTTATTTGGTCGGATATATAATGTAACAACAACAAAAAAGCTGCAGGATAATGACACTCTTGCTAAATTACTTATCAACGTTGTAGTACTTAAATATAGCGAAGCGATACGTAAGAGCCGTGGTAAACAGACCTATCAAGATGAGATAGATTATATAGTACGGAACGAGAGTAGAAACAAATTTATTAAAACTCTTGCTACTACTCAAACCGGTAATACATTAGTATTATTTCAATTCGTAGAAAAACATGGTAAAGTGCTGTATGATTTAATACGTGATGATGTAGAAGAGGGAAGAAAAGTATTTTATGTAAGCGGAGAAACCGCCACAAGTGACAGGGAAGCAATTCGTGCTATCGTTGAATCTCAAAAGAATTCAATCATTGTAGCTAGTATGGGTACGTTTAGTACGGGTATAAATATACGTAACCTGCATAATATAATATTTGCATCTCCTTCTAAATCACAGATAAGAGTATTACAAAGTATTGGTAGGAGTTTAAGAAAAAGTGACGACGGCCGTGAGGCCAAACTATATGATATCGCTGATGATTTGCACTGGTTAGGAAGAAAAAACTTTGCATTAGAACATTCAGCCGAGCGCATTAAGATCTATTCGAAACAGAAATTTAATTATAAAGTATATGAGATAGAGTTAAAATGAACACAGATGTAAGACAAATAGTATTAAGTAATGGGCAAGAGATATTGTGTGAGGTTATACAATGGCCTGATCTAGATGTAGATGATAGTGAAGTTATGATCATACGTAAAGCAGCTAAGATTATTATACAAGAGAATTTTAAAGAAGGTACTAGATGGTTTACATTTAGACCGTTTATGACGTATCAAGATGATAATAGTTCATTGTGTTCTCTTATGCCATATCATATTATTTCTATAGGTCATCCAAGTAATTTACTTGAAAAACAATATCAAAAATATGTGAGTTTGATGATACAAGAATTAGAACAGAAACAAGAAGAAAATAGCGATACCTTATCTGATTTTATAGATACTTCGGATTATGATATAGATTCAGATGCAGATCTAGATAACATATTGCCATTTAAAATAGATCCTAATAAGCTTAATTAGGTACTCTACCCACCTCATAAACCGCTATTAATTATACCAACATTTGTGTACTTTGTACACCCCTAAAATGCATTATTTTGCAAATAAATTAAAACAAATAAACTTGTTTACATCCCCTTAGAGTTGTGTTATAATAATTACAACAAGATATACTAGGAGTTATCATGGCGAAAATAAAGCCCAAAGACAAACCGCACTACGTCAATAATAGAGAATTCTCTTATGCTGTAGTAGACTATTGTACTATCATTAAAGAAGCTAAAGCAGCCGAAAAAAGGCTTCCAGTTGTTACTGACTATATTGCAAAGTGCTTTCTTCGAATAGCAGAAGGCTTATCTCATAAATCAAACTTTGTACGATATACATATCGAGAAGAAATGGTTATGGATGCAGTTGAAAACTGTTTAAAAGCAATAGAAAATTACAATATTGAAGCAGCTACACGTACCGGTAATCCTAACGCCTTTGCGTATTTCACGCAGATATCTTGGTATGCTTTCCTTCGTAGGATAGCCAAAGAAAAAAGACAACAAGATATTAAGATGAAATTTATAGCACAATCTACTATCGAAGACTATACCGAGATTGAATCAAGCGGAGTTGCTAATAATGTAGCACAGCACTTTGTTGATACATTAAAGAGTCGTATTGATAGCATTAAGGTAAAAGATACTGAAATGAAAGAGATTGTAAAAATAGAACGTAAGAAACAAAAATCAAAAGCAGTTGCCAATTCCGGTGATTCAGATCTAAGTGAGATCTTAAATTAATGAAAATATGCATATTGAATGATACCCATGCTGGTAATCACAATTCATCTGAAATATTCCTAGACAACGCGGATACCTTTTATAATGAAACTCTCTTCCCATACCTTAATAACAATAATATTACTCACATTGTACACCTTGGCGATTATTTTGATAACCGTAAGTTTATAAACTTTAAAGCCTTAAATCGTAATAGACAAAGCTTTTTATCAAAGCTACGTGAATATGGTATTACAATGGATATCATACCAGGTAATCATGATACATTCTTTAAGAATACAAATGATTTGAATAGTTTAAAAGACTTTCAACCTATGTTAAAAAATCTGCTAGAAGTAGAGCAACAAATAAAATCTGTAATAGATCCTAATTTAAATACTCTAATGGATAGCGATCCTAACTTTAAAACAAACTATGCTGAATATAAAGCATACATGGTTGTTATTAAGGAACTAGATGCTTTTATTACTGCCCACAAAGACGGGTCAGCGTTTGAAACAGACAATTACCAATGGCTACTAAATGACAATGCTTTTGATCAGAAAATTGCTACAAACACCACAGACCAAAAAGAAAAGATCCAAACAAAATACGACTTGGCTGACATGACAACAGAAAATGTTGTTGTAACATATAGTGCCACCGAACGAGTAGTAGTTAAAACAAATGATACAAGAGTTAAATCAACAACAGACCTTACTAGGATCGAAGTAGTAGGTACTGTAACGAGTACATGGACTGACACTTATACTATAACAACAACATACAGTTCATACACAGACGATACTGTAAATTATACAAGGACTGATGTTAAAACTACAAACGGTGATGGAACAACTAGTACTGAACAAGGAACAGCATCAGAAACAAGTAGAACAGTAGGTACTGTTGTAGAACATTCAGTATCAGATGGTGCTAGTGCCTTGACTGGTAGTGTGCTAGTGTCAGAAGTAGATTCGAATGATGTAAACATTAATACATTAGGAAACAGTATTATTCAACAAGTAAAAATAGTTGATAACAGTTTAAGTATATTACAAACAAATAATATTAGTGCTTTAGTATCTGTAGAGCAAGGCGACTTTGTATCTGCTGTTGCTGGCTTTAAAGCAATAGCAACATTAAAAGCAACTGTAGATGGGTTGTCAACTGCTGACAAACTTACATTAGATAGTATGACTGTTACTGTTACATATAAAAGCGGTCTGTCAGAAACTGTTACATTAACTGAAGCTATTGACATAGCCGATGGTATGTATGATCGATATTACAAGGGCTATGAAACGTTTTGGCAATACGGTGCTGATAATGGTAACGTAGATAATAATAGTACTGCCTTTAAAGAACTAAAAGAAAAAGTAAACGAAGATACTAATAAATCAGACGCGGATCTTAAGACTACATATACGAGACATGTAGTATCTTCAGTAAGCAATGTTGTGAACACTAGTGCGGTTGTGAGAGTAGTTATATCCACCGGAGCAACAGAAACACTATCAGTAACTGACTCTACTGTTGTCGAAGTAACAGGAACAGTAACTAAAACATACAAAGATACTTACACAGTAACAAGGACTTACAGTTCATATAGAGATGATACTGTAAGTTATACAAGAACTGATGTTGTAAAAACATATGATGATGGTACAACTAGCACAACAACAGGAGAAACAGAAACTGTTGGAACATCAGCGGGTAACATTGTGGAACATGGTATTACTGACAGTAATCCTGTTCGTACCGGGCGTGTATTAATATCAACTGTAGATAGCGGAACCGGTGGTGGCGATGATGGCACTACATATAACGAAGCTGACTTAGGTACTAAGACTACTGGACTCTCAAGTAGCCCTGATGCCTTTCTAACTAGTGAAGTATACGCCTATTGTGGATACTATTCAGGTTGTACATTAAATAATTTATATGCTTTTACAGATGAAAATCGTGCCAATGGCTCGGGTACAAGTTACCAACACATAGAAGCCGCAGGTATTAATAGTGCTTGGGCCAGGGGTTGGACGGGTAAGGGTGTTAACATTGGTATTATTGACACAGGTGTTAATATTAACCATGACGAACTAGATGGACAAATCGGTGGCGTTTATAATAACGAATCAACAGACTGGAATGGACACGGGTCACACGTAGCTGGCACAATGGTTGCTAAACGTGACGGAGAAGGTACAGTTGGTGTAGCATTTGACTCTAAACTATATGTAGTTAGGTCGTTAAGTTTAGGTTATTTAGATTCTAATTATTGGGATTTCTTTAAAGACAATAATGTTGATGTTGTTAATTTAAGTATTAATAGTCGTTGGGATAGTAATATTAGTTTCAATGACGGATACACAGTAGGCAGTGATATTAATAATACACAGGACACATATCAATCGTTATCACTTATAGATGCTGATAAAAATACATATAAATGGAACAAGACTGTTTGGAAAAATGGCGGTTATGTAAATCTAGATCAAGTAATAGCAAAAAACGACAGTGGTGATTATGTATATGGCGGGATGACTTCAATCAATGCTTTAAAGGCTAATATGGCTAACAGTGATATCATTCTTGTTAATAGTGCCGGTAATAGTCAAAAAATTGCTATGGCTCCGGGCTGGTATGCTACTGCCACAAATGATGACGGTAGTTTAATGTTAGACGGCAGGGTGATCATAGTTGGATCATATGATTCTGCCAGTGGCACAAACAACTCATACTCTGCTACTGCTGGCGGCATTTGTTGGGATGTCGTAAATGATGTCTGTCAAGATGAATATACTGTAAGTGACTTCTTTATTAGAGCTCCGGAGAGTATGACATCGCTAGATAATTATGATAGCCAATACACTAGCATGAGTGGAACTAGTATGGCGGCACCTGTTGTAACAGGTAGTGTTGCTTTACTTAGGCAAATGTGGCCACATATGACAGGCTCTAATACAGTAGACCTAATATTATCTACTGCTGATAAAACATATAGTGGATATGATGTTGGAATTGACGGACAAGGTAGATTAGATATGAAGGCTGCCACAAACCCAATAGGCGCCACAGGTATTCCAACAACCGGAAGAGCAGATGGTAATACAGTTAGTTCAAACGGATATGTAGCGGGTAATAATAATTTACCTAGTTCATTGAGTTCGTTGATAGTAGAAATAGACGACATAGCATATAACAGAGAATGGCTAATACCACTTGCTAATGCTAATGTACCAATTGACACAGCATTTCATTCATATACACAATATGCCGGATTAACATCATTTGGTACTAGTGATTTTGCTGTACACCTTAGAGAAGAAAATAGTACAGACAGTATTGCTGTAACAGTAGACGGTACTACATTTGGTTATATGAAAGAAGAAGGAGCATACTTAGGTAGATACTTTAATGGTATGTTTGATATTGGTGGAACAGAGACAGCGTTCTTACAAACAGGCGAAAGTTGGGATTACGGAAACAGCAGAGTATCTGCTAATTTAAACTTAGGTTATACTAAGGTTGCTACACTAGGTAATTCACTTATTAATGATAGTGATGACTTAATGAGTTACGGTTGGAAAGTACAAAACGATACAATGCTTGATAACAACTGGAGCATGACTAGTTTCATTAGTCAACCAGTTAGTGTATTCTCAGGTAGTATGAACATTAACGCTCCTACTAGCAGAAGTGGTAATGATGTTAGTTATACTAATACTGAATGGAGTCAAAGTGCTAAAGTAGAAACTGACATAGGATTAGGCTTTGGATATAAGCAAGAAAACTTTAATTGGGACATAAGCGGTGTACACAGGTTTGATACTGCTGTAGGTGACGATTACAATATTACTACTTCATTTAAGTGGTTATTTTAGGAGAGGGAAATGACAATTAAGAAAAAGTTTTATACATGGGGGCATGTAGAAAAAATGTGTACACAACTAGTCACACAACTTTACGATAGTGAATGGAAGCCAGATTACATTGTAGGTGTTACACGAGGAGGCAATGTGCCTGCTACTATTCTAAGTAACATGACAGGTATTAGATGTGAAGCGGTAAAGGTTGCTTTACGTGATGGTGAAACTGGAAAGTCAGGTGATAGTATTGCTTGGATGGCCAATGATGCTCTTAATGGTAAGAAGATATTAGTAGTCGATGACATCAATGATACTGGTGCTACATTTCAATGGATTGCTGACGACTGGAAACTTAACGGTGACGACAATGTTCGCTTCGCTGTTTTGACTGAAAACTTATCAAGTGACTTTGACCGTGTTCAATATTCATGTGATGAGGTTAACAAAGCAGAAGAAGATGTTTGGTTAGTTTATCCATGGGAGAATGTCGGTGAATACCATGGCTAGAGCATATAAGAAATACACTTGTAGGTATACTGTCGAATGGCCAGTTGATGAATTTGGTAGGCTTGGTGGAATGTATGCCTTGGCTGACTCGCCGATTCACGGGTATGTTAAACAAGAACGTGACGGAGTATTACTAACAATAGATTCTAGACGCGAACAATATGAAGTACAAGATGTTCAGAAGCAATTTGTAAAACGTGTAGTGGCATTTAATAATGTCACAGATATAAAGGAAGTTCCAAATGAATAAGATAAATATGTTGACAGTCCCTAGTACTTGTGTTATAATAGTACTATGAAACAGACAAACGAGGTCTTCAAGGGATCGACCCTCACTAAATATTCCGCCCCCTCTATTAACATTAATCAGAGGATAAAATAATGACAAAACAAAAGAAGTATGTTTCTACAAAAACATATCATCAACAATTTCCTGTTGCTTACAGGCAGTGGCGAGCAGACAGCCATTGTAATATAATTCATGGATATGCTTTAAGTTTCCATTTTGAATTTGAATCAGATGACCTAGACGTAAGAAACTGGGTTATGGACTTTGGTGGACTAAGACCATTAAAAGACTTACTTTCTGATTGGTTTGATCATACAACACTATTAGCTATGGATGATCCAAATTATGACGACATTAAAAAATTAGGCACTCTCGGCATTGCTAAAATTACAGAAGTTGAAAAAACAGGCTGTGAAGGAATTGCTGATTTTTTATACGAATACATCAATACAATATTTTTAAAGGACTACGGCGAAGCTGATAGAATTTGGTGTTGTAGAGTTGAAGTAAGAGAAACAGACGCTAACATGTCTTATAGACAAGGCCATAGAGAAGATGGCGATTTTCAATAACAGGAGAACACAATGGCATTAATACCAATAGTAATAGAACAAACATCAAAAGGCGAACGTAGTTACGACATTTATAGTAGACTACTAAAAGATCGTATTATAATGTTAAGTGGCGAAGTAGAAGAAAACATGGCTAATGCCATTGTGGCTCAACTACTGTTTTTAGAAAGTCAAGACCCAGAAAAAGACATTACAATTTATATCAACTCACCAGGCGGGTCAGTAACTGCTGGAATGAGTATGTTAGATACAATGAACTTTGTTAAATGTGATATCACAACTGTAGTAATGGGGCAAGCCTGTTCTATGGGGTCGTTGTTAGCAAGTGCTGGTACTAAAGGTAAACGTTTTATGTTACCTAATGCTAGACACATGATACATCAACCTTTAGGTGGATTTAGTGGACAAGCAACTGATGTAGAAATTAGAGCAAAAGAATTGTTACGCTGGAAAGTAGTATTAACAGAAATTTATGTTAAAGCAACAGGTAAGGATTTTGAGACACTAAAGAAAGATATGGATCGTGACAATTTTATGACATCGGAACAAGCTGTAGCATATGGCCTTGCTGATAAAATTATCACTGAAAGGGAAACTGATGGCAAGTAAGATTAGGTACTCAGAAGCATTTTATAGTATTCAAGGAGAAGGAAAGTATGTTGGTGTGCCAAGTGTATTTTTAAGAACGTTTGGTTGTAATTTTAGATGTAAGTTATTTGGGCGTGATAAGACAGAATCTTATCCAGGACTAAATAATGCTAATCCTGAAGTACAAACAATCCTTGACACACTAGACAACTACGACAAGTTTGAAGACTTGCCTATTGTACATACAGGGTGCGATACTTACGCTTCAATTTATCCACAGTTTAAAAGGTTTATGAAAGATGATGATATTGATTCTTTAGTAGACTACTTATTAACATTAACACCAAATGGTCAATGGACTCTCCCAAATGGGCAGGACATACATTTAATTTTTACAGGTGGCGAACCGTTGCTAGGGTGGCAACGGGCTTATGTTGACTTACTGGAACACCCAAAAATGAAGGATCTACAAAATGTTACATTTGAAACAAATACCACACAAGCTCTTAGACCTGAGTTTAGAGAGTATCTTGAGTCTCAAGGCAGGCTTAGAATCACTTGGTCTTGCTCCCCGAAACTCTCAGTATCGGGAGAAACTTGGGCTGATGCTATTAAACCTGATATCGCTCGTTCTTATTACGATGTCCCTAATACTGATTTTTATTTTAAATTTGTTGTCGCTGATGCTGATGACGTTAATGAAGTTGATCGGGCTGTTGCGGAATATACAAAAGCCGGTGTTAAATGTCCTGTATATACCATGCCGTTGGGTGGGAGATATGACGAGTACAAGGCTAATGCCCAGAGAGTGGCAAAACTGGCAATGGAAAAAGGCTGGAGATACACACCAAGACTCCACGTCGACATCTTTGGAAACGCTTGGGGAACATAAGATACCTAGCATACCCGGAGAACTTGGCGATCCGGTAGAAGAATTTAGAAAGAAAGGATTAGTATAGGAGAATATATGGAAAATCCATTAAAGAAGTTGTTTAAGAAAAATGCTAAAACAAAAGAAGAACACAAGTCCGAAAAGGATATTGCTACCGAAGAGAAACTACCATATGTAAATGTAGTTGGCTTTGAATTAGATAACCCTAGCAAACCAGACCAGGGTGCCTTTGAACTAGATTGGAATATTTATTTTGTAAACCAATTAAGAAAAGAAGGTTACCAAGGAACTACAGATGAAGATGTAGTTGATATTTGGTTTCAAAAGGTATGTAGGAATGTAGCATTAGAAACATGGGAAAACTATGATGCTGATCCAGATAATAGAGTCACAACAGTTAAACGTGACGATGGAAAAACAGAGGTCAGTTAAGAATGCATTTTTTAAGTTACGGTGACGGTCACTCCGGAGGTGTTTGTAGTTTTACAGACTATCTCCAAGCAAACGAAGACGGAGCCTGGGTAGGATTAGAACGTTACCCACATCCTACTGATACACAGTACAGTTGGGGTACTAGAATGGCAGAAGTGTATTCAGCAAGGGCTAAAAGTTTTTGTAGGCATAATGCTAGTTTTGAATCAATATTACAAGAAGTATGCGACTCAATTGATATGTACGGGTTTGACCAGTGTTATTCTTTTATAGGAATACCTTATTGGAAACGAAGAATATATCAT
>ENA-OSJC01004127-OSJC01004127.1-marine-metagenome-genome-assembly--contig:-NODE-4127-length-10095-cov-3.102515_pt1 | contig 10095 bp, 7 predicted proteins | sample MGYA00237885_ERZ534234 | MGnify/ENA primary metagenome ERZ534234 (study PRJEB26413, sample SAMN06343907) | marine metagenome | isolation source: coastal waters | place: Atlantic Ocean: West Antarctic... | reverse complement strand
ATTACAGTAGAAGATGTTCAACTGCCAGTGGCAATTGCTAATGTGGGTATTACTGTAACATTAGACGCAAATGGAGAAGCTTATCTTAATCCTTCAGATATGTTAAGTGGTTCTACTGACAACTGTGAGGTAGAATTATATGATACAAGCAATGGTGGTTTATTTACTTGTGCAGACATAGGAAATGTTACTATACAAGGAGCAGTTTGGGATACTTCATTGAATGAGTCAGTTATTATTGAATTTGATGTATTGGTAATAGATGATATGGCACCAGTAATTGAATGTCTAGGAGAACCAGTATCAGTTACAGTATCTCATAATGCTGAAAACAATATTGAAGCTGGATATGCTGTTGCCTGTCCAACTGGAGATAACTTATTTGCTAGACGATTTGTACTTGCAGATTTTGGAATAACGGAAGAATTTGCTTTTTCTACAGGTAAATTTGGTGTGCAATCGACAGATGCTGCACTTGACGTTACTGTTAATATATGGGATGTGAGTGCTGGATTCCCTGCAGGATACCCTGGAAATGCTACTTTATTAGGATCTCAAGTTGTAAATGTTCCTGATGGAACAGCAAACTCAGTTATTAGCTACAATTTTTCTACACCTGTTGTTGTCCCTGTTGGAGTAACAACAATTATAGTAGAAGTATCTAAAGATGGACCTGAAGCATTCTTTTTAGGAGGTACAGCTACTCTTGCTGATGAATCTTACCTTGCTTCTGTAACTTGTGGCCTTCCAGAATATGCTACCGCAACTAGTATAGGTTTTCCAGATGCTAACTACTATATAACTGCAAAAGGAGCTAACACTTCTTCAGTAGTCTTTCCTCATCTAGTTATTTTAGATGATCAAGGATTTGCTTTAGTAGCAGCAGCTGATCTTATTCAAGATGTTGAGGATAATTGTGGTACCTGGACAGCAGCTTCTGCTGTTGCTGGTGATTGCGATCAAACCAATCCAAATGATGGAACTTTCGAGAATGGATATAACTGTTCTTCTGCTACTGATTTCAGAACAGCAAATGATATTATTGTTGAAGCTGAGGGTGTTTTCGTAGTAGATCATATCACAGCAAGTATTTTCTCTGCTGCGACGATTGCTTCTGTAGATGTTATTTATCATGATGATGCTGCTGGATTGCCAGGTAATGAGTTGTTTAATCATACAATGGCACCTACTTCACAAGCAATAATTGGAGAAAACTTCGGTTTAAATGTTAATGAAATCCAATTAAGTGTACCAGAATATACATTCTATGGTGGACAAGGAGAATCAATAAGATACTGGATTGAACTAAAAGTAACCGCTAGTGATGGTGGAGGTGGAGTATATTGGGTAGTAACAAGTTCATCTTCAATAGGTGAGCCACTTGCTCTCTTTAATGGTGGATGGGGAATACCTGATCCAGCTATGGACGGTGTTATGTCTGTAAAAGGTACATGTGAAGGTGCAAGTGGCTTCGCATTCGATTGTTCTACTTTAGGAATACAAGAAGTAGTAGTATATGTAATGGATACATCTGGTAATACAACTAGTTGTACCGCTACTGTAGAAGTTATAGATAATATTGCACCAGTAATAACTTGTGGTCCTGGAGACGGACTTACGACTGTAACAGAAGATTTTGAAAGTACAACAGGTTCAACACCTCCAACAGGATGGTCTAATGATATTGTTGTAGGTGATTGGGATTGGAAATTTGGTTCAGGTGTTATGCCAAATTCACCTTCTTTTACTACCCCTGCAGCTATCTTTGATGATGATGCAGCAGGTCCTGGAGAAGTAAATGAAGCTACATTAACATCTCCATCATATGATCTTTCAGCTGCTAGTATTGAATCAGCATCTTTTTCATATGAATATGCTTTAGATGAATTAGGAGCAGAAACTTTAATAGTATCTGCATGGGACGGATCAGCTTGGGCACAAATAGCACTTTATGATACTGATGTTGACCCAACTAACTCTGGACCTATGGATGTATCTAGTCTTATGAATGCAGATTTTAAAATGCGTTTTACATTTGATGATGCAGGTTCTTGGGGATGGGGAGCAGGAATTGATAATGTTGTTCTTACTTACGCTAATCCACCAGTTACATCTGATGTTGTTGTAGTATTAGGTGAAGATGGTACAGCTACTTTAGCTGCAGGAGATTACTTAAGTGAGCAATATGACGCTTGTGGTATTGATGTGCTAACTGCTGATCGTTACACTTATAGTTGTGAGGATTTATTAGTTGGCCCAATTACAGTAACAGTTACTGCTGTAGATGGTAGTGGTAATGCATCTGTTTGTCAAGCAACTGTTGTTGTTGTAGATACTATGGCACCATCATTTACCTGTCCAGATGATCAATCTATGCCGGTAGATCCTAATGGAGCTCATATTCTAGCTAATTACTGGGATAGTATAGTTGTTACAGATAACTGTACTGATGCAGTAATTCTTTTAACACAAGATCCAGCACCAGGAACTCAATTAGGAGTTGGAACATATAATATAGTTTTAACTGCTACGGATGATTATGGTAACGTTACTACATGTAATTTTACTTTAGACTTAACAATCCTTGGAACTCAAGATAACGAATTAAACAACGCTATCTCTTTATATCCTAACCCAGCTAACGAGCAAGTAACTATTTCTAACAGCTCTAATATTGCATTAGAAACTGCTATGATTTATGACCTTAATGGCAAGTTAGTATCACAAATCAACTTGCAAAACATGCAAAGTGAGAAAGTGATCGATGTTGCTACTTTTGCAACTGGTGTATATATGGTATATATTACAGGAGAACAATCAAGTGTTGTAAAACGTTTGATCAAAGAGTAAGCTTTTAGCAAACTCTATTAAATATAAAATCCCTTCCGTGAAAACGGAAGGGATTTTTTTTTGAGCATTACTACTATAAAAAACAAGCATTTTGTAAAGCGATAAACCTACAAACGCATCCTATGGTAGAGAAGACAAATTACTGTATGTGTTAAGAGCCTCTATAGCGTACTTCAATCATTAACGAAGCAAGATACTGAGATCTTATTAAGAAAGTTATTGATACGTGTAAATAAGGCCTTATGTGGTAGGGATAACTAGATTAGTTGATGCTTAAAATAGGTATAAAAAAAATCCTGTTATAATTATTATAACAGGATTTTTAATTATTTTAGAATATGTATTCTTTAGCTATTCATAGAAATTAAAAACTCTTCGTTGTTTCTAGTGTTTTTAATTCTATCGTTGATAAACTCCATAGCTTCAACAGGATTCATATCAGCAAGGTATTTACGCAATACCCACATACGTTGAATTACATTTTCACCTAACAGTAAATCGTCTCTACGAGTACTTGAAGAAGTAAGATCAATTGCTGGAAAAATTCTACGATTAGATATTTTTCTATCCAATTGTAGTTCCATGTTACCAGTTCCTTTAAATTCTTCGAAAATCACTTCATCCATTTTAGAACCTGTTTCTGTAAGAGCAGTTGCAATAATACTTAATGAACCACCATCTTCAATATTTCGTGCAGCTCCAAAGAAACGTTTTGGTTTATGTAATGCATTAGCATCAACACCACCACTTAATATTTTTCCACTTGCAGGTTGTACGGTATTATAGGCTCTTGCTAAACGGGTAATTGAATCTAATAGAATAACTACATCATGACCACACTCAACCAAGCGTTTTGCTTTTTCTAAAACAAGATTCGCTATTCTAACGTGTTCTGTCGCTTCTTTGTCAAAAGTTGAAGCAACTACCTCGCCACGAACATTACGTTGCATATCGGTAACCTCTTCAGGTCGTTCGTCAATTAAAAGTATAATTTGGTATACCTCAGGATGATTTGCAGCAATTGCATTGGCAACATCCTTTAATAACATTGTTTTTCCTGTTTTTGGCTGAGAAACAATCATACCACGTTGCCCTTTTCCGATAGGAGCAAACATATCAATTATACGAGTAGAAATACTTGATTGTCTATCTGCTAAATTAAATTTTTCTTGTGGGAATAACGGCGTTAAATGCTCAAATGCAACTCGATCACGAACTACATCAGGACTTTGTCCATTAATTTTATTCACTTTAATAAGTGGGAAATATTTTTCACCTTCTTTTGGAGGTCTTACTTGTCCTAAAACAGTATCTCCAGTTTTTAATCCAAATAAACGTATTTGAGATTGTGAAACATAAATATCATCGGGAGATGATAAATAATTATAATCGCTAGAACGCAAGAAACCATAACCATCTTGCATAATGTCTAAAACACCTTCACTTTCTATAATACCATCAAATTCAAAGTCGGGTTGTCGGTATCGATTACGGGTATCTTTATTGCCGTCCTTACCTCTGTGTTGATTAGGATTGTTATTTTCTCTTTTATTATTCTGATTGTTATGTCTAGGTTTTTGCTCTGTTTTTTGACGTTTGTCATCATCAGTAGTCTTATTTTGCTGATTTTGATTTGATTTCTGAACTTGAGTTTTTTGACGCTTGTCATCATCAGTAGTTTTATGCTGCTGTGGTTGATTTTGTTTTTGAGGATGATTTTTTTCGCGCTTATCGTCTTCAGCTGTTTTGTTCTGCTGTGGATGATTCTGTTTTTGAGGTTGATTTTTTTGATTGCGATTATCATCTCTAGGAGTGCGGGGTCGAATTACTCTTTTTGGAGCCGTTCTCGGTTTTTGCTCTCCTGTATTTACAGAAGGTTCCTGTTTTACTGGACTTTCTTGTTTTGGAGCAATAATCTCTTCTTTTATAACAGCTTTTACTGCGGAAGGGTTTGCGGCTTGGTGGTCTAATATTTTATACACCAAGTCTAATTTTTTTAAGCTACGGAATTTTGGTACTCCTGAAGCTTTAGCAATATCCTGGAGTTCAGGCAATAACTTTGCTTTTAATTCTGAAATTTCAAACATTTAAAAATTTATATGATTTATTTGATACTATTGAGTATTACTGAATGTAATTTTTTTTGAAAATTTTATCGAAGACTAAGTAACCTCTATTGAATAGGTTACGTATTGATGTTGCAATTATACAACAATAATTTTTAATTGCATTTAATATTTATAAAAAGATAGTGTATTTTTGTACGTAGAATCATAAGAAATAGATGTTACAAAGAATACAAACTGTTTATTTATTAATTTCTGCTTTAATTATAGGGGGACTCTATTTATGGTTTCCAATAATTAAGTCTGAAAGTGGTTTGATTATTATTAGTAATAATGAGCCAGTGGTTGTAGGTCTTATTTTTGGATCAATTTTATTGACTTTGTTATCCATATTAAATTTTAAAAAACGACAATTACAATTTGTAATTAATCGTTTAAGCATCATATTAAATTTTTTATTACTGGGAGTTTTCGTTTACAGATCACTAACGCTATCCGGAGAGACATTAGTTTCAGAGAAGGGTATTGGGGTTTTTCTTCCTATCATTTCTATCGTTTTTTTAGTCATGGCCAATAAGGCCATAAAAAAGGATGAAGACCTCGTAAAATCTGTGGATCGGTTGCGCTAAACCGCATATCTTAGTATATTAGTGCAAAACCCTAAAAGAATGCCATCTTTTAGGGTTTTTGTTTTTTACTTGCGTTTTATTTCAATTAGTTCTAAGTTTTGTATTTTATCTTTATCAATTTCAAATCGCAACATGGTTCTTACTTTATGAAATCCGTGTGTGCCAATAGCCCCAGGATTCATATGTAATAACCCAAGCTTTTTATCATTCATTACTTTTAAAATATGGGAATGTCCAGTTATAAACAGTTTTGGAGGATTGGTTTTAATTTCTTCTCTTAAACCAGGATTGTACCTTCCGGGATATCCTCCTATGTGTGTGATCCAAACAGTTACTTCTTCACATAAAAAACGATTGTGTAATGGAAATTCACTGCGAGCTTCTGCGTCATCAATGTTTCCGTAAACTGCTTTTAAAGGCTTTAATTTTTTAATAGCATCTGTAACGTTTAAATCTCCAATATCTCCAGCATGCCATACTTCGTCTGCCAGATTTACATACTTTATTATAGTATCGTCTAAATAACTATGAGTATCAGAAAGTAATAGGATTTTTTTCATATTTAATTTAAAATAATTTATTAAGAGAACCTAAACTTAAGTTGGAAAGAATTCACTTTGTGTATCTTTGATTTTTCAAAAATACAAGATTCATTGCGATATTTTATAGAACTAGCATATAATGGAAAAAACTATCACGGTTGGCAAATACAGCCCGATGCTATTTCGATACAAGAAGTTTTAGAGAATGCTTTATCAATACTGTTGCAAGAGAAAATTCAAGTATTTGGAGCTGGAAGAACTGATGCTGGAGTACACGCAAAACAATTGTTTGCTCATTTTGATGCGGAAGCTATTGATTCAGTTTCAATATTAATTTTTAAATTAAATTCTTTTCTTCCAAAAGATATTTCCATACAAAATATAATTTCTGTCAAAGAAGATGCTCATGCTCGTTTTGATGCTTTAGAAAGAGAATATGAGTATGTTATTTCCTTGCAAAAAAATCCTTTTTCATATGATTTTACGCATTGTATTCACCATCAACCCAATATTGAATTAATGAATACTGCTGCTAATTTGCTGGTAATTTATAAGGATTTTCAATGCTTTTCTCGTTCTAATACCGATGTGAAAACGTATAATTGTGATGTGAAAGAAGCATATTGGAAATTTGAAAATTCACAATTGATTTTTACGATTAAAGCTGATCGTTTTTTAAGGAACATGGTAAGGGCAATTGTAGGTACCTTGTTAGATGTAGGGTTTGAAAAAACATCTATTTTAAAATTTCATGAAATATTAAAAAGTAAGGATAGGAGTAAAGCAGGGTCTTCGGCTCCTGCAAAGGGACTTTATTTAACCAAAGTTTTATATCCAGAACGAATAAGAAATTAATTTAAATAAGATTCCTGTCCTAGCAGGAAATTAGTATGGCAGATTCCGGAAAAGCATTTGATTTAAAACTTTTTAAAAGATTATTAGGGTACACTAATAATTATCGTGGCACATTTATATATGTTGCTATTGCTGCAGTGGTGATGTCAGTTTTAGGTGTGTTACGTCCATTAATAATGCAAAAGGCTATTGATGAGTCAATTGTTCCTAAGGACATGGAAAACCTTGTTTTCTATATTTCGTTAATGATAGGGATATTAATATTAGAGGTCATATTTATGTTGACTTTTATATATTTCACCAATTGGTTAGGGCAAAGTGTTATTAGGGATATACGGGTAAAGCTTTTTAAATTAATGTTAAGCTTTAAGTTAAAATATTACGATACTAGTGCGGTAGGGAGATTGACAACAAGAGCAGTTAACGATATAGAAACCATCTCGAGTATTTTTAGTCAAGGATTATTTATGATTATAAGTGACTTGCTTAAAATGATTGTAATCTTGGGTGTTATGCTTTATAAAAGTTGGCAATTAACATTAATTGTAATGTCTATTTTACCATTAATATTATATGCGACAAGAGTTTTTCAAAGAGCAATGAAAGTTGCTTTTGAAGAAGTTCGAGCTCAGGTTGCTAATTTAAATTCTTTTGTTCAAGAACGCATAACCGGTATGAAAATCGTTCAGATTTTTACGCGTGAAAAAAAGGAATACAATGAATTTAGAGTAATAAATGAAAAGCATAAAAAAGCTTGGATAAAAACAGTTTGGTATAATTCTATATTTTTTCCAATTGCAGAAATGGCATCTTCCGTAGCAATTGGATTAGTTGTATGGTATGGTGGACTTAATGCTGCTGAAGGAGGTGTGATAACACTTGGTGCTATTGTGGCATTTATCGAGTTATCTCAGATGTTATTTAGACCATTGCGTTTAATAGCAGATAAATTTAATACCCTACAAATGGGTATGGTTGCAGCTCGTAGGGTTTTTGATGTTTTGGATACCAAGTCTCATATAGATGATTCGGGGACGCTATTATTAGAAAGCACCAAAGGATCTATCGAATTTAAAAACGTTCGGTTTAGCTATATAGAAGAAGAGGAAATAATAAAAGACATATCATTTAAAGTAGCGCCAGGCGAAACTGTTGCAATAGTTGGAGCAACTGGAGCTGGAAAATCGACTATTATTAATTTATTGTCTCGTTTTTATGAAATTAATAGCGGTGTCATATTAGTAGATAATAAGTCTATCAAAGCATATACCCTAAAATCATTGAGAAGTCATATTGCAGTTGTATTACAAGATGTTTTTTTATTTTCAGATTCTGTTTTAAATAATATAACTTTAAAAGATACTAGTATTTCAGAAGAAGAAGTTATCAATGCTGCTAAAAAAATTGGGATTCATAAATTTATTAGTTCCTTACCTAATGGTTATCACTATAATGTTAAAGAAAGAGGAGTGATGTTGTCTTCTGGTCAGCGACAGTTATTAGCATTCTTGAGGGCTTATGTGAGTAATCCAAGTATTTTAATATTAGATGAAGCTACTTCTTCCGTAGATTCTTATTCAGAAGAAATGATACAAGTCGCAACAGAGAAAATCACTAAAGGAAGAACCTCAATAATTATTGCCCATCGTTTGGCTACCATTAAAAAAGCAGATAAAATTATTGTAATGGACGCTGGAAAAATTGTTGAAATTGGCACTCATAAAGAATTGATTAAGAAAGAAAATGGGTATTATAAAAACTTATATGAGGTTCAGTTTTTAAAAAAAGAAGCTAGCTAGAAATATTTTAAATGTATCCTTGTTAAGATGATAAATCCTTTTCAAGCAATTCATTTAACTCTTCAATATCATCAAAAAGCACAAAATTACCATCCATAATATAGGATATTTGACCGCTTTCTTCAGAAACCGTAATACAAACAGCATCTGTTTTTTCAGTAATACTAACGGCAGCTCTATGTCGCAATCCAAAACGTTCTGGAATATCATTTTCATTGGTTACTGGAAGCACTACTCTTGTAGCAGTAATGACGTTATCTTCGATTAAAGTAGCTCCATCATGCAAAGGACTGTTTTTATAAAAAATACTTTCAATAATGGGTTGGTTAATTTCAATCAACATTTCGTCACCTGTACTTTTAACAAAGTCCAAACTATTATTTCGTTCAAAAACAATTAACGCTCCTGTTTTTGACTTACTCATTTTCTTACAAGCTTGAGTAACTGCATCGATTGTTGAGATTAACTTTGAATCTGAAGCAGATCGAAATTGTTTTAAAAATTTTTTACGGGCACTGAAATTGGTAGATCCTAGCATCAATAAAAAACGTCTAATTTCCTGTTGAAAAACAACTACTAAAGCAACCATTCCTACTCCTAAAAATCCTCCTAGAATTTTACTAAGCATTTCCATTTCTAAAAGTTCTGTTACTTTCCAGATAGCATAAATGATTACGATACCAATAAAAATATTGATCGCAACAGTACCTTTTATTAATTTGTAGATATAGTATAATAGAAATGCAACGAGGACAATGTCTATAATATCTATGATTCTTATGTCTAATAATTCCAATGAGATTCAGCTTTTTGTAAATGTAGTTTTTTATTAATGAAACTTCAAATTTTGTAATAGATTAATCGTTTCAAAAGCTTCTTTCACATCGTGTACCCTAAGTATAGAAACGTCTTTTTGAATTGCTATAGCGTGTAGTGCAGTAGTTCCATTTAATGAATCGGCTGCTGTTGTTTTAATTTTTTTCTGAATCATTGATTTCCTTGAAATGCCAAGCAACAAGGGAATATTTAAATTCCTAAATAGTTCCAGATCATTGAAAAGTTCATAGTTTTGGTCCAATGTTTTAGAAAATCCAAAACCAGGATCTGCTATTAAATCATTAATTCCAAAAGATCGTGCTTTAGCAATTCTTTCAGAAAAATAATAAAGAACTTCTTTTGTTAGGTCGGTATAATCGGTGTTTTGCATCATAGTTTCTGGTGTTCCACGCATATGCATCATCACATAAGGAACTTGATGCTGAGCAATGATTTTAAACATATCATCGTCTAATTTTCCTGCAGAAATATCATTGATCAAAGAAGCGCCAGCAGCAATACTTTAATTTGCAACGTT
>ENA-OSJC01004124-OSJC01004124.1-marine-metagenome-genome-assembly--contig:-NODE-4124-length-10100-cov-8.529582_pt1 | contig 10100 bp, 9 predicted proteins | sample MGYA00237885_ERZ534234 | MGnify/ENA primary metagenome ERZ534234 (study PRJEB26413, sample SAMN06343907) | marine metagenome | isolation source: coastal waters | place: Atlantic Ocean: West Antarctic... | reverse complement strand
ACACCGAGATACGAGGATCCGAGACCTGTGCTGAACAGTCTTGCCTACAACCAATTCACACAGGAAGAATTTAGAAGTGGATACTACATGGAGATACTAGATGGCAGATAGGATAAAAACCCACACAGTCGAGAGAGTGAAAAAGATAAGAGCATGGGAAAGTAAAAACGAGTATAAGGAGGCAAAGGATCTCAAAGGATTCAAATTGTACAAAAACTATTTTGTTCCGGAATCTATTGCAAAGACTAGTAAGACCCTTTTAAGTTTTGGTGTAGGAGGCAATGTTGGATTTGAAAAGGAACTGGCATGGGACAACAAGGACATACAGGCCGAACTATATGATCCAACTCCAAGAAGTGTTGCATTGATACGTACAATTATACGAGGATCAAGTAGAAAAAAAATTAGAAACGAGTCAGATCCTTTTAGGGGTGATCAAAACGTGTCCGTTTCAAAAAGACTACATTTTAATCCTGTTGCGTATGCTGAAGTAAACGGCACACTGCCTTTCTACTACGACCAGGAACGTGAACCAGACAAGACAGAAGTAAACGGAAAAAAGAGAGACAAGGAGGAGATTGCCAAAAATCAAGAACAAAGTTTCTCACTAGTAAAAAGACAAGAACACTTCGAATCCGTAGATGTAGAAGCTAAAAATTTAGAAACAATAATGAGAGAACTTGATATATCCAGTGTTGACATGCTCAAAGCAGACATAGAAGGACTCTGGTGGGAGTTCGGCAACGAAGTTTTGGACAAGAAGATAGACTGTAAATTCCTAGCAATGGAGTTTGAATTGAATTTTGAGAAGGACGAGAAAGTTGAACCTGCACTGGAAAAAGCACAAATACTGTGTGACAAGTTCAAAGCAAACAACTATGACGTAGTAATAAACAGGAGAAGAGACAAGCTGATGTTGGAAATGCTTTTCATAAGGAAAGACTCGTATGAAGGTTGAGATATTTAGGAGAACGGTAAAGGACAGACGTAGGGGTGCCAGTTGGGATCTACTGCAACACATGGCCACAGGAATCAAGGCATGTGGCGACGAACCTGTTATCGTAAACGAAAATAAAGTAGGACCGTGGGACAAGAACGAAATGGAACCAACAGCACCGATTGGTTGCATGTTTGGATACGGTGGAACAAAACAAATGCACCATACCAAGGGGCGTAGAAGAGATCTAGTGGAACGTGCCAAAAAGAAAGGCATATACATAATAACATTCGACGGCGGAATACTGTCCAGCTTTGGTAACACAATAACAGATGCCAATCATCACTGGCGTGTGGCACTGTACTCTCCCATGAACAACGGCAACTTCCTGAGCGACCACAGTCCCCCTGACAGGTGGGAACGAATGAAAAAGATATGGAACATAAACTACGCTCCATGGAGAAAGTCAAATCAAGACGACCCAATACTGTTTGTGTTACAACCGCAGGACAACTGGAGCATGAACGAACTAGATCCTATCAAGTGGTTCAATGATGTATATGAGAAACTGAGGCCCATGACCGATAGAAAATTTATAGTTAGGCCACACCCCAATCATGTTGCCGCAATGGAGAAAAGGATAGACGAATTCCCTGCAGATGTACAGGTGGTAATAGGACAGAAGTTTTTCAAGGGAGATGAGAAAAAGCATTATAGATTTAACTATCAAGACGCATTAAATAATTGTCATGCTGTTGTTACTCACAATTCTACTGCCTGTATCGATTCCTGCATTCGTGGAATCCCTACCTTTGTTACCAGCGATCTTGCACTCGCTTGGCCTGTAGCAAACAAAGATCTATCAAACATAGAAACACCTGAATACCCTGACAGGGATCAATGGGTGTACGACCTTGGTTACAAACAATGGACCGAGGCAGAGATAAAGGACGGTACAGTGTTCAAGAGATTTAAAAAGAAATTAGGATTATAATATGTGTGGGATATACGGAATAACAGCAAAGGATCCTGAGTTTATACAAAGCTTCATAGAAGTTTGTAAGCACAGAGGACCAGATGGAGAAAGTGTATGGACATCAGATGAGGTCACACTGGGCCACAACCTTTTAAGTATTATGGCAGACCCGGGCAACTCACAACAGCCATGGAAGACACCCAAGGGCAATATGCTTGTATACAATGGTGAGATATTCAACTACTACGAACTAAAAGAAAAATATAAAGACTTTACAGACACAACTGGTTGCGACACGGAACTACTTGCTTGGGGGTTAGACAAGTTTGGGTTGGACTTCATTGATGAGATAGACTCCATGCATGGCTTTGCATATTATGAAATAGATAAAAAACAGATTACATTGAGCAGAGACCATGCAGGTATCAAACCTGTGTACTATGCAGAGATAAATGAGGGACTGGTATTTGGTTCTGAGATAAAAGGCATGATCGACAAAGTTCCGGGATCACGCACAATTGATAAACTGGCCATGAGTTGCCTTGCATGGACAGGTATCAATGCCACACGTAACACTACGTTCAGCGGGATAAAAAAACTGTTAGCAGGTGAGACTAAAATTTACAATATAGAGAATAAAAAGTTTACAAAGACAAAAAGAGTGTTCATAAAGCCAACAAGTGATCATCGCTTCTGTCCTGTTGAGTTTAAGAAAATGGCAAAGAAGACAGTAGAGATGTGTAGCATAGGACAAAGGAAGATAGGTGTGTTCTTAAGTGGTGGCCTAGACTCCAGTCTTATCGCACACGAACTTAACCTTTTAAAAGGGCCTGCAGTAACATTCACGAACAAGATGAAACCTAATATTGTAACATCAGAAGACTTCAATAGCGATGCTGATGCGGCCGAACATCTGGCAAGGGTAGAAGGCTACAAACACACAGTAGTCAAGGTCACACCGGAAAATGTCGTGGACAGTTGGGATGATGCAATATACTACATGGAACAACCCATGTATAATCAAAGCGTTGCCATGTACTGCTACACGAATAAAGTTCTACACGATAACGGTATAGTGGTCACAATGGCCGGAGACATGGGAGATGAGATACTGGGCGGATATCCAAAATACTGGAAACTAACGCAGACAGAATATCTTGAAAGAATGATTGGCAAGGAACAAATAGAATCGTGGGACGATGTATTAACATTATGGATGCAGAGAATCAAACGTCCACTAGCAGGAACTACCATGGGTGCTACATTGTCAAGGGATCAAGTGCTAGAAGAACTTAAAAAATGTTATCCAGATGATTTATGGAATCCTAACGATCCCGTGGCATCTTACATGGCACTGGACTGTGTCACACAGGTGCCTGAGGAATTCTTCATGAGGAACGACAAGTTCGGAATGGCATTTGGCATGGAAGGCAGATTCCCGTTGGCAACAAAGATGTTTATGAAATACTGTATGAGCATACCGGTCTCAGATAAGATAGGAGGCAACAAGAAAAATACAAAATTGCCTACTAAAATAGCCTATGAACTTGTATTACCAGAGATGATCCTTAAGAAAGAGAAAACAGGATGGACTGTACCACTGGGCTATTGGTTAACAAACAGCACAAGCACTAGACTAACTGAGTTTTACAACAAAGCACTAAAGGACAAAGGTGGACTGGACATAGTTAAGGCCAGCCAGAAAGCAGGCAAGGCTTTAGTTCCATCGTGGATAGTAAGCGACTGGATAAAAAAATATAGAATGAAAATATGAGATACAAAGTAATAACAACATTCAAGCCCGGAGATTGGGACAAATATTCTAAACGTATGGTACAGTCCGTACTGGACAGATGGCCCAACGTTGACATGACTGTGTACTGCCAAGGACAGAGACCGGAGTTTCATGACCAGAGGGTCACATGGTTTGACATCGACAAAGCAAACGTTGGACTACATAAATTTAGAATAAGATACGAGGGTGATCCTGTCGCCATGGGTAAACTTAACGAAATACCAGGCGGTGTTAGACGTTCATCCAGACTAGAGACTGAAGGTGGCATGGACGCAAAAAAAGAATCATACCTATGGAATGCAGTCAAGTTCAGTTACAAAGTGTCCTGTATCACACATGCAGTGAAAATCTACAAGGACTATGACTACGTGATATGGATAGACGACGACACGTTTACATTTAGAAATATTCCCATGACATTTTTAGAAAGTATATGTCCTAGTGACACGTTAGTCACTTACCTGGGTAGAGAGAACGACAGAGGCAGTAACAAATATCCCGAGTGTGGACTTGTATGCTACAACATGAAACACCCACTCGTGCAAAACTTTGCAGAGGACTGGGAGAAGCTGTACACCTCATCAAACATTTTTGAACTGCTGGAATGGCATGACTCATATGTGTTTTGGCACTTGACAAAAGTATACAGAGAAAAACATCTAGTAAAAGTGCATGATCTGGGATACGCCAAGGGTGTAAAAGGTCATCATGTGTTTGTGAACAGTGAACTAGGACAGTACATAGATCACTTCAAGGGCGATAGGAAAGATGCTAAAAGTTCTAAAGCAGAAGACATCAGGAAGACACCGGATATGGTAAAAATAGACTACTGGAAACACAAATGAAACTGACTATTGATTTCACCGACGGACATAATATAAAGATAAATCTACACGATTCAATGACACCATGGGCCAAGCATGTTGAAAATCTGTCAGGCAAATACAAGTACGGACTCAACGACGCACAGTCGGCCATAGGTACACACAAGGCCACAGAAGTCTATCAAATACTTTTAGATACAATAGAAAAACTGCAACAACCCAGACCTATAGGATTTGACGTTCCCAAAAAATTTACACATGATCAAGAAGTGCTGAACAAACTGCACAGATACTACACTGACAGTTCGGCTGTTGTAGATCAAAAGTCAGAACTGTTCGAGCTTGTCTCAAAGATTAACTACTGTGTACACGAGCTCGAGAATTTCACATCTAGCAGGAACAAAGGACATGTCAGCAATCTTTGGGTTCACATACATGACTATCCTATACCAATGGACTGCTGGATAGATCTCAACGACAAGGAACAAGAGAATTACAAGTTTTTTGATTACGACTACGAATATGCTGTGAGACTGGACAGATCCATACTCGGCAAGTGTGTGCTACAGGCATACGAGGAAAATGATGATCCCAACGCAAAGGACTGCACAGGCAGGATCGGATCGTTTGGAGGATTCTTTATTGACACAAATAGAAAACTAAAAGATTTTTATCAATCAAACAAATTTAATGATTGGTGTAAGAGTCACGGCAAGGACACAAAGGAATGGCCCTTGGAGTTCGTCATAGGAAATGTTGAACAGTTTAGTGACAGGCCCGAACAGTACAGAACTAAGACTCTGGCCAAACTACACTTTGACAATCTGAGGCACAAATGAAAATAAGTTGCTTTACAGATTATGGACCATTGAATTCTAAGCCTGTGTTCGAGGCATTCATTAAAAGTATGAGAAAGGCCGGCGACACTGTGTTTGTCAACAAGGACGACGGACAGTGTGATGTGGCAGTGATATGGTCAGTGCTGTGGCAGGGCAGGATGGCCAAGTACCGTAACATATGGAACACCTACAGGGATAAAAATAAACCTGTCGTTGTGATAGAAGTCGGTGGGATAAAAAGGAATGAGACATGGAAGATAGGGATTAACGGGATAAACAGAGAAGCTGATTTTAACAACAACAATGCTAACGGAGAACGTTGGAAGAAGTTTAATGTGGAACTGAAGCCATGGAAACAGACAGGCAATGATATAATAATATGTGGACAACACACGAACAGTCACCAGTGGAGGAACAATCCACCAATGTCAAAATGGTTCGATCAACAGATAACGGAAATTAGGAAGTACACCGACAAGCCCATAGTCATCAGACCGCATCCTAGGAATCATGTTGCGATAGACACTGCAAAATACAAGGATGTAAAGATGGTTGGTCCTAAAAAAGATAGGAACACATACGACGACACGGACCTTGCAGATAGATTGAAATCAGCATGGGCGGTGGTCAGCCATTCAAGCAACCCTGCAATGACTGCCGTGTTCTCGGGAATACCTGTGTATGTTTCTGAAGCCAGTCTAAGTTATGATGTTGGTAATAAAACATTTGAAAACATCAACAATCCCACCATGCCCGATAGACAAAACTGGGCAAACAAGTTATCATACACTGAATGGTGGACAGAAGAGATAGAACAAGGACTACCATGGAAACGAATTAAGAAAAGACTAGAGGAGAAATACTTAAATGGCACTAATAATTAACGGTGAAATAATCGGTGGCCCAAAACCGATAGAGCCAATTGTATGGGAGTCATACAAAGGAGAAACTGTAAACACACATCTCACAATACGCAAAGGAAAGAAGATACAGGAAACTGCATTCTTCGTGGACAGAGTAAAAGCAGTGCCACGTGGTAATGCATACTGCATAGGTAACGGACCTTCGCGTAAAGAGTTGGATCTTAATAAGCTGAAAGCAACAGGACAGACATACGGATGTAATGCCCTGTACAGAGATTTCATTCCGGACTACATCTTCTCAATAGACTCTCCAATAACTTTAGAAATGGTCAAAGAGAAAGTGTACGAGAAGTGTATCCATTATTCTACTTCCCTTGAAGTTAATCGTTATCCAAAGGGAGGACCTTCGCATTTACACTTGATCCCAAACAACCCATACTGGATATGTGGTAACCAAGCCATCTGGACAGCGGGGGTGCATGGACACAAGAACGTATACTTAATAGGTTATGATTTCAGGGAGTATGGCAAAGACCAATTAAACAACATATACCAAGACACAGAGAACTACGGTGAGAGGAACAACGACACAGTGTTCGACGGGTGGTTAAAACAGTTCAGAGACATGTTAAAGCTAAGGCCGGATGTCAACTTCATCATGGTACATGACGATCCTCCGGAGTACATGCACAACGTACAGACAGGTACAGACATGGGTAACAGTTCTATAATCAGTTACGAAGAGTTTGAAAAGGTATTAGCACCTAGCTAAACGTAATCCTGCACGTCTAAATTTTTCTTTCCAAGCAAAGAAGTTAGCGTTGTGATTAGAATAAGGATCCTGCAACCAAGCCATCTGATACAAGTGTACCATTTCGTGTGCCAATGTTTCGATAAAGTCCTTCCATTTTGGAAACTTATTGTTTATTTCAATGTAGTAGTCAACTTCTATATGATACGGAATTACCCTCTGATCAAACTTACCCTTGGGTGTTTTCCTGTTGTCCCAATTGGCCACACATCTGCCCCAATCACAGTGTAATCTTTTTACAAATAATGGTATCATTGGTAATCTATTGTTGAAAAGGCCACTGTTTATGACTTTGAACCAGTGATATGCTTGTTGTTGTGTGGGTTCGAAACCAACTATATTTTTGTGTCTAGTCTGAGTGTTTTCCAACTTGACCTTAAGTTGTTTCCTAACATTTACCTTTTTGCTTTTAGTTTTTTTCATGGTTGACAATATTACCAGTTATGCTATACTATAATAATAATTATCTAAAAACACATGGACAATATGCACACAGATTTACCAAAAACAATTAACGAAGCACTTAAAATACTAGCATATAATGATTATTTCTGGTCAGATCCCCAAAAGGCCCATATCAAGCCCCACCCCAAGGATCAGGAGACTGTCAGATCACTGGCAGAATCACAATACGTGTGGACGGAGAAGCAGGGCAGATTGGCACTGGTGATTCTTAAAAGATACCTGACCAAGTTCCAGGCACACGGCATGGACATCAAATCACTGTTGGACTCTCCAGTGTATGAGGATGAGTTTAGGGTTATCAGCTTTGACAAAAGCATAGAAAAATTTATAGACGATGATGAACAGGAAAAGATCGAATTAAAATTCCCTTACAACAAAAAGATCATAATGTTGATAAGATTGTTGAAGGACAAAAGAGGATTGCCAGGCGGGTATGCACTGTATGATGGTGAAGCGAAGAAATGGACTTTCCTGCAGTCAGATGTCACAACATACTACCTAACGTTGATTGCAGTGCGTTACGATTTTAAATTCATAGATGAGACACTGTTGGATGATTACGAAACAGTCAAACAGGAAATACAAGGGTACAGGGAACCAACAGCCAGGCTGGTTGCTGGTGAGATCGTGTTGGACAATGCTCCGGATTCCCTGCACGAGTACTGGGAAGAAAACTTAGAACACAAGTCGGCATTAGAACAAGTTGATTCATTAAAAAATTTTAGTATAAAAACAAATGGTATCAGTGTGCCGGCAGAGACAACAATAGGCTATAAGATAGCACACAACAACTATCACAAGTTGTGGGTAGATTCCGATACATTCAATAAACACGAAGTTGTAAAAGGGTTGTTGGAATTAAATTGTTTTCCAATCATGATGCCTGTCAGTGGAGAAATGAATACAAAAGATGAGGTACAGGAATTCTGGGAATGGATGAATGCATTTAAATCACAAGGCATAGACATACTAACAGAGTGCTCGTGGGGTTTTGATGTTAAGGAACCTGTGTACATGAAGGATGTAGAAAACGAATACAACCAAAGACAGATGATGATCAACAACAATACGTCCAGGGAGTTCTTTGAAAATCTATTCGAACTACACCAAATGAGCAAACAGTTCAAGTTCATAAACAAAAAAACCAAAGTCATATTTGTGAGGAACAGGATACCGAGAGCAATGATCAAGAGTAAAATAAAACCAAAGGCTTCGTTAGTTGCATTGGGCGGTGGTTATTATGCGGCGGGCACTGATAATTTAAAAAGACTTCTTGAGAACCTTCCAAAAAAGTTGTATTATAGTAATCATCAGCCGAGTAGTTGGGATTGGCATGATCATATAATAGTGAAACTTTAATTATGAGCAGTTGTAAATTAGTAATCAAAGACGAGGTGAACGTCAAGTTCGAGAATCTTTCTCTGGAGTGGAGGAAGAGGCTATCCAATAAATTCAAATATGAGATACCATATGCTAGGCATCTTCCAGCGGTCAAGCTAGGTAGATGGGACGGCAAGGTATCATTCTTTGGATTAGGTGGTACAACATATCTAAACCTAGTTGACCAAATACTTCCCATACTAGAAGATGGTGGTGTGTATGTAGACTTCGAGGATCACAGAGAGCAACACAACTTTGAGTTTAAAGCTGTTGACAAAAATTACCTATCGCATATCAAATGGCCGGACACACACCCAATGGCAGGACAGTCTGTTGAGTTAAGAGATTATCAAGTTGAAACACTAAACAAATTTATAGAAAATCCACAGTGCATACAAGAGATAGCCACAGGAGCAGGTAAGACAATTATCACTGCGGCACTATGTCAACTGGTTGAACCTTATGGACGTACACTAACAATAGTACCAAACAAAAGTCTTGTGACACAAACAGAAGAAGACTTTGTTGCTTGTGAACTAGATGTAGGTGTGTACTACGGAGACAGGAAAGAGCTAGGCAGATTCAACACTATCGCAACTTGGCAATCACTAAATGTGTTAGAGAAGAAAAGCAAGGACGAACACTCAGAAGCATTTGCAGAAGCAATAAAAGGAATCAACACAGTGATAATAGATGAAGTACACATGGCCAAGGCAGATGTGCTTAAAAGATTGTTGACTGGGCCGTTTGCACATTGTGGAATACGTTGGGGACTAACAGGAACAGTGCCTAAAGCAGATTACGAGTTCATGGGCTTGAAGTGTAGCATAGGTGATGTCACACACAGAATACAAGCAAGTGAATTACAGGACAAGGGTGTACTTGCAAACTGTCACGTGAATGTTTTACAGACGCAAGATCATCCAATGTTTAAAACATATGCAGAAGAACTTAAATGGCTAACAACAGACAAAGTCAGAATGAAGTGGGTAGCAAACACCATAAAAGATATCTCAACATCAGGTAACACACTGATACTTGTTGACAGGATATCAGCAGGACAAATATTACAGGAACAACTAGAGGATTCGGTTTTCGTATCTGGATCAACTAAAAACGTAGACAGGAAGGAGCAATATGATGAAGTATCTACTGCAACAAATAAAATTATTATCGCCACATATGGAGTTGCCAGTGTTGGTATTAACAT
>ENA-OSJC01004119-OSJC01004119.1-marine-metagenome-genome-assembly--contig:-NODE-4119-length-10105-cov-2.989928_pt1 | contig 10105 bp, 7 predicted proteins | sample MGYA00237885_ERZ534234 | MGnify/ENA primary metagenome ERZ534234 (study PRJEB26413, sample SAMN06343907) | marine metagenome | isolation source: coastal waters | place: Atlantic Ocean: West Antarctic... | reverse complement strand
ACGTCAAACGTTTACGATCAAAACTTAGGTAAGAACCTTAAGCGTCCATTCTTACACGTTAGGTATAGAGCTTCCGCAACTGACAACCGCAAGATGAAAACTTGGGTTACTGGTTCTGTTGGTGCTTCAACATCTGCGTTAGATGCAATGCAATTACACTTCTTATCTGAAAGATGTTTAGTTACTCAAGGTGCTAACAATTTCATGTTAATGAAGTAGTATTTATATTTAGATCGAGGCTTCGGCCTCGGTCTTATTTTTTAATTTTTATTATATTATATTATGGCTAAAAAGCAAACAAAGGTAGAAGCAACTAAAAAGGTTGTTGAACAAGAAGCGGTTGAAGTATTAGATCAACCAACAGTAGTTAAGAAACCCAATAGAACTGAAAAAACGTATAAAGTTTTAGATGATGGTTGGGAACTTAAAGATAGAATTTACAGGTTAAAAGGAAATAAGAGACCCTTATCAAGATCCGTTAGATCAGCAAACATACATTGGTTTGATGAAAACGAGGGTTATGAAAGAGAGTTAAAGTACACTTCCAATCAGAGAACTCCGTTTGTCGATGAGATGAATGGTGATCAAAGGATGGAGCATATTGTTTTTAGAAACGGTATATTGATTATAGAAAGAGAAAAGGTTATATTACAAAAACTTATGTCTTTGTATCACCCAGATAGAGATATTCTATTCTACGAAGAGAAACCAGTGGCTAATGCAGTCAGTGAAATTGAGTGGTTAGAAATGGAGATTGAAGCTCTTAATACGGCAAGAGATATAGATATAGATTTAGCTGAAGCTGTTATGCGTGTAGAGGCTGGATCTAAAGTGTCAGAAATGAGTTCTAAGGAGCTTAGACGAGATTTACTATTATATGCTAAGAGAAACCCTGAACTGTTCTTAGAGTTGGTTAATGACGGCAACGTACAACTAAGGAACTTCGGTATTAAAGCAACTGAACTAAACATTATAAAGTTATCATCAGATCAAAGAACCTTTACATGGGGTACTAATGGTAGAAAACTTATGACAGTTCCGTTTGACGAACACCCATACTCCGCACTTGCATCATGGTTTAAAACCGATGAAGGTATGGAAGTATATACTAATATTGAGAAGCGGTTATCATAACCGTTTTCTCTCTAATACCAAGAGTAAAAATGTTACTACAACCCGGTAACATATTAAACAAATTATAAACAATTAAAAACAAAAAAAATGGGAAGAGTATTTTTTAACACAGTTGAAAACGTAGATACGTTGAAGGCTGCTTACACAGTAGTACCTAGCGATTCAGGAAAAACATTTATGCTGGATTTAGCAGCGGGATTCGTAGTAACACTACCTGCAGATGCTACTACAGACATAGGTTGGAACTGTCGTTTTTACGTAAAAACAGCGGCTGATGACGCGTATCTTATTAAGTGTCAAAACGTATCAGGTGATCAGTATGTTGGCGGATTTAGCGTTGCTTCAACGACTGCTGGCTTTGGACACGCTGTACTTGCTGCTGCTAATGATAGTCAAATAGCTTTTGATGCTAACTTAGCTAACGGAGCTGGTGAGCCAGGATCTTATATGGACATTGTAAAAATTGCAGCTAATAATTATGCAATATCAGGATTTATGATCTCTGATGACGCTGATTCTACTGGAGCGGCTGTTTTATCTAACATATAATAGCTTAACAAAATATTATGCCACGCTATTCATACGGGTAGCGTGGTTTTAATAAATTTCACAAACCTTAATCCTTAAACTGTAAACCTTAATTCACGAACAATTATTTATTAATTATTAAACAAAAACAAAATGATTGCACAAATTACAACAATCACAACGGCTGCTGACACGGCTATCGTAACAAGTTTACGAATGAAAGATTTTTACCAATTGCTAAATGCTGCTACAACAGTTACTGCTAGTCACTTTATTGAAGGTACTGCAAATGCTTCAGCTGACGTAGTATTTACTTGCAATGGAACTGACGCTGATGAGAAGCAATTAAACGTAAACAAGTTAATGACTTGGTTCGGTGGTTTAATGGCTCAAGCTGACAATCCAACTAGTATCCTTTACGCAAAACCTTACGTTATGAACTTATCGACTATAGTTTCTGATGCTGGCTTAGTGTTTACTGGAGCAACAACTTCTCCATTAACTACAACGGTCGTAGCTTAATAACAATAACTAAGTAAACTTAATACTAATAGCCATCCTTGCGGGTGGCTATTTTTTTTACCCTATACTAACTCCTTACTTTACTATGTAACTATAATATAGTAAAATAGTACGACATGAAATCAAAAGGTTTAGGAGATACATTAGAGAAATTCACAAAGTTTACAGGCATACGTAGCTTAGCTAAGTTAACTACTGGCTTTGTAGGTATAGGAGACTGTGGGTGCAACAAGAGGAAAGCTTGGCTTAATAAGCAGGTTCCTTACAAACAAAATACAAATGGCAATAAGCATAGATAAAGTTTATCAAAGAGTTCTAGCTCTAGCTAACAAGGAGCAAAGGGGTTACATAACACCTCAGGAGTTTAATCTACTAGCCGGTAAGGCTCAGAGTGATATATTCGAATCGTACTTTCACGATAAGAAGGCTGCAATAAGAATTCCAGGCAATCAAAGTGCTATAGCTGATGATGCGCAAATGCTTAGGGAGAAGATCAACGTACATAGAGTTTTTGGAAAAGACATGATACAAGGGTATAGTACCCCGCGTTTACCTAGTGATTTACATTGGCTAGAATCTGTATACTCAAGAGCAAAGGATAACCGTAAAGTTGTAAGCATAAATTTCAATACTTCACCAACTCTTCCAACTGCCACCATTGTCGGGCTTCCATCAACACCTGTAGGGATAGGTAGTCCGAATACCTATCAAACGCTGATAGAATTTACTAGTTACATCAGTCTTGCTGCTTATGGCTCGAAAACCTCTGGTGCTTATAGTCAGCCAGTCGTAGATGGTGAATTTTATTTCAATATAATATTGTTAGACGATTCAACCTTAAGTGATTCACAGAAAGTAACTATAGAGTACCTGAAAGAAGGTGGTTACCCTGTGATAAATTTGAAGCAAACAGATACGGACCAACAAACCGCAGTCAGATTCGCTGAGCAGTTAAATGAAAAGAGTAAGTTCCACAAAGCGATTGTTGATGAATTCGACTTAACGAAGGTTCACATAGAATACCTACAACACAGGACCTGGACGTTGGATCCTTGCAGTATAACTCTCTATGAAGGTATTACTATAACAGGTGAGAATTACTATAAAGGCGGTAATAGCGAAAACAAAGTTTACGAACAAGTTGACAGGCAAGACTGGAACTACATCTTAGGTAATAAAAAGCTACACCCAACTAGTAGAGGTAGAGGTATCTTTACTTTAGGCGTTGATGGTCTTAACGCTCAAAGCGATGGTGGAAGTCTAATTTCAGCACTACCAGTCTTAAGTAGGGGTGATGACTTGCTGTGTGATTACATAAAAAAACCTGCAGACCCTAATTGGGGTTATGTAGTGGTTAACAACAAAGCCTTGTACAACAACGTTACTACCACCGACTCCTTGTTACACGAGTCTGAGGAGGGTACTTTAACAAATAAGATACTTGAACTAGCTGGTATTTTAATAAACAAACCTGGTTTGTCAGAGGTTGTACTTAGGAACGAGCAGCTAAAAGAAGCAATAGAAAATAAATAATTATGGGATTACTACAACAATCGCAGTTTGACTATCACAACGACAGCAATAAGGGTGATTACCAGTTCGTTACTTTGGATGATATTATAAGTTCGTTCATGGTGGTTTACGTAGGTGAAAGCAAGATACTTTCTAAGGCTAATAGAACTGATGTGCAGTTTCATGGCATGAGGGCAATACAAGAGTTGTCGTATGACATTCTCCGCTCTCATAAATCTTACGAAATAACCGTGCCGGCTAATTTAACTATGTACTTGCCGCAGGACTATGTTAACTACACTAAAGTGGTTAGAGTTGATTCTAATGGTGTTGAGAAAATTTTATACCCTACAGGTAAAACATCTAATCCCTTTCCTATAGGACAGAACTCAGATAGCAGTTATAAGTTCTCTGATCAAACTAGTGAGCTAGGTCTTAAAACCGGCCAGGAAGCAGAAAATACTAGAGATACCTACGCTTCAACTACACGTAACAGTTTTAGCACTATCCCAACTTCTAATCCAAATCAAGATTCAGATGTCTCAGATACTACTACGCTTGACAATAGAGGTAGGAGATACGGGTTAGACCCTCAACATGCACAATCAAATGGTACGTTCTACATAGATAATGCAACTGGGTTTATACACTTTAGTTCTGACTTAGCTGGAAGTACGGTAACACTAAAATATATAAGTGATGGCTTAGGGACCGATGATGAGATGGTTGTTCATAAGTTCGCAGAAGAAGCTGTGTACAAGCATATTATGTATGGATTAATATCTAATAGAACTGGTATATCAGAGTCTATAGTTCTTAGGTATAAGAAAGAGAGATTTGCAGAGACTAGAAAAGCTAAGATTAGGCTTTCTAATATAAAGATGGAAGAGTTCACTCAGGTACTTAGAGGTATTAGTAAACATATTAAGTAGTAGTTTATGTCAGAAATAAAACATTCGTTTCAGTCTGGAAAGATGAACAAAGATTTTGATGAAAGATTAGTTCCTCAAGGTCAATATAGAGACGCTTTAAATATAGAGGTAAGTACAACCGATGCTAGTGATGCAGGTACCGCACAAAACTTATATGGTAATATAGAGAGACCATCATATCTACCTGTTAAAGATCCGACTAACTTCACTGTTAACTTTGATAGTGAGGAAAGTTACTTCGTAGGATCCGTAGCTGATGAAAAAACAAATAACTCGTACTTCCTAGTGGCATCACCAAGGGTCAGCTTAAACACGGCTAGGCTTTCTTTAGAAGAAGATGTTACGTATAAGGACATGATAATAAGGTACAACAGCAATACCAAAAAAGTCTACCCAGTTCTTACAGACGTATTTAGAATCGAGTTCCCTATGGCTACGCACGCAGAGGACTTAACTGTGAATAGTTCGTCAATTAACCCCTACGATAGCTTGGCTTTACCAGGTGCAATAATAGGGCGACTTAGACCTGGTATGAGCATTGATTTCGTTAGCGCTTCTGGTACATCCTTAATAAGTCAATACCCTGGTGCTTACCCTTTGAATAACATGCCGGCTGCTGTTACTATTAGGGAGATAGACAATGGAGCTGTATACTTTGATAGGCAAGTAGTGGGTTCTTTAGAGTTTTGCCAGTTCTTAATAGTTGAAGCCGCTAGGGTTTTAAACTTCTCAAGCCCTTTTTTAAATAGTAACTATAGCCAAGGTGCTAGTGGCCCTAACAAGCCACATCATATCACCGGTATAAACATTATAAATAACTTACTGCTATGGACTGATGGTTTTTCAGAACCAAAGAAAATAAACCTAGACAGGTTAAAGTCGATAAAAAATTCAGAGCTAAGATTCGATACTCATACAAACTTGTTGTTAGACGACCCTAGCAATACGAGTGGTGGTTTGGTTGAACTAAAAGACATAGATGGATCTACTCACAGCGGGCTAATAGAAGATCACATAACTGTAATAAGAAGAGCCCCAAGAACAGCGCCTAAGCTAGAGATGTCAATATTTGAGAACGCTAAAGAACGAGGCTTCGTTGCAACTTGTGTTTTTGACTTCACTATTGATGCCGCAGGAGTTGATAATCCTTTAAACGTAGGTCAAGAGGTTTTTATTGACGATGTCAATAATGACAACACCTTGAGCGAGGTATTTGGTGTTGGTGATATACTGCGCTTTGTGGGTGCTGGCCAAGCCTTAGAGGTTACAGCTGAGGTAATATTAATCCAAAATTCTAGCGACAAGCATAAAGTAAAAATAATAAAGATAGACCCCGATATAACGAGTACACACCTCAATTGGGATGTTAAGTTAGTTCAAAAGAAGCCTATATTTGAAACTAAACTTGGTAGGTTTTCTTTCAGGTATAAATACCAAGACGGTGAGTTTTCATCATTTGCACCGTGGTCAGAGTTGGCTTTCCTACCTGGTAAGCTAGATTTTATACCTATAAAGGGTTACAACCTAGGTATGGTAAATAATTTAAGAAACCTAAAGATAACAGATTTTATAGTTGATGATGCTCAGAGACCTGATGACGTAGTAGCGGTTGATATTTTATGGAAAGACACTGTGTCACCTAACGTGTATGTTGTTAAGTCAATCAAAAGAGGTTACAACTCCGAGTGGGATGACAAATCTACAGGTGGTAACTCAGGTGTTTTAGATATAACCACTGAGATGATACATCGAACAGTCCCATCTTCGCAGATGCTTAGAGCTTGGGACAACGTTCCTCTAGTGGCTAAAGCTCAGGAGGTTACTGGTAATAGAGTTGTGTATGGTAATTACGAGCAAAACTATGATATAAATCAAGTCGTCTCTGCTATACCAAGCATAACTACAATTGATCATATTGGTAGAGTTGATTCAAATATTGATGCTGTCTCAAATGAGAACCCGCAATACTTAATGCCATTGAAGTCTGTTAAGTCGCTTAGGAGCTATAAGGTAGGCGTTGTGTTTGGTGATAAGTTCGGAAGGGAGACACCGGTGATTGGTGTTGGTGGTAAAACAAGGAATGTATCCAACCCAGGGAAGTATGGAAGCCCTTTTACTTCGCAGCCCGATAGTGTCGAGGTACAAAAACAAAACTCATGGAGAGTTAACAAGCTATCAGCACAGTTAGAGTGGACTACACCGCATCACGTTCCGTCTGATTGGATGGAGTACTACAAGTACTACGTAAAGGAAACTACAAACGAATACTATAACCTAGTAATGGATAGGTGGTACCCAGCTGAGGATGGTAATATTTGGTTGTCCTTTCAATCTGCTGATAGAAATAAATTAGATATAGAGACATACTTAATACTTAAGAATGAACATGGTACTGAGGATGCTGTAGAAGAAGATGCTAGATATAAAGTACTAGCAATATCTAACGAAGCACCTGATTTCATAAAGAACACTAATAGGATTATAGGTCAAGAACAGCTTGATGACTCAACTTATAGCATGAGTGAGACTATGATTGTAGATATGCAGGATAACTTCTACGATAGATCTTTCAAAGACGTTAAATTCGAAGGTGTTGGTTGGGCAAGGATTGTTGGCGAGCTCAATGGAGTAGCTAGGTTCTCAGACTGGAAGCGTATTGCTAGGATGAATGATACTGATAAATTTATATCCGTTGTAACCTCTTTCGGTGAAACAGCTGGGATGAATACGGAGTTTGGTTTTGGTGTTGGTACAACTCCAACCATAAGCGTTGAGGTTAGAGATTCTGTACCAGAGAACAAACCTGAGTTCGAAGGTAGGTTCTTCGTTAAGGTATTTAAAGATATTGTACTAACTAACTCTGTAATAGGTACTGACATTTCAGCTTCGAGTTATAGCCCAACAAATATATTTAGTCTTGGGTATGTTAGTACTTCTGCGGCAAACGGGGTGAATCCTGCTTCGAATACATCTTCGCTTCAAGGTGACTATTCGGTTATGACCCTTCCAGCCAGTGGAGAGTGGGATGGTGATAGTACCACGGACTACACAGAATACGAGTGGGATGATGCCACTTTAAACAGTGGTTATACTCAAATGGGATTGACTTCATCCTCTGCTGACAATGTTAAAAAGTTCTGGGCAAATTACTGGGACAATAACCCTTCTGGTAACAATGACTGGTTTATAAGCAACGCTCACTGGGCAAAGCATAATGAGTGCGAATCGCCACAGCACGGACCCGAGAAAGGATTGAGTGGTGATGGACCGGACTCTATAGACAATATGAGTTCTATAACACTTTCTAAGATTAACTCAGCAGGTAATAATGGTAATGAAGATCCAGAAGGTGTTATGTCGCTGTACAATACACTGCGACAAGAAGGTACCTTATTTAGATTCCCATCAGATCCAGGGGATGACGGGTATCACGGGCAACCTGTTATATATGTAGTTAGAGGTTTCACTGATTCTGTGTCGCATAAAAATTACCACGAATCACCAGGGGAATATCCATGTGCTGCTTGCACGGAGATTAGCGCAGGCGATGATTACTGTAAGCGTCATTCGTTTGACTTATACTTCTCAAGGTATGATGACCAAACAAAAGGTTTAGATACGTCGAAGTGGGACCCACGTAGTGCCGTCAAAAGTGATGGTTCAACCAAGTTAAAGTTAGAGGTGGTAAAACCTTATTATGACCCGTCAGATATAGTACAGAAAATTGACGGTAACGCAGTTTGGGAGACAGAGCCTAAAGAAGACGTAGGTCTAGATCTTTACTATGAAGTTACCAGCGCTATACCAATGAGGTTAGAAAACAAAAATATAGAATCATTCGCTCCGGTGGGTTCAATCACATCCTGTGATAGGCTTAATGCTATCGCTAATCCGACTAGTATGTACGATTGCTATGGAGATTACCAAAGTGGTAGTGTTGCAATCAAAACAGCGGTTAGAGATGTCATAGGTCTTGGTGATGCAGCTGAAGTTGTAGGGTTAACTTTTCCTTTTGCTGTGTATGCTCACAAAGACAAAGGTGACGTTCTTAGCTTTACTAGGCCTGATGGAATGGTTACTGAGGCTATGGTAATAGATCACTGGCATCCTCTGGATAGCTATAACAACAAGCAACAAGAAACTGTAACATACCTAGGGGCAAACAGCAATGGTGCACTAGTAAATATTACTGACACAATTCCATTTTCAGCAGCTACATACAAGTCGTCTAAAGAACACACCTTAACTTGTGGTATTAATACAGTGATAGCTACTAGCGCTGGCTCTTTCTTGGGCGTTGGTACGCTTGTTTCACTAGTCACCCAGATTACGGTGGTTACAGCTTCACTACCTGAAGGTTTCAATAGTGACGATAACAAGATATGGCAAGTTAGTTCAAATGCAATTGCTGTAGACGCAGGTACTTTCACTGTACGTGGCGGGTTTACAGATCTAGGCAACGGTACTACGAGGATAGATGTTAAAAATTGTTCTTCAGAAGTACAAGATTTTACAAATCAAGCTGTAGTTTTAAAATTCAAAGAAGTAACTGGTTACTATAGGTTGAATTACAAAACATATAAAAGTAAGACCGAGCTGCCTTGGTTTAATTGTTACTCATTTGGTAACGGGTTAGAATCAGATAGAATAAGGGACGATTTCAACTCACCTACTATAGATAATGGGTGTAAAGTATCTACTGTATTAGAAGACTACAGCAGTGAAAAAAGATCTAGTGGTTTAATATGGTCAGGTATATACAACTCTACAAGTGGAGTTAACAACCTAAACGAATTTAACATGGCTGAGTCTATAACAAAGGACCTCAACCCAACATATGGATCGATACAAGCTTTAAAAAGTAGAGACACAAATATGGTGGCCTTCTGCGAGGATAAAGTTTTAAAGATATTGGCTAATAAGGATGCCTTGTTTAATGCTGATGGTAGTTCAAATATAACGGCATCTAATGCTGTGCTTGGAGATGCTGGTGGTTTAGCTGGGGATTATGGTATATCAAAAAATCCTGAGTCCTTAGCTTTCGATGGTTATAGGATGTACTTTACAGACAAGCAAAGAGGCACCGTGTTAAGATTATCAATGGATGGCTTAACGCCTATATCTGACGCTGGTATGAAGGACTTTTTTCGTGACAACTTAAGAAACGCGACGGAATTAGTAGGTAGTTACGATGATAGGAATGATGAATATAACATAAGTATAAAAACCAACCCAGACCTTCTAGATTTATTAGAATCCATTAGAAATGATGATGTTGGGTTATTGAAGAACCAAAGTAAATTTGAACGAGGAATTTTACATTTCTTTAATCGGCGAAGCTTTTGACGGCTACAGTTTGGTTTACTTGGAAGACATCCCTATTTACATCAAACATGTAAATATAAGGGATCAGCGCTACCTTCATATTTTTTACGAAAAGTATAAAAAAATAGCTATAGACCGAGGGTTAGAGCTAG
>ENA-OSJC01004118-OSJC01004118.1-marine-metagenome-genome-assembly--contig:-NODE-4118-length-10107-cov-5.145862_pt1 | contig 10107 bp, 10 predicted proteins | sample MGYA00237885_ERZ534234 | MGnify/ENA primary metagenome ERZ534234 (study PRJEB26413, sample SAMN06343907) | marine metagenome | isolation source: coastal waters | place: Atlantic Ocean: West Antarctic... | reverse complement strand
GCTGACGGTGGAGTAATACCAATCGTGCGGTACGATGTAGCTGTAGCAAACTATTACACTGCTAAGATTACTCACCCCTCAGCTTTCTCGTCCTCACCAACTTTGACTGACACAGTGGCTTGGACAGGGGTAAGCTCAGTGGCTCAAACAACTGTCGCTGGGATGGCAGCTTATGACGCAGCAAAAGTTGTGTACGGTTCTACTACTAATTTTAATCTGACGATTGCTGGTAGCACTTGGTTTAAGACCGCTAGTACCGCTACGTATGGTGTTGGCAAAGCGTTTCCAGGTGGTTCATACACTGCTGTTGTACAGGCTGAATGCATTGCTAACTAAAGTAGCCTTATTAATTATGTTGTGGACGTCTTCATTAACAGCACACGAGATGACACCTGCGTATCCTAAGATTAAATCCTCTTATGTATCAGGTGTAGTAAAAGTTGAGATGTCTATCTTTAATTATAGATCAGACGTCAAGTATTATCAGGTTGATGTTTTTGACATAGACTGGAAGAAAGTACCTTTCTCAACTCAGTATAAAGTATTAAAAGTTAAACACAGTGAACGTAATAACTTTAATGTGTACATACGTAAAACAGATTTAAAACGTGCAGTGTATTTGTGTACAACATCTAAAGTTAAAAAACAAGTGGGTGTTAATACTTTAGTTTCATCTCGTATATGTTCTAGGTTAGATGGCGCAAAGCCATGAGGTTAGCAGTTGTTTTGTTCTTTATGGCTACAGCAGTAAATGCAGAAAGCAATTCTCTTGCATTACAACTGCCAAGCCCACCACTAAACTATCAGTCTGACCGATTTAAGGCTGGTAATCTTGACTGCTCAAACGCTGTAGGGGGTGCTACTAACTTAGAGTTTGGTGTGACTGGTGTAATGACTGACTTAAATAGTAGTACGGCACGGGGTAAAGACATAGGTATATATGCTCGTATTGTTATACCATTAGATAAACCAAAAGCTAGAATAAACTGTAATGATTTATTCCAACTTGAAATGACACAACGCCGTTTAGAAATACAAATGCTTAGGGCAGAGTTAGATCAACTAAAACGGTTACAACAGTCTGGTGATAATGGCGAAGATGATATGGAGTTTGAAAACTAATGGCTGACCTGACTAAAGTTGCTGACAATATTGATGGGCTTGCTGATCGTCAGGTAAATGCAGGTGGTTTTAGATTTACGTTTGCTTCAGTCTTTGCAATCTTTACTTTTATATCAACAGTTGTTGGTGGCCTATACGGTGGCTTTGTTTTGTACCAAAAGATTGAGGGTGTAGCAGGGCTAGACCTTGGTGCATACCAACAACAGATGGATGTCATGGATGCACGAATGGCTGGTATAGCTGAGAAGGTAGAAGAAGGTGTAGAGTATTCTCGTGCTATAAAGAATGGTCTGACAGATGACATCTTACGTATTGAACAACAGACAGATCGTGTTGAAGACATGGTGCGTGAAGCAGAAGATAAAGTTAGAGCTATGATTGATGCAGCTGAAATAAGATTTGAAAACCAAAGAGAACGTCTACGTGTATCACAAGGTTCAGACTTAAAAGATTTAGAGGATCGTCTTATGACTAAACTACAGAGGGCATTAGATAATCCTCTAGCAGACTAAACAAAGTAAGTGGTAACTATTGTAACAATAAGTTACTTGACAATAAAAATGTATGTAGTATACTTTGTCGTATGACAATAAAAGGAATAAAGAATGTCTATGCAGTTTCAAGGATTTAAACCACAAGCATTAGAGCGTATAGCAGGTACTATGGGCTTTAGTGGTAATATGGAAAACTTTGCTGGTTACTTAGAAGAAACTCCTGAAGCTAAACAACGCATGGATATGTATAATAAAAAAGCTATTCAAATGATGAATGGTGGTATGGTACGTAATAACTATGCAGAAGGTGGTGCAGTTAATACATTACCACAGATTAAAAAAGATACCATTGATCGTATGAGAACTCCTACAGTACCTACGGGTGGTGTAGTTACTGCTGTAGGTACTGACCCTTCCGTAGAACAAAACATTGCTGCTACCTCTGGTCAAGTAGGTGCTGTTGCTCCTGTAGCTACACCTACAACTGCTACCGCCACAACTGCAGCTGTTCCTGAAATTACTACAGCAAATACACTTACCGCAACTCAAACTGATCCAAGAGTAGATGCCACACTAGCAAAGACTGCAGCCGTACAGGGTACAGTAGGTGACAGTTCACAGGTAACAGCAGAACAACTTGCTCAAAGTTCTGTATCTGATCTTGCAACAACACAGGGTACAGCTGTAAACGTAGCTGATACCGCAACTCGTGTTATGGAGATTGGTGAGCGCATTGATCCCGTAGCAAACGCAGAGAGTGCTGCTACATTTACTGAAGAAGTTCAGGCAGCAACTGCTACACCCACAGCTAAAGCTACTGTAAAGGGACAGCTTGATAGTTTGATGATGGACTTTGAGGGTGGTAATACACCTGCATGGGCCGCAGGGGGCATGAGAGCAGCCACAGCAGCTATGGCAGCACGTGGGCTAGGTGCTAGTAGCATGGCGGGACAAGCTATTGTACAGGCCGCTATGGAGTCCTCACTGCCTATCGCTATGGCTGACGCACAAACGCAGGCTTCCTTTGAAACACAAAACTTGTCTAACCGCCAACAACGTGCTATGCTTGCAGCACAACAACGTGCTACCTTTATGGGTCAACAGTTTGACCAAGGCTTTCAGTCACGAGTAGCTAATGCAGCTAAGGTTAGTGATATAGCTAATGTAAACTTTAACGCTTCCCAACAAGTTGCACTTGAGAACAGTCGTGCAGCTAACACAGTATCACTATCTAACATGAGCAACAAGCAAGCCCTTCTTATGGGTGAGGTAGCTGCATTGTCTAACTTAGACATGGCCAACTTAAACAATCGTCAGACAGCTGCTGTAAAGAACGCACAGACCTTTCTAGATACTGACATGGCTAATCTCTCTAACAAACAACAAGCTGAGATGTTTAGAGCGCAGTCACGTGTACAATCATTGTTTAATGATGCTGCTGCTGACAATGCCGCTAAACAGTTTAATTCATCTAGTCAAAATCAAACAGATCAATTCTTTGCTAATCTCGAAACGCAGACAAGTCAATTTAATTCTACACAAACTAATGCAATGTCACAATTTAATAGCGGTGCAGAAAATGCATTGCAAAAGTTTAACGCAGAAATTAATAATCAACGTGATCAGTTTAATGCAAGCAACGGTTTAGTAATTGCTCAGTCTAATGCCAACTGGCGTAGAGAAATTGCAACTGCCTCAACTGCAGCAATCAATAGAACTAATGAAGTCAATGCCACTAACGTACTTGGTATATCTAATCAAGCGTACTCTAATCTTTGGCAAGAGCATGGTGATCTTATGGAGTGGGCGTGGTCTTCCTCTGAAGGTGAGCGTGACAGACAAAACGCAGTGTCGCTTAGTCACTTAGCTGCAGGTTCAGCAAGAACTCAAGCAGAGTACGCCGCAGATACAGCAGCGTCTAGTTCTATTGGAGACTTTGCTGGTAAGTTAGCACTAGGTTACCTTGGTAAATCATTTGGTAATATCTTTAGTTTTTAATAGGAGAGTAATATGTCACTACAAGGACAGGGTGTTAAAGCCTACAAAAGTTACATGGATAAAGTCATGACAAAAACACCACCCGTAGAAAAACCTATGTCTGGTGGGCTGATGAATAGAAATAAATCTATGGCAGAAACAGATGGTGGCGAAGGTTCTTCTGACTACTTAATGGATCAGTTTGTACAGTTACAAAAATTAAGGGCAGGTCTAAGCAATGGCTGAAGAAAATAATTTATTTGATGCTCCTATACCGGGGCAGTCTTTAACTACTGAAGTAGGAGCACGGCCTTGGCAACAAGAGCCTATGTACTCTACCGTTGAAGAAGCGTTTGAATACTACGCAACACAGGTTAGTGATCCAGAAATTAATGAGCCTTTACTAGATGCTGTAGAGATGGGTACTCCCATAAGTTCTATTGCAGAAATACTTGTACAAGGTTCGGCTATGGAAGGTAAGCATAACATTGATGTGTCTATTCTGATACTGCCTGTACTGATGGAATTAATTGCTTACGTTGCGGAAGAGGTAGGCATAAAAACTAACATGGGTACAGACAACCCTATAAACCAAGACTTAATTCCTGAAAGTAAAATAGCTTTAGCTGCCAGTAAAATAAAACTTAAAGAACCAAAAAAAGAAGAAGAAGAACTAGAGCCTATGGTTGAACCAGAAGCTATACCTGAAGATGGCCCTCAAGCAAGTGGCCTTATGTCGAGGAGAATGTAATGGCTTTTAGTTTTAATGTAGGATCGTTTCTTGGTGGTTTCTCTGCGGCTGGTAGTCAACGCATTGATGAAGTTAGAGCAAATACTAGAGATGACTTACTAACAAGTGAGGCAAAGAAGTGGCAGATTGCTACGGAAGCTCGTGCAGATGCGAGAGCAAGAACAACAAAGCGTGAAGAAAGGGCTAGAGAAATAGAACAATACGTTGGATCAATGGTTGCTCTAGGTATGGATTTAGAAACGGCTCAAGCACAAGCAAAAAATGGTGTTGGCGCTGTAAAAGTAGCTATAGCAGATTTAACATACGGTAGAGAAAATGGTGTTGATACTGCTGGTTTTTATAAGTTAAAAGCTGAAGGTAATGTACCTATAACAGCAGGTGAGATTAGTGAAATTTCACAGCAACCAAGTGTTGTGATTGATACGGAAGCTATAAAATCTATGTACGGTGCAACAGATTCAGATGTAGGCACTCACAATGAAGCAATACTAAAATTAACTAACCAACAACTTGCATTAGATTTAAGTACAGATAAAGGTAAGGCTTCCTTTGATGCACTAGAGGTAAGAAAAAATGCGTTCCTTAAAGACATTGGTACTATTGCAACTCGTAAAGATACTAGTACTAGGTTATTTTCTACGAGTACTGTAAGGGGTAACATTGATGCTGCAAGATCACGTGCATTATCTACCTATGAGATGACTTTAAATATAGAAAACAATATTATAGGTAACTTACAGGGCAGGGGTGTTCAAGCTAACATAGCCAATCTTGACGCTGCTAAATTTTTAAGGGGATCACTTAGTACTAGTAAATTAGAAGACGAGTTTATGAACCAAAGTATCGTCATGTTAGAATCTCAAGCTGTGGCTAATATAAAAAATCTTGGGTATGAAAAACTACGTACAGATACAACGCCTATAGTGCCTATCGAAAACCTTTCATCAGAAACAGATAGAACCTTAACAGTTGGCGAAGTTATTAAAGTACCAGTTAAAGACCCACAGACAGGTGCGGCTACAGGAACTTTTACATATTCTATATACACAGGTACTAAAGATGCCAACAACTACATAATTTTATATACAGGAGAGTAACCTTGGCAGAAAATACTTTTGACTATAGTACATTGTCACAAACAGTAACTACTAAAAAAGATAAAGATGATAATCAAGTTGATGCTGTATCTACTTCGCCTAATACTAACGTTACTTCAAATGTAACCACAGGTGATAAGGGTAGTACCTTTGACTACAGTACGTTATCACAGCCTGTAGCGGGTACTGTACTAGGTATAAAACCTGTAATAGATACTAGTGTATCCGATAATTCAATTGATGTTTCTGAAACTACAGATGAAGGTGAAGGTTCTTTCCTGTCTGACCTGTCTGGTAAGTTACAAGATGCATATGAAAATTTAACGGGTCCAATAAAAGATCAACCTGTTGCTCAATCAAACCTAAGAGGATTTATTGATCCCTTCTCTCAGATGCCGGGATTTTTTAAGGGTGAAAACGAGGGTGATCGCCGTGCCAAGTTGCGTGAAGAGGGTAAAGTAGGTGAAGCTAGGGAAGATGATCTAGCCAGACAAGCTGAAGAAGTAGGCTATGAAGATATAGATTTATATATAGAAGAAGTTCTTGCACCTTCTATGGTAAAACAATTTAGAGGTGAAGTTACTAATACTGAGTACACAGACCCTTTGACGGGAGAGGTTAGAGTTGATACAAGAAGATCGGATGCTTCACCCATAATAGCAAAGATGCTAGAGATAGCCCCTGTGTGGGGATACAAGGCTCTTATGGTAGCATCCGATGCTATTAGTATTGGGGTTGCAAACGTACAAGATTTAATAGAAGATAAAGTTACGGACTTACAAGCTGATGATCCCAAACTTTATGACAAACTTAACACCCTAGTAGCAGGTAATTTTGCTGATACAGTTGGCTTGGGTTCACGAAGAACATCAGTTGATAATACGCCTAAACAATTATCAGATAGTATTAGTGATGCTATTGGTGCAGGCCTTGAGTTTTCAGAGACACTACCCTTTGTTGGTGCAATAGGTAGGGTAAAGGGTACTGCTGAAAAAGCATATAGAGCAGCAGCTAAGAACATAATAGCAATGGAAAAAATAGATGCCATTGATCTAAGAAGAAACAACTATGCGGGTGCTGCACTGGCACTAAGAGAAGCTAATGAAACTGCTCGTTTGCTAGCTGAATCTGTAAAGAACTCAGCAGCAGGTACAAAAATAACTGAGCAGATGATTGAAGAGTTTGAAGTAAAAATAAATGTAGGTAGAAGTTCAGATAATCTTATTGTTATACATAGGGTAAACGATAAAGGTAAGAAAGTATTAGATGATGATTTAGCTAAAGAGGCTGGTGATTTGTTATCGGAAGAAACTTACACACTACAGAACGGTACAGTAAAACAACTGCTGGACGCAGATAAAAGATTAGAAATGATGCCTACTGAGTTTGCACATTTGGCTACTGGTAGTGACAGCATAATGAAACCAATACTAAACTCCAGAAAATTTGATGGCATTGTTGCTGTGGCTACTAAGTTAAAAGAAAAATACCCTAACAGATTTAACAACAAGAAAACTGTTATACAAAATTTGTATGAGCTAACTGTGTCAAAAGACATGATGGCGGGAGAAGAGTTAATAGATATGTTAAATGACTATGGTTTGTCATTTGAAGACTACGTATTAACTGTTGTTGGTTCTGGCAGTGAGGCTGGTAAGATACTACAAAAACTATCTGTTATAAGTAGATCACGCCCCGGATCAGAAAGAGATTCTAATAAACAGAAGGCTTTAATTGCCGCCCAAGGTAACATACGTAAAGCAGCCATTAGATTTGAGGGTATACGCCGTGGATTGCTTGTGTCTCAGTTAGCTACTGCGTCACGTAACCTTACGTCTGCATATATTCGTGCGCCGATGGAGGGCTTGGGTAACGTTATGGATGAAGCGTTATATCAAACTACTCAAGGTAACTATGGTACAGCATTAAAATCATTAAGCCCTATAAAAGTAAAGGGTATAGAGTCGGGTAAAGGTATTAAGGGATACTCACCTATTGCAGCATCTGAAAACTGGAAGGATAGCTTTCGCCACCTAAAGTATATGTTCAGTGATCCCGATACAGCTAAAGGTTATACAGATTTAATACTTGGTCAACCGCAACTTGAAAAACAATTTGACCTTATGTATAATAACTTAAATGAAATACAGAAGTCTACTGGTAGGGGTACTGGCGGTAAGATAGATACATTATTAAGCGCACTAGAAGATGGTACAGACTTTCTTAACACGCCTAACCGCTGGCAAGAATATCTCATACGCAGAGGACAATTCTTTGGAGAACTTCAGCGCCTTACCAGACGGGAGTACGGCATTGATCTAATTGATACGCTTCAAGATGGTAAGTTACGTGATCTATTAAATGACGCTGGTGGATTTAAACCAAAGGATGCTCGTTCCTTTTTAGAATTAGTAGATGATTCAACAAGGAGAGCATTAGATGTAACGTATGCAAAACAACCAGACTTAAAAGTATTTCGTGACACAAGTAATTTTATTACACGCAATGGTCTTACTGTCATAATGCCTTTCCCAAGGTTTATGTTTAATAGCATGGAGTTGATGGGTCAAGCTGCTGGTGGTGCATCTATACCCCTAGCAAAAAAAGTATCTGCTCTTGTGAATATTAAAACAGAGCAAAAGTTAACTAAAAAAGAATGGACTAAACTAAAAAAAGATGGGGGTCTTCCTCCTGAGTCTTTCTCAACAAGAGTAGAGTATGGAAAAAAAGAATACTTTGTACGTCAAGAAAAAGATACAAGCTCACCCTTGACAGCTAAAGACAGACAAAGAATTTCACGTAACATAATGGGCTTTGCAGCTGTAGGTGCAGCTATTATGTATAGAACAAGTGATGACGCTCCCGCAGACTACAAGGGTGTTAGCGTAGGTGAAAATGCAGAGCTTGATACCACACCACAGTTTCCATTAAGGCAGTACTTGTGGATGGGTGAAGCAATAGTCAGACTAGCAAAGGGTACATTTGGAGAATGGTATGACTCCAAAGAGGCTGCTGAAACTTTTATTGGTACTAATATACGAGCAGGTTCCTCCAACGCTATTATAGAAGAGGTAGCTGCACTAATACAAGGGGAGACTGACTTAACTACAGGTGAGGCTATTGGTAAGGCTGCAGGTGGGGCAGTAGGAAACTATCTTTCCACATGGGGTACTCCATACAATCAATTAATAGAAGCTCAAAGGGCAGGTATATCATTGGAAGGTACACGTGGCCTTGAGTACAAGCAGGGAACTAAAGACCCTGTATTGGATTTTCCATCTGCATTTATGTCAGCTGTACAAAAGCCCCTTGCTAAATACGTAAGGTCACCAGAGGAAGAGGCAGCATTGCCTAATAGGATCACAACATTTGGCGGTGTAAAAAGTAGAGTTGCTCCAGCAGCTAAGGTGGTACTAGGTTTTAATATTTCTTCTAAAGATAAAGAAGAAGGTGAGTACCTATCACGTTTAGGATTTCAAGATTGGAAGACGGGCAGTACATCAAGAGTACCTTCTGTAAGAAATGCTGAAAATGCTATACTAACAGACCTTCTACCAGAAATAGTAGGTGTAATAAAAGCTAGAGAAGTTAGCCTACGTAAAAGGTATAAATCTTTTAGTGATGATAGTGAAACAAAAAGAAAATTAAGTGGTGCGTTTACAGATGGTGAAGATGCATACGTATCAAAGAACCTACAGTTTTTTGTTAAGGAACAGTTTAAAAATATAAAAGCTGCTGCGGCAAAACCCGGAGGATTAGCTGGTGCAACTCCTTATGTAAGGGCTATGATAGAGTATCGAAGGCTTCCACCAGACCTTAGAACTGAGGCAACATTAAAGTTTAGAGAATTTGATAGGCAAGAAAATGGTAAAACAATTACAAGATCACCAGACCCTACAAATGCTAGAGATTTAAAAGAGTTAGTTATCATAGCAAAGAAACTAAGGGAAGCATACTAAAACAAACAATAAGAAAGGGGGCAATTAAGCCCCCTCTTTTATGTCTATCGTTAACTTCGTTACACTAACGTGTGTCTCCACTACCGCCTAGTGTCCCTGCCTTTTGCCTGTCTGATAACTTCTTCTCATTCTGTGCAGCTATCATGCCAAGTGTCAGGTTGAGATCAGTTGCTAGTGCAGCACAGTACCATAACACATCCCCTATCTCACTGGAGATTTGTTCTCGCCAATCGTCTGGCCTACCCTCTGGCCCATCACGAATAAGTTTCTTAACCTTGTTGGCTACCTCACCTGCCTCACCTGCTAGTCCAAGTGCAGGGTATATGATGCGGTGTTCGTCTGGGTAGATTGCAGTTTTAGTTGCCATCCTTTGGTACGCATTAAAGTCTGACATGTTATACTTCTCCTTGAGAAACTGTTCTACTTCTTGTTCTAACTTCATATTCTTTTACCCGTTTCAAGTTATCGAAATAGGCTCTGTCGAAACCCCTATTCCACTCACGATACTGCATCGTGTCTGCATGGAATGGGTTGGATGAACGGTTGTACTTGAACCCCTCATACCCCATGTTGTACTGAACCTTTAAGGGTGCATCGTACTTACCCAAACCACGTGATGCTCTAGTCTTTTTTATCATAGGATGATCTCCTTATATTAGTTTAATAAGTTTTGCTTGTTTGTAGGGTACGTGATAGAACTGTTCCCC
>ENA-OSJC01004117-OSJC01004117.1-marine-metagenome-genome-assembly--contig:-NODE-4117-length-10107-cov-7.249950_pt1 | contig 10107 bp, 14 predicted proteins | sample MGYA00237885_ERZ534234 | MGnify/ENA primary metagenome ERZ534234 (study PRJEB26413, sample SAMN06343907) | marine metagenome | isolation source: coastal waters | place: Atlantic Ocean: West Antarctic... | reverse complement strand
GATTGCCCAATAGCCAATACAACCTCTATAAAACCAAACAAATAAAATGTAACTCCAATGGATAAACCAAAATAATAAATATGCGCTGTGTTGTTGTTTGCTACTCATTCTACCATTATTAAAAAAAGAAAATATGTCCTCAATTATTTTATCAACATTAGAATATTCAGTTCTAAATTCTCCATAATACAAACTAAAGTGAAATAAAAATACTAGTCCAATTAAACCGATTATTAAACCAATAATTCTTTCTCTCTTTTTTTCCATTACTTAAATACTAATACTTTTTTTTAGCTGCTGCAATTGCTTCATCTAGCTTTGGAAATTTCCCAGTTGCTTTATACACAGGCTCTTTATTTCTAGGTGCAGGTGGTGCAACATATGTTACAGACTCTGGTTTAGGGTCAGCATCTCCCCAGTAATAAACATAACTTTTTTCAGCTTTAGGTGTATCTGGTAACCGCCAACTGTAACTCCTATTATTTTCTCTAACTGCAGGCTGCTTTGATGGTTGTAGTTTTTTTTCATTAAAGGGATTTTTCTTATCTGTAATTCCATGCCTAGACATTGCATCTGCTTCTCTTTTTTCATTGATCCGCTGCAAGTGATATGGGTAATGATAGCCAGCTCTATTAGTTTGTTTTTTCTTTGCAGCTTTAGGAGATAGCGGAATACCAGTATCATTAACACCTGCCTTACCTCTAAAGTTTAACATATCATCTCCCCTATGTTTTTCTCCTTTAGTATTCTTTTGACTGGTAGCGAGTGACTTATACATCGCTGCTAATTTATCATTGAACTCACTCATTTTTTCTTTTTCCTTTTAACTTTAAGTAAACCAAGTCTAGTCAGGTAGTTACAGCACAGGATGTAAACAAAATCTCCATGGTCTGAAAGTTTAATGTCATCCTCTCCAGAAAAAATACATTTATGAATAGTTTCTAAATGCTCTTTAGTTCTAGTAGTTACATAAATAGGAACTTTAGCTAATGGGTCAGTTATTAATCTTGTCATTCATCATCTCCATTAAAGGGTTCGTAGCCATCCTCTTTAGCAATATTAACAATTCTAAAACCATACATGCGCCTATTATTGCTATCTGTTGGTAGCTGGTAATCGTGAATTTTTGCTCTACCTATTCCAAATTCTGTTTCTAGATATCTCCACAATCTTTTTTTCTCACTGTTATCCCTATAGCCATTTGTGAATATAAATTCACATTGATAGGGTTCTCTAGTTTCTGTGATTATATATTTTTTACTTCCACTGTTATAACTCATCTTTTTTTCTCCTTTTTTTGGTTGGTTTCTTTTTTCGTATATCCTTTAGTGTGAAGCACCCTTTTCTATATTTAGTGTGCCACTCAACAGGTTCTGCAGGAATTTCTAAAAGGTTTACTATTCTTTGGATTCTACCAGACTCCAAAAGCCTACCCTCAATATCTACACAAAAATCTGAAACAGGTTTATTGTGTGGCATCTCATAATTTACAAATTTAGGTAGGTCTGTAAATCTTGATAACTGTAACAATCTATAAATAGCATCATAATCTGTGCAGGCTTTATTTCGTTCATCCCATGTTTCAATATTTTCTTTTTCTAATGCTGGAATTTTCGTGTCCAAGATCCAGCGCAGCCCAGCAGTTAGTTCCTTGATCCGTTTTGTTTGCTTCTTGCATTTAATACAATTAATCATACTGCCACCTGCGCGAACCAACCAATGAGTACACATGTGTACTTCAAGTGTACCGATGTGTACTTGTAGAATCTTGTGTACCAACAACCATAGGAATACAGGCTCTCTGACAGGCGGTTAAAACTTTTTCTTATTTCATTTAACAAATGTATTAATAAAGAAACTACTGAAACTGTGGAACAAGCTACACCCATGCACTTATTTAAGTTGGTTTCAGCAGTGGGCAGCATCGGTTGTTGGAACAACTTAATTAACTGCAACATTACTATTGTTTCATGTGAATTGAAACTATTTGAAACAATGAAACTCATCTAGCAGCATTCTTTCTTTTGAAATCAATATATCTAGTTATGAAAACTTTAGCAGCACCCTTTGATCCATGATCTCTTTTTAGCCAGTAGTTGTAACCATCATCTGCTTCAACTCCCTCCATTTGGTAACCATCTTTTGTTTCTTCTTTACCACTAAAACCATTTTCTAATTTTCTCCTTACTCTAGTTTTGATTGTAGCTTCTAGGACTTTCTCATCTGCAAAATCAGCTTCAAGTGGTACTAGTTCTGTAACAATACTATTCAAGGTTATCTGATCTGCCTCATCTCCAGCTTTAGTAAATAGCTTTTGTATTGTAGGGATTTGAGCTCTACACCAAGCTAAATTTTTAGCAGCTTTTAATCTATTTTTAGCTTTTGTAACTTTGTTAAGTTCTGTTGTTGCATAGATACCAGTAGATTCAGTAAAACCATCATCTGTAGGTATTTCCACAGTTTCTTTTTTTAACCACATAATATCCGCCTCAACCATATTGTAGTTTGATTTGGCTTCAATCATTCCTGTGTAATGAATAAAATTAGATCCATCTGTTATATGTTCAGCAAAAAACTGATCCCATAATTTTTTAGTCATTGGCTGTAAAGCAACTACAAATCTAGCAGCACCTATTAGTGCTGATGCTCCCCTTGCAGCCATCAGCGCATTCTGATTGTCAACTAGCAGCTCATTATCTTGACTGGAAACCATACTCATTTTATTTGTATGATGACCTGCAATAACAGCTCCGCTCATATTTAATGCTAATGGGATTATGTAATTTTTAACATACGCATCCATATTTTGGTTATCATTTTCGTTGTAACTGCCACTCTGAAAACTAATTAATGGATCTACAATAATATATTTTATGTTCTTTTCTTTTATAGTGAGCTCTAGCTGCTTATATTGTTCAGTAGCTCTAGCTTCTTCCTTACCAAATTTTACAAGTTTAAGATCATGTTCTAAACCTCTCCTATATAATTTAAATTTTCCATCATTCTTACCCATTTTTTGTTTGCAGGCAGTCCATCTGATAGCGGATTCATTTGAAGTTTCTTCTGCAAATAATCCTAAAACATTTCCTCTACACTCAACTTTTTTTCCAAAGAAATCATTACCAGTTGCAAGACTATAACCTAACATGTGGAGCATCATTGTTTTACCCACTCCAGGCTGTCCAACTAAAAGTGTCAATGCATTTTCTAATAACAGTCCATGCATCAACCAAGGTCTTTTTTGTATTGGCTCTAATCCTGTATGTTCAAAAATTTCTAATGGCTGTAATGGTTCATCTATTATATCTTCAATAGTAGCATTAACAGCGGCTAGGATGTTTGGCTCACTTACACCAGCTACATATTCTTTTTCTTCTGCTACATCTTCATGTCCAACTATTTCAGCTATTCTTTTTTGTATAGCTACAGCTCCAACTTTATATTTTTCATGTATTTTTTTATCTAATATTCTTTTTCTGTAATACTCATCATCAAGTCCATCCATTGCTCCAATGACTTCATCTAAAAATTTCATCTTATTCTTTTGATTTAAGTAACTAGCAATAAGCAGTAATGTCTTATGCCTGCCAGGTTCTGTTAATCCTGCTGCAATAGCTATTAATGGATGATGCTGAAATCTGTATTTAAAAGTAAATTGTTTAAATGATAATTTGTTTCCTTGTGGAGAATAAGGATACTGTGCACTACTACTAAAAGGAAAGTTAATTCCAATCTGTCCACTAATTGTAGGCTGTGTTTTATCAACATCAACTTTATTTCCATAAAGTTTTTTAAATTGCTTCTCAATTTTTTTAGCATTAGCAGCAACTTCTGCTACTGGCATATCTTTATGAAAAAATTTCCATGCATGCCATTTAGTTCCACTAGGAGATCTAAAGGGAATAATTAAAGGATCTACTGCATATGCTTCCCTACAAAATTCTACAGGATCAATTTCTTTATCAACATCAACTACTAAACAATTAGCAACTCCATTTCTATTTAAGCAGCCCCCTTGTTTTAATGTACCTTTTATATGAGCTTCCCAGTCAATAGATTGTCCATTTTTCCAATACTGGTTTTTTATTTCAACACCTTTTGAGTCTTTTTTAAACCCATTCCAAATTAAAACATTATTAGTGTCGTGTTTAAAAATTTCTGATATAATTCCAGCATCTACTACTGAACTCGTGTGCGCTTCCCCACTCATTATCTCAATCTCCCTTGTTGGAGGTTACTGTGGATTGTTTCCATTATAATATCTGCTGGGTAAAATATTCTTCCCCCAAGTTTCGCAAATTTAAATATGGATCTATTTTTTGATCTTTGTTTTCTTAAAGCACCCTCTGATACACCAAGCATTTTAGCTAGGTTTGCTGATGTAAATAGCAGACCATCTTTTTCTAAAAATTTCTTTAGTTCTTCAGGAGTTATTGTTTTTATTTTCGGCTTCATTCCTATTCCTCGCTTTGTTTTATTATTAGACATGAGCTGTTTTTATTTTGATTGTGTCTGTGTGTGAAATCAGAGGGGCGGTATGATTGAGAGGGGGCTCACTAGTGATTAATGACCCTGCAGCCAGTTAACAAAGCCCCCAATGCTGGAGTGGAAAACTACAGCATCTTTTCTTTATGCTATTTTTAATAATTTAGGAAATCAGATATAGGGTATGATTAATTATTCTTAAAACTCTCTCTGTCTACAAAGTTTCCGTAAGTGGCTTTTGTCTTACCTCTCCTTAAACCAAATACATCTTTAAAATCTGTAACATGATTTTGAAACATACCCACACTATTGGCTGGCATATAACCTGTAAAATGACAGAATTCTCCTAGTGCACATTTATGACCTTTTGTTTCAGGTTCATTAAAAATTTCAGCAGCTCCACCTTTAGCTTTATCAATTGCATGTAACAGTTTTTTTATATGCTTATGCATTTTTTTATCTTTAATAATTATAGTTGTGTTGTAACTGCTCATTGAAAAATTATAAACATACTCTGCTAGATATTTTGGATCCATGGCAGGTGCAAACCATTCAACAAACTCTCCTAGTTGCTCCCAGTTTTCTACAGCTCTAGCTTTTTTTAGAGGATGGATTGCCCATTCTGCTTTTGCTTCTGTAGTCTTTAATGTAGATAATTTTTTTATCTTCTTTTTTTTCTTCTTTATTGGCATTGCGTTTTTTCCACTCCTTTTTTATTTTATCTTCTATTAAAATCCATTCAACATTATTGTCATTATTTATCATCAGCAACTTTCTTTAATTGCACAACATTAACAGCAGGTGCATAGATACTTTTTTGAGTTTTCAATGCTTTTTCATCCTCATTAAAGTAATGATCTTTAGTCACTTTTAAGCTGCTGTGGCGCATTCTTAATGATGCAGCTTCCAGCCCTTTTGCTCTACCATAGTAAGTAACAAAAGTTTTCCGCAGGTGCTTCATGGTTATTATGTTTGTATATTTATAAACGATCCGCTTACCTGTACCTCGTACATATTCTCTAGTAGCAAAGCCAAATTTAAAATTAAAATCTCTTTGCTTACATCTGTAGCTAGATTCATTCACATGTTTTGTAGGATCTGTGGGTCTAGGAAATACCCACATGCTGCCAACTGCCCAAGAGGCATTTGAATTTTCATCTGAAATTAAGTTCTGCAATTTTCTTAAAACTACAATCATCTCATCTGTTAATTCACAGTCAGCAGGTTCTCTATTTTTAGTATCTGTAAAATGGATTTCTTTTTTTATCCAGTCAATCCAACCAGTACATAGCTTTTGTTTTGCTATACTTTTAGGCTTCTCCCAAGCTACACCATAGTTGTCAGCTAATCGTTCTCCAATTTCCAGTAACAGTCTATAGAAAGTATAAAAGTGTGGTTCCCTCCAAAGCTGCTCATCAAGGTATTTTGTTACCTCCATAACTTTCTCCATAGTATTAATAAATGCTTTATTCTTTTGCTCCTGATATTTTGGTATTCTTAAACAAGGATTAAAACCTTTATGGGCTGGAACAGGTCTTTTTTGATCCCATTCAAATACAGTAGATGCAACAGCAAGAGCTCTATTGGCTGCAATAGGAGTTGCTTCCATTCTGCTATGCCAGATTTCAACATCCTTTTTTGTAAGTTTGTCTAATGGGATATCAGCGAATACTTTTTTATAATAGGAGTTTGCACCTAGTCTATATGGGGCAGTAAGTGTTTGTAGTAACTGCTCTTTTTTAGTTTTAGCTAGAACATATGCATCTATTAAAGTCACATAATTTTTACTGGTTCTTGCCTTATAGGTAATTTTACCACCCTTTGTTTTTATTCTAAACCCAGTTGCACCTCCATCTCTTTTGTATTCCTTAAATAAAGATCCAACAGTTTTAATAGAATTGGTTGTAACATTGCCAGCTTTCCATACCTTTAAATTCAACACCACCTTTTCCATAATGGCATCTAAACTTTCTCCCCCAACTCTACCTAAATATTTGTACCTACCAGATCTACTTTGGTAGCCATCTGTATTATATGAGATCGTACTCCAATGAGCATAGTAAGAAATTTTAAGTGAGGGTTGTGGCATTACTTGAACACATAATCCCTCCAAGTTTGAGGCATACCATTTTACAGATCGTTTGCCTGTAGGATGTTTAAGTTTTGCAATTGCTGCTGCTGTAAATTTTATTGTCTTGTTCATTTTTCCACTCCATTGTTTTTGTTATTTTTAATGGATGAAAACATGGATTAGAAATCAGACCTGCCCTCTGAATTAAACACCGACTCCACACCGACAGATCAGTCACAATCAGACCACATAATGCTATAATTGATCGTGAGCTGCTACAGCAGCGAACAGATACAATATTAATTATGCATTGATTTATTTGACTAATTAAACTAAAAATGCGTTCAAAGGAAACTTGCCCTTGTAGCTCAGCTGGTAGAGCAATTGATTTGTAATCAATAGGTTTCAATCTTTCACACGCACACATGTTATTCATCTAGTAAATACTAGCATCATTTAAGCATAAAAGATTCAGTTATTTTTATTTAGTAAACACCGACAAGACACCGACAGATCCCCTTAAAAGATTCAATTTCGCCAATATTATCAACAGTCGCAGATGCTGACGCATCTGCTCCTCACACAGTTCAGTTGTATTGTTTTCATTGAGAAAAAAAAAGAGGTAACGACTCCATAACAGCTCCATACAAGCACAGACAAGAGCAGTAGATCAAATATGAACACAGATAAAATAGTGGGAACCATTTGAGTCTAGTGCAGGTTTAGAGTCCATTAAATAGCATCAACAGCTGGTGCAAGGTTCCCTAAATAGTTCTATGTAATACTCTAATACACTCATTTGATTACAACAATTTAGCTTTCCAGAAAAAATAATAAAAATTTTATCTAAACCAAAAAATTCTGCGAAAAAAATATCAAAAAAATTAATCTTCTTTATTTTCTTGGCCTTCTTCTACTATGTTTAATACTTCGTGTGTTTCTCCAGTAAAGTCTTGTTCAAAAACTTCTGTTTCACAAATAGTTTCTGCATCTTCTTTAGCCTGCTCTTTACTAGGGGAAGAAAAACTAATTTCATAAGTTCTAGTTACTAAAACTTTAGCTGTGTACTCTTTTTCGTTTGCGTCATCATTCATAATATACTCCTTTCTATCCATTATTATTTGGGAGGAAAAAATAATATATCAAGTGCCTTAGAGTAATGAATCTTATCTCGAATGAGATTTCACAGCAATACACACAACTGATAATTTCCTAATTGTAGCTGTGGCACAGTTCTAGCGTCGCACACACTATTAACACCCCACAGCTGCATCAAATTAAACAAGGGGATTAAATGACAATAAGTAAACCATTAGACAAAGCACCTACTGTAGATGAAAGTTTAAGAGCAAGTGAAACACAAGCAGAAGAAGCAGAACTAGAGTTAAACCAATTACTAGAAGAGTTTGAAGATTGGTCTGAAAATCATTCAGGTGGTTGGAAGGATTTTTTAAAATCAAAAGATGATAGCCCAGTTCGAACTATTAAACTTAATGATGGTGGGCCAGTTAAAAAACCAGATGACAATTCTTTAGAACAATTAATAGATGACTTTCTAGATGACATTAGAACCACAGGAGAAGATGGAAAAAAAATGTCTTTGACTGATTACATTAAGAAAAATGGGGGTGTAAAATATGAGTAATAATTCAGGGATATTTTCGCTATATCCACCAGCAGCAGACGATGAAACGGAAATCAGGGAGCAGGCAAAAGCTAAAGCAGCTGTAATGAAAATATTAAATGTACCTAATACCACTCTGCAAGCTGCGCCGATAGCAGCTGATATTCTGCAGGCTGATATAGATTATAGAACTATTAAATCTGACTTATATAAAACTCCTGAACCAGTAATGACTAAAAAAGAACGAGAGGATAAAAAATTTAGTGAACACATGGAAAGAGAATATGGAGATAAAACAATTAAACAAGGTGTCTTAAAAAAGATTTATCAAAATAAAAAAGCTGGTAAAGACCGATACCATAACTTTTCAGATAATGATATTTACCTAGCCGAAAACATTAAGGATGAAGCTAGTAAGCATTTCCAGCAAAAAAATAAAAAAATTTTACCTATTAATGTTGATGCTAAACATCCAGATGGTTTTACTTTTAAAAATGATATGGACACTTACGATCAATATAAAGATCAGCCTATAAGATACATGCAGGAGATAGCTTATAAGTATGATGGATCTCCAGTTACTGAAACTGTAAAACCTTACGACCACATGGATAAGAGTAGTTACCCATCTAATCAAGCAGCTGCACTAAGCTCATATGGTAAGGCTTACAATCGCTTAACTCCAATACAGAAAAAACAAATAGCTACTGCGCAGAAGGTTGAAAAGAAAAATAAACCTGAGAAACTATTTGAAAATATATTCGATAAAAATGGGTTAAGAGTAAATAATAAGAAGTAATTACTTTGAATATGTAATTGTTACTTTCCAATTATCGCCCCTCTTCACAACAGTAGTAGTTGTGTGACCTCTTTTGATTGCACGATCTTTAATATATTCGCCCAGATACTTATCAATTTGATCTACTGTAAAATCTTTGTTTATAATTTTATTAGTTCTCTTATTAACAAACACACATTGAAATTTCATTAGGGATAATCTTTGAGTTAATATTTTTTGCAGGAATTTTCTTATTTTACTAATCTTTAGAATTTAAAAATCGTTAAAAAAATTAATATGAGGATAGTTCTTTTTAACGTAATTTTTTATTTCTTCTCTCTTTCTTTTTTTAATTCTTTTTGCCAAAATACCTTCTATTGATTTTTCGTTACCTCTATAGCTAAAGCTAATTTGATCTGCTTTAACTGGAAATGGCTTAAATGATAAAATTCTCTCTGTTTTTACAACTTCTCCTAAAACATTAACATTAAATAAATTAAAATTTAATTTATCAGATAAATCGTAGATTTCCTTTGCTGTAGGAAATTCGTCAATATTTAATATTACAACTTCAGTAGTATCTTTGATATTGTCTTGTTTGTCTTCACTCCAAACTTCTTCTGTTAAACACAAATGATATTTATCTTTATTTAAAGAAAAATAAAATCCAAATACACTACGACAAGTGGCTCTTCCTCCTATAATAATTTTTTCAGACTCACCTCCCTTAGAACTTAATGCGTTTGGAGAATAATATTGGTATTTATCTAATGACACTGGCATTAGGTTATTATTATGTTTTTCAATTAAATTCTTTATTTCTAATACTTGTTGTCTGTAATCTGGTAGCTCTTTTTTAACAGTAATTTTTGAACGTTTATAACTAAAAGAAATAGGGTCTTCAAAACAACTTTCAGAATTATTAAGTAATACCTTTTGACAAACTTCCGTATAAATTTTGTTTTTTTCTATATTTTCTACTACGTTGTCATAAATAATATAAACTCCTCCAATAACAATCAATATTAGTATCCAAAAACGTGTAATTATATCCATAGAGGAGATAAAGAGTTTTTTCATTTATCTGAAACTATCTCTGTAAGTTTGCCATTAACTACTTTTACTATTCTTAATTTGCCATTAGAAAGT
>ENA-OSJC01004114-OSJC01004114.1-marine-metagenome-genome-assembly--contig:-NODE-4114-length-10113-cov-5.090674_pt1 | contig 10113 bp, 9 predicted proteins | sample MGYA00237885_ERZ534234 | MGnify/ENA primary metagenome ERZ534234 (study PRJEB26413, sample SAMN06343907) | marine metagenome | isolation source: coastal waters | place: Atlantic Ocean: West Antarctic... | reverse complement strand
CTGTTGTAAAGTTTGTAACTAATTAATTATATGTAGATGATGCAGTTTTGATATCTGATCTTTTTTTGATTAAGTCAATGATAGCTTGATCATTTGCTTGGTTATCGGTTGGAGCAAATAAAGCCTTTCCTCTTTTGTTGATATTTTTAGGGGGTTCGCACAAGTAATAAACAGCAATACTTTTTCTAAATTCATTCTTTGGACACTTTAGAGCAGTGGGAAGACCGTGCCAGCTATTCTGAGTGGTATCAAATAAAATAGCTCTATTAAACTTAGGTTCAATTTGTTTGACCAAACTGCCAGGCTTTTTATCTGATTCGTTGGACCATAATCCTAAGTTTCCATCCCATTCTTTTTTCCAATTTGAGTTTAAATAAACAATTATATTTAATTTTCTTTGAAGACCCAATTTAGGATGTAATGAATAATCTAAATGGGTATTTAATTTACCGCCTTGCTTGTGAATGTGCCATCCCCCTCCATTTAGACCAATATCAGCGAATAGCTTCTTATTTTTAAAAATCACGCTTCTTAAGGTTGTTAAAAACGCATCAGAATTCAAGTAATTGAAAGCTTTATATGTTGCTGGAGGAAAAACATTCCAATTATTGCAAACCTTTTTAACTTCAATGGCATTATTATATGTGTGCCATATCTCTGAATTAAAATTTGGGAATTCATTTTCAAGCTCTACAGCAATTTTTTTATTAAAGAAATTATCAATAACACAGTGATCAAAAGGTCCACTTTCACCATATACAGATAAGGCTTTTAATAAAGATTTTTCATTTATCATTAGTGTCCTGAACTAATTTAGTAAATCCACAATAACATAACTCTACAAAATAGAAAATATATTAGAAAGTTGCAGATTTACAAACCCCTATAGATAAAGGGCTACAAGCACGAAAATAAAAGCGTGTAACTTTCGTGTAACTCGGACTAAGGAATGCTTTAGTTACAAGGGGTGTGTAACTAACGTGTAACTACTAAATAACGCAGGAATGGGGGTTGTAGGGCGACAGACTATTCCCACTCAGTAAAACGATGCCCTGAAACGCTTGATACAAAGGCATCTAAAAAAAGTTAGTATGGAGTTTGTTTCATATTTTATATCAATCTTGAAATAAATTTTTCTAATAAGTTGCCATCAAAGTAATAACCTTGCCACCCTGCTCTTTTAGCAGAACTAGATAATGGTTTTCTCTTTATGAACATTTCTTATGTTTGTAAATCAGATGACAAATAAAAGACTGAATACTTTTTATCATGTTTTAAGACTACAAATAGTGGAAAGTATATACCTGCATCCATTCTAACTTTTTGAGGTTGCCATGCAGCACCTAAAATCTTTGAAGGAAATTTATTAAAATACTACTATTTCTATTTAGATTTTATATTAAATAAAAGAGAGAACATGCTACTTGTTGCCCAATATAATGTCATACATGAAGGCATACTATAAATTAATACACATATAGCAAATGACATAAATAAATAAATATTTTGACCTGATGTAATTTTAGAGTAACGAAATGTGGAATCCAAGTAATTAATAAAAAATATAAGAATTGGGAGAACATTTATCCCTTTAATTAATTTATCTGGCTCAGATAAATTAATCATACCAAGCACCTCAACATCAAAAATATTATTATTATTAATAAAAAAAATATATGCGCTTATTAAAACAGGTAAAATTAAATATAAAGACAGGCCTCTAGATATATTTTGTATGGGATGGAAGCTATTTTCTTCATAAATTTTCTCGATTGCCCTAAAGCGCTCTTCACCCTTATATGATGAGGGTATTTCTTTCACATTATTTTCAATAAAGTTAATTTTTAAGTTAATTTTATCTTCATATATCCGCGCTATACGAAGAAATGGAATTAGAATTATAGAAATTGATAAGCTTAGTAATATTATAGAAAGTCCGGGAAGAGTTAATGTAGAAACTAAGAGCAAATAGTATTTTTCTATTAAAAAAATAATAGGGCTTAATATTATATCTAAATAAGTATACATAATTTATTAGTTAGAACGACGGGAATAATAAATGTTCTATTTAACTTTAATTTTAAATGATCTAATTTTTGACTTTAAATTATAAAAAAATCTTTTGAAAGAGTATAGGACTGCAGCAAAAAAACCAAGTACAGCAGTTATAAGGGCACCGCCTGAACCGGGATCAATGTATGCAAATACATTGCCAGGATATAAAAGAATAAATAAAAACGGTACTAAAAATTTATTATGTATCATATCAAAAAGTTCATGGGTTGTTTGTTAATTATTGTATTATGATATCTTATTAACGTCTAATTAAAAATAACTAGACAGCTATAATAAATAAAAAATTTAAGGTACTTTATTTTTGCTATGAATTATATATATAAATCTCTATTAAAATTAAAATCTAATAGGAGTATTAAAAATTTTATTACATTACTACTATGTTCTGTATTAATTATTAGTTCAAACCTTTATGTTTTTTATTTTAATAATTTTGAAGTGTCTTTAAAGGAACTTTTTTATAGTAATTTTGAATTATTTATTCTCACTTTTGCCATATTTTTTTGTGTAAAAACAATAAATCAAAAAATACTTTTTTTTGTGCCATTAGGTATCATTCTTTTTTTTCAATATTGGAATTTATATGAATTTATAGGGGATGTTTCTAAAGTTTATATATTAGCTGGTATCTTTATAGCTTGGTTTTTATCAGTAATATTTTTATGGAAAAAAGAATTAAATGAGTTAAGAAATATTAATTTAATTCTAACTTTGGTAATTATATTTGGATCTGTGTTTGAGTTAACAGCAATCTTTAAAAAGGAATCAGCATTTGAGAATAAAAATGTATTAATTGATAAAAAAACAATACCAAATATTAGTATTGAGGATGTAGAGTCAACTCTTCCCAATATTATCTATATTGTTCCTGATAGATACTCTGGAATAAATCAATTACAGAAATACTATGATTTTGACAATTCTGATTTTTATAATTCTCTTAAATCCAGAGGGTTTCTTATATCGCCAGATTCTAGAAGTAATTATCCATTCTCGTATGCTTCCTTGGCAAGCACACTTAATTCATCTTATCTAAACAATAATGTTAATCTTGATAAGAGAGCAGCCCATTCATATATAAAAAATAGCTCAGCATTTGTAAACATAAAAAGTTTAGGATATGAGTTTAAAAACTATGATAATTGGTGGAATGGGACACAAGATATTTCTATTGCTGACTCAAATTATTTTAGAAATAATAAAATTTTATCAAAAATTTCATATGATTTTTTATTTTTTAATACTCCTATTATTCATATATTGAGTGAAGTATCTAAATCATTAGATACTTACAATGACTGCAAAGGAATTATTAAAAAATTTGATTCCCTGAAAAAAGAAGTTAGTAGTAAAGGTAGTGGTTTATTTATTTTTGCTCATTTTAATGTGCCCCACCCTCCGTATCTATTAAAAGCAAATGGTAAGTGTAATGAGGCATATTACAATGAGAATCAAAATTTTGAAGAAAGTAAAAATGATTATATTGAATATTTAATTTATGCAAACCAGAGATTATTAGATATATTTGATGAAATTAACGAAAATAATGATAATTTTATTTTTGTTATTCAGTCTGATGAAGGATCTTACCCAGATTGTTTTGCCAACGGTCATGAGTCTTGCAATAATGAGGATTGGGATCTAAAGACAGGTAATATAAATGCTTTTTACTATTCAAAAAGTCATGAGCTATCCAATAAAGATTTTTTAACTCCAATTAATAATTTTTCTAACATCTTTGAACTTATAGGAAATGAAGATATTCTAAAAAAACCTCATAAAATATTCATACCAACAGATGTAAATAAAGCTTTTAATTTTAGAGAGATAGACTTTAATGATTAAGTAACATGCCTAATGTATATCTGCCATTAATATGATCAAGCCGATAATAAGCGTCTGCATCACCAAGACCCTTTTCATTAATGTTTCTAAAATAGAGAGCCAAAGATTAATGAAATAAGTCAAACATCTAAGTGATTATTTATATTTCTTGAGCGATTTGCATTAGCAATAGATAAAACTCTTCTTGCTGATTTATTAACAGAATTTTTTTTCATATAAACATATTTTTCTCTTAATTTTAAAATATTACTAGGATTGTGTAACTTTAAAATTTCTAATATATGATAATTTATATTCTTAATTTCATTAATTTTCAAAATTGATCCAATCTCAGATCTAATTTTAACCTCAATAGGAATTAAATTGATCTTATTAAATTCAGGATTATTATTTTTCTTAGGCGTGTCAATATATATAACAGGCTTTTGAAGGCCAAGGCCATATTCCATCCCAATACCCGACCAATCAGTAATTAGTATATCTGAATGAAAGAGAATATCTCTATTAGCTACATTTGTTTGAATGCACAAATTTTCTTTATTTTGATATTTTTTTTCAAGCTCTTTAAGCTGCTTAAAGTTATTACGAATTGTCATTGGATGTGGTCTTAATGTAATTTTCATATCAGATTTGAGCAAAACATCTAGAAGATTCTCTATGCAGAGTTCAAGAATATTATTACTTCCCCAAGATGGTGCAATCAATACACTTGTTTTTTTTATAGAATTTTTTGTATAAGCATGACTTTCATTAATTAAGTATTCTAGGGGTCTGTAACCATCTTTATGAAGATTTTTTTTATTAAGTCCATATTCGTCTTCTGTTTTACGGATCTCAAGCATCTGCTGCTTGCCTGTGCAAAATATTGTGTCATATGAATTAAATGCTCCTAATCTATAGTTTGAGTGTGTGCTGACTAAAGCATGAAAAATATAAAGATAGTGAACGTTGTAAACCTTTGATCTTTTTATATGAAATGTTTCAATATCAGGCATAGTCATAATCATTAAATCTGCCTCAAGAGATGAGAATAGCCAGGTTCTTATAATCCCATCACCGATATAAAAAACATTAAGCTTTTTATAATTTTTTTCTGTTAAGAATATTGTATCTACAGGATCAGATGTTAGATAGCAGATCTCTTCATCAAAATGAACTAAAAGTTCTTTTACTAGCCCTAAAAAATAATTTTGAGATTGGATATCTTCAGCATAAAAAACTATTTTACGAGACTCGGTATTTAATTTTTTAAATGCTATCAATGCTTTAAACGCTTTTAGATTATTTTTGATGGAGTTATTCAATTTTTTATTGGAATTAGGTGAAATACATTCTTAATTTTATTTGCATCTAGTTTAATGGGGTGATTCAACAATCTTTCTAAATTAACGTTTTCTATAAGGCCTTCTATCATATCCTCATCTAAGCCTAATTTATTAAGATCGTATTCAAGAGCAAAATTAAGCATTAATTGATATAGATAATCTGAAGGATTGGTGCCTGATTTTTTATAAATAAGTTGTTCAACATTTCTAAAATTCTTAAGTTGTTTGTTTATTTTTGCATTATTTTTTTTTATTTCTTGATTATGAAAGCTAAAGAATGCTCCAAGTGTAATAGCTACCGCATGGCCATGAGGTAATCCAAGGGTTTGTGTAATACCATACGAAATAGCATGTGGAGCTGTTGTTTTTGTTAAGTTGATTGCCTTGCCTGCATAGTTTGATGCTATAAGTATTTTTAGCATATCTTTATTGGAGTTAAGGTTTACTTGAGAAAAGCTATCTAATATTAGATTAATAGCCTTTTTTGAATAGTATCTGCTAAGCATGCTGGAGCTCTTTGACCAATATGACTCTATAGCTTGAGCCAAGGCATCAAATCCAGAGCAAGCATTTTGATAGGATGAATTGGATAAACAAAGATTTTGATCAAGGTAGACCATGCTTGGAAGCATTTCTCTAGATACAATTGAAAATTTCTTTTTATTTTTATATAAAACTGCAAAATGAGTTGATTCACTCCCTGTGCCAGCAGTAGTTGGAATTGCTACAAGAGGTATATATTTTTGAGATTTAGATGACTGATGATTATTGGTATGAAATATTTCTTCTTCATCTAAATCGTTGCAATACATATAATGAATTATTTTTGCTGCATCAATAACACTTCCGCCTCCAATCGCAATTATAATATTAGGTTTATTCTTTTTTGCAATTTGATATCCGAATTTGATTTGATCAACATCTGGATTAACATCAAAATTATTAAAAATATTTACTTCTTGATCTTTAAGAATTTCATCCATTAATAATTTAGAGCCTGAAGTCTTATAAGAGGCTTTGCCTGTGATAAGCAGGACTCTATTAAATCTGGATATTTTGTTGAAAAAAAATTTAGATTGGCCGGGATTGCTAGCAATAAAAATAGATTGATTAAAGAAATATTTTTTTATTCTTGAAATGATTGCATGAAACATATTTTATTCTCTGTTGGGCTTAAGGTAGGCCTACCAAGATCTTTTCTAAAACCTGGCTTAGCCTTAATTTCCATAAAACAACAATCTTCACATAGCATAAATTTGTGGATTAAAAGCTGAAGTTGCTCTTCTGATTCGCATAATGGAAAAACATTATATCCAAATGAGGATGCAATTTTATTTAAATCAATTTTCCCTGCTCTTGTTGGTTGTCCGCCAACGGAATCATGGCATTCATTGTTAATAACTATATGTTTAAAATTCTTTAGTCCCCTTACTCCAATTTCTGCAGCTGATCCGGTATGCATTAGAAATGCTCCATCACCATCTAAGCAAAGTATTTTTCTATTTTGACTAAACATACCAAGCCCTAAAGCAATCTGAGAGGCATGTCCCATTCCTCCTACAGTAAGAAAGTCATTGGAATGGCTCATATTATTATTTGCTCTATGCTCAAATAACTCACGAGAGGTAACACCAGTGGTTGAGACAATGGAGTAATTTTGTTCTGCTGCTACTGTGGCAACAATTTTAATAATATCTTCTCTTGCCATGGGTAGATGAGACTTTCTTTTAAATAGAGGAATATGCTCTGAAAATGTTCCTTTCTTAACCAATATTGCAACTGGCTTACTTCCATTTTTAGCAGTATCACATGCTTTTTTTAAAATCTCTAAAGATGAGTTTTGATCAAAAATAAATGTTTCTATTTCCATGGCATTGAGCATAGATTCGGTTACAGCGCCTTGCTTGATATGCTGCGGCTCATCTTTTACCCCTGGCTCGCCTCGCCACCCAATCATTAAAATCATAGGTATGCTATAGACTTGATCATCAGCAAGAGATAATAGAGGATTTATGGCATTACCCAATCCCGAATTCTGCATATAAATTAATGGTATTTTGCCAGTTGCTAAATGATAGCCTATAGATATAGCAATTGAAGAGCCTTCGTTAGCTGATATAACATGATTATCGTCATCTAAATTTTCATCTATGTATGAACAGAAATTTTTTAAAAGGGAGTCTGGTACGCCTGCAAAAAAATTTATATCCTCATTTATAAATTTTTCAAATGCATCTTTTGGGCTTATGGACATATTATGAAGAAGGTATGAGATTTATAATTTCTTTTATTGGCATACAGGATTGTTCAGATTCTTTAGATGAAGAATGCTCAAGAATACTTTCTGCAACTTTCGACATTGCAGGATAACTTGATCTTAATAAATGATTTGCATATATGATTACGTTAATACCTGCTTCTTCTAGCTCCATTGAAGTAACATGAGAATAAGTAGATGGAACAACTACAATAGGAGTAAATTGATCAAATTCTCTAAATTTTCTAGAAAATGATATTACTTCATCAGGAGATTTACTTTTACTATGGATTAAAATTGCATCTGCTCCTGCACTAACATAAGCCTTAGCTCTTTCAATAGCATCATCCATGCCAACCTCCAAGATTAAACTTTCAATTCGCGCTATTATCATAAAATCTTCCTCAACTTGAGCAAGTTTTCCTTTTTTTATTTTATTACAAAATCCTTCAATAGTATCTTGGGTTTGTTCAACATCAGTACCGAATAGAGAATTCTTTTTCAAACCAACTTTATCCTCAATTACAACAGCACTTACTCCAAGTCTTTCAAGTGTCTTTACAGTAAACACAAAATGCTCGACTATGCCTCCAGTATCCGCATCATAAATTAAAGGCTTTGTACTTACTTCAAAAATCTCATTAACTGTATTTAATCTAGTAGCCAAATCAAGAGCTTCTATATCTGGCTTACCCCTAACTGTTGAGTCAGTGAGACTGCTTGACCAAATGCCATCAAATTCCCTTATTTCATTCTCAACTTCAACTTTCGTATGTTCAATTATTAAAGCGCATAATGCTGAATGGCCCTCAAGTATTTTTGTAATTTTTCTTGAATTAATAATTCTTCGTAGTAATTTTTTTCTACTTTCGGATGAGACACCATCAGATTTTACTGCCTTATTCAGCGATGTTGATGAGATACCTTCAGTATAAGGAAACTCAATTAATTTCCCATCCCATTCATTAAGAGTATCTAGAACTTTTTGTCTCGTTTTAGATTGAATTCCATTTTTCCAATCATCTCCATGAACAACAAAGTGTGGTTGTATTTTTCTTAGGTTATCAGTGTAATCTAAAGTTTCCTGAGGAATAACATCTGTGACACCTTTTATATTTCGAATAACTATTTCTCTTTGTTCGTAACTTAAAAAAGGAACCCTTTTATATGATGCTATCGCTGAATCAGTCAATAATCCAACTATAACTTCTCCATGATCTGCAGCTTTATTTATAAGATTAATATGACCAGGATGTATTAAATCAGCACTCATCCCAACATATACTTTTTGTTTAGACATTTTTTTCCTTTAAACATTAAAATTTGTTAGATTTTAACATCGATAAGTGGTCTTTTCATATAATATTGATATTCATCTAATATTACTTTTTAAAGACAGGACCACATTAAATATGAACAAGTTTAGATAAAAAAAATAAAGATATTATATGGACAGGCCCAGAAACATAGATACATTAGGTCCACTATAATTTTTATCATTTTAGATGGATTATTTCCACTCAATAATAACAATGGCATCAAGCATTGATTTATAAGATATTATTTTTCATATTCTAACAAATTTATAACCATTCACTTTATTAGATAGAATGCATAAGCTATAAACACAGCGCCAATAGTTAATAAAATACTTTGTGTCCATAAAAAGAAGATTTCATCATCAATCTTATCTAGCACTTTCTTTCCCAAGGTAGTTCCAACTACAGAAGCTGTCATAGCAAAAATAATTAACCATGGGCTTGGCCAAACACTTAATTTAGATGTTGCAAGAAAACCAAAAAATATTATCTTAGATATATGGCCTAAACCTTGAGCCACAGCTTTGGTTGCTACTACTTGATGGCGAGTCATGTTTACCCTCTGAAAGAATATATCTAGTAAAGGGCCTCCTGTTCCAGACAGAAGATTACTTCCTACAACCACCATCCCAGCTATAAGACCAATTGGTTTCTTGGTTACATCCAGAGTAGTATTTTTTGGGAGTGCCCAGGCTATGTATGGCAATAAACCTAATGCTAAAAGTACAGTTATTTGATCAGGTACAAAAGATACTGAAACTAAACCAACCAGCGCAATGATATTACCAATGATTAAGGTAGACACAATGCTCCAGTTAATATATTTTTTATTAAGCCACGCGCGATAGCCGTTTGATGTTAGCTGTATTAACCCATGCAAGACCATTGCTTGACTTACAGGTATCATAGTAACTAATATGCCTATTAAAATGAGACCACCTAACATGCCAAAAATTGAAGACAAAAATGATGTACTTAGGGTAGCTAGGAGAATAATTAAAATATAAATTGTTGAGCTCATGAAATATAGATTTTTATTCTATTCCATTGTGATGCAAAAAATTTCTTTTTTTGTAACATAGCTTTTCTCCTTTATTATTCTCACTCAATAGTAGAACACCTCTGAAACCCGCATTCTTTCGTTGCTTTGACAGAGTTTGTCAGACTTTTCATGGTCTGAACGTTTTGATTCTAGAGGGTTTGTTAGATTTGCAACTATTCCCACTCAATAGTGGCTGGGGGTTTGCTTGAAATATCATAAACAACCCTGCTCACATCCTCTATCTCATTA
>ENA-OSJC01004112-OSJC01004112.1-marine-metagenome-genome-assembly--contig:-NODE-4112-length-10114-cov-5.088672_pt1 | contig 10114 bp, 12 predicted proteins | sample MGYA00237885_ERZ534234 | MGnify/ENA primary metagenome ERZ534234 (study PRJEB26413, sample SAMN06343907) | marine metagenome | isolation source: coastal waters | place: Atlantic Ocean: West Antarctic... | reverse complement strand
CTTACAAGAGAGATACTAATTTCAGGTTTAAGGGAGTTTTTAGCTAGAGGGCAAATCAAATTACCTGTTACTAATTTGGCAAAATTAAAAACTTTTTTACAAATGTTGGCTATAGCACTTCTGCTTACTGGTGAAACTGGAAATAAAATTCTTAACTTTCAAGATTATAATGCTCAAACTATTGGTATAATCCTGCTTTGGCTTTCAGCTTTTTTAACTTTATATACCGGTTATGAATATTTAAGAAAAGGTATTGATCATGCCATGTCCGAAGACAATAAAAAATAAATTATTTATTTTTTTCTAACTAAGGCTTGATAACTTTCATTTAAACCAATTATAGTTTCACATACTTTAAATTGATTTTCAGCGATGCATGAAACTGGTGTTACTTCTGCAGCTGAACCTGTTAAGAAACAGCCAACAAAATTTTTAAGCTCTTCAGGTTTAATTTTTTTTTCCACAATCTTAATACCTTTAGATTTTGCAATTTCGATTACAGTTCTTCTTGTTATACCATCTAAAAAAGAATCTGGGATTGGAGTATGTATTTCTTCATTTTCAGTTTTAAAAAAAATATTTGCACCAGTTGCCTCTGCCACATTTCCCTCATAATCTAACATTAAAGAATCCGTATATCCTTGCTGTTCAGCATCATGCTTTGACAGAGTATTGATCATATAAAGACCTGAAGCTTTTGTGTCCCACGGTATTGAATTAGGTGGTGGCTTTCTCCAATTTGAAATATTTAATCTAATCCCATTAATTTTTAATTGAGGATCAAAATATGATCCCCAATCCCAAGTTGCTACAGCAACATGAATTTTTGTTTTTTGTGCAGAAATAGCCATCATCTCACTACCTCTCCAAGCCATTGGTCTTACATATCCATTTTTTATATTTTGAACTGAAATAATTTCCTTACATGCATTATTTATTTCTACTTCTGAATAAGGAATTGTCATCCCCATTCTTTTAGCTGAATAGAAAAGCCGTGTAGTGTGCTCTTCTAGTTTGAATATAGAGCCATCATAAACTCGTTCACCCTCAAAAACACAACTAGCGTAATGAAGCCCATGGTTTAAAATATGGATTTTAGCTTCGGCCCAATCAACAAGCTCGTTATTATACCAAATTTTACCTGATCTTTTATCGTAGGGTATCATGTATGAAATATTTTAATTTTTTCTTAAAATTATCTTTGTATCTATAATATGTCAATATAACTTACCAATAATGAAAGAACTTTTATATTTAAAAGATACTCAGTTAAAAGAATTAATTGAAAGGCTGTTTACAAGCTATAGAGAAACTTTTGCCGATGCCAAAAAAATATTAGATAAATACTCAATTGGAATAGCACATCACAAGGTTCTACACCTGCTTTCAATGTACCGAGGAATTACTATATCACAACTACTTAAAAAGTTAAAAGTTACCAAGCAAAGTTTAAATAGAGTTTTAAAAGACTTAATTAAGCTTGAAATTATTTTTTTTGAAAAGGATCAACAAGATACAAGAATGAAGCATATTTTTTTAAATGACAAAGGTGAACAAATTTTTGATGAGGTATTTTCTGCCCAAAAAAAAAGAATTTATAACGCCCTTCTCAACTCAAGCTCTGATCAAGTTCTTAACTTTGATAATGTTTTAAAAAAAATAATTAATGAATGATTTTATAGCTCATATTTTAGTAGTAGATGATGATGATGGGATTAGATCTTTAGTCAAGCAATATCTCAATCAAAATAATTTTTTGGTTACTACATCGGATAGTGCGGAAAATGCTGAAGAAAAAATTTCCATTATTAAATTTGATTTAATTGTTTTGGATGTGATGATGGCTGGAAAAAGTGGATTAGAGTTTATTAAGGACAATAAATCAAAAATTGATACGCCCATAATTCTTTTAACAGCAAAAGGAGATGCCAATGATAGGGTTGATGGATTAGAAATTGGAGCTGATGATTATTTACCAAAACCTTTTGAACCCAAAGAACTTACATTAAGGATTAAGAATATTCTTAATAAGACTAAAAAGAATGATCAAAAAAGAATTATAGAGTTTGATAATATTAAAATTGATCTTAATAAGTTTTTAATTATTAAGGGTAAAAATGAATTCAAAATAAACAATACTGAAAAAATTATCTTAGAAAAAATGATTAACAATCCAGGTAAAAAATTTTCAAGACAAGATATTGGAAAACTGATTAACCTAGACAAAGAGAGGTCTATAGATGTTATAATTACAAGATTAAGAAAAAAAATTGAAACTGATCCAAAAAATCCAAAATATTTACAAACTTTAAGAGGTGTGGGCTATGTCTTATGGGTTGAGTAAATTTATAAAAAATTTATTACCGCGAAAGTTATTTTATAGAGCTTTATTAATTGTAGCAGTACCCATTATTGTCTTACAGATAATTATAACAATCGTTTTTTTTGATAGTCTTTGGATTAAAACAAACAAAGGTATGACTCGAGCTTTAGTTGGTGAAATGAAAACTTTCATTACCGCCTATGATAATGGCAAATATAATAATAACGATTTATCTGGCCTTTTTTCAATTTATTTGGATCTTAATGTTGAATACAAGAATGATGAATTATTTGATAAACCCTTAAAAGAAAGGTGGTTTAGCCCAATTGACAGGACCTTGAGAAGAGAATTAAAATCAACCTTTGGTGCTACAAATTATTGGTTTGATACAACAGACTATAAAGAGCTCATTCATATAAACATAAAACATAATCAGGGTTATTTTGAATTTTTTATTCCAAAAAATAGGGTGGCAAGTTCTTCTGCAAGAATGTTTGCACTTTGGATAACTCTGCCAGCATTATTGATGATAACTATAGCAATAATATTTTTAAAAAATCAAACAAGACCAATTGTTAACCTTGCGAAAGCTGCTGAAAGATTTGGCAGAGGTGAAAATATTGATGAATATAGGCCTTCAGGTGCATTAGAGATAAGACAGGCAGGCTTAGAGTTTGATAAAATGAGAAAAAGAATAATGAGACATCTCAATCAAAGATCAGAAATGTTATCAGGAATAAGTCACGACTTAAGAACACCACTAACAAGACTAAAACTTCAACTATCCCTCATGAAAGATGAAGAATTATCCAAAAAAATGTCTTTAGATATTGATGAAATGGAAAAAATGCTTAACGAGTATCTACAGTTTACTAGCTCATCTTATTTAGAAAAAGATGAAACTTTTGATATTTCAGAATTAATAGAAAATACAATCAGTAAATATGATAATAATAATATTTCAAAAGACTTGATTCCTAGAGTTTATATGAATGGTAGAAAAAATTTAATTCAAAGGTCTTTAAATAATATGATTGATAACTCCATTAAATATGCAAATAAAATAAATCTTGGTCTATCTAAAAAAAATAACAATATACTAATTACCATTGATGACGATGGTTGTGGAATTCCTGATAATGAATATCAAAATGTCTTCAAACCTTTTTACAAACTTGATAAAAGTAGAGGAGATTCAAGATCTAGTGTTGGTCTTGGATTATCTATAACATCAGATATTATAAAATCACATGGAGGAAATATTGTATTGGAAAAATCTCCTCTTAGTGGGTTGAGGGTTAAGGTTTTTTTATCTTTGTAGTTCTTTTTTTTAATTTATTTTTTTCTAATTTTTCTATTTTTTTTTCTAAATTTTCGACTCTTTTGATCAAAATATCTGTCTCTTCTTTGCTTGATAACTTCATTTTAAAAATAATCTCATCTCTTTTTGATTTCAGAACATTTACTATCTCAGAACTTAAATCCTTATAAGAAATTAGTCCTTGTTCAAATAATCTTGCTAATTTATCAATTACAAATTTTGATTTTGTCATATTTTCATTTATAAAACTAATATACTTTATATAAAGTTTTTAAAAAATGTTTATTAATAATTTTGACCCAGTAGCTTTTCAAGTTCTATCATTAGAAATTAGGTGGTATTCATTGGCTTATATTATTGGAATTTTATTAGGATGGGTATATTGCAAGAAAGGATTAATTAAAGACCAACACATAATACGTCTATTTGATGACTTTATTACATATCTAATTATAGGGGTAATTCTAGGTGGAAGACTTGGGTATGCATTATTTTATAATCTAAAATATTATTTAGAAAACCCATTCGAAATTCTAATGGTATGGAATGGTGGAATGTCTTTTCATGGAGGTTTGATTGGGGTTATTATTGCATCTCAAATATTTTCAAATAAACATAAGGTTAATCAATTTATATTCTTGGATTTAGTGGCACTATCAGCTCCTATCGGAATTTTTTTTGGCAGAATTGCAAATTTTATAAATTCAGAGCTTATTGGAAGGGCGACCGATCTACCCTGGTCTGTGCAATTTATACTAATAGACGACATTAAAAGGCACCCCTCACAATTATACCAGGCTTTTTTTGAGGGGATAATTTTATTTCTTTTACTTAGATATTTCTTTAAGAAAAATTATTTAGAAAACCCAGGAAAAATATCAGCTTTATTTTTAATTTTTTATTCTTTATTTAGGTTTCTTGTAGAATTTTATAGATCTCCTGACCCTCAAATTGGTTACTTAATTCTAAACTTAACGTTAGGTCAGTTACTAAGTTTTTTTTTTTTATTGACTGGCGCAACCTTATTTTATTTAAAAAATAATGAAAAATAAAAAAAATAATTTATTTACGCTAGATAAATTTATAGAGGAATCTCTATATAATAAAAAATATGGCTACTACATGAAAAAAAATCCTTTTGGTAAAAATGGTGATTTCATAACAGCACCAAATATATCTATATTATTTTCTGAAATGATTGCTATCTGGGTAATTTCATTTTGGGAAAAGCTAGATTGTCCTAAACAATTTAATTTAATTGAACTAGGAGCTGGCAATGGTGAAATGATGAAAATATTAGTTAATACATTCAATAAATTTCCCCATTTTAAATATTCGTGTAGAATTAATATATTAGAAAAAAGTGAATTACTTCAGCAAACACAGAAACGTAATATTAAAGATGTAAAAATTAAATGGTTAAATAGTTTAAATGAGTTAAATAATTTTCCATGTATTTTTATTGCTAATGAATTTTTTGATGCTTTGCCCATTAAGCAGTTCTTAAAAAAGAATAAAAAATGGTATGAAAGACATGTAAATTTTGCCAATGACAAAAAGTTAGAATATTTAGATATTCCATTTAACATGCATAAATTTGAAAAAGAAATCAAATTCAAGATTTCCTACAAGCAAACTTTTATTGAATACTCTCCTCTCGCTACAGAATACTTAAAAATTATAATTAACAAAATTAAACTTAATAATGGTGGAATTTTAATAATAGATTATGCATATCTTGAGAAGGAAATGAAAAATACTCTTCAAGCAGTTTCTAAACATAAATACTGTGATGTTTTAAAAGGTTTTAGAAATTCAGATATAACTTATAATTTAAGCTTTAATTTAATTAATAAGATTATTAAAAAAATGGGTCCCTACTCATCTCTATCTACTACTCAAAAAAAATTCTTAACAAAACTTGGCATATTAGATAGAGCTGAAATATTATCTAAAAATATGCCATTTAATAAAAAAGCTGATATTTATTTTAGAATTAAAAGATTAATTGATAAGAGTCAGATGGGTCATTTATTTAAGGTAATGTTTATAACGAATCATAAAAATAAATTTAAGCTAGGGTTTTAAGTTGATTAAATCTAAAAAATTATCTAGATTTAGAAGCATAGAACATGCTTTCTTTAATAGATTAGGTGGAAAATCTACTGGTATATTTAAAAGTTTAAACTGTGGAGCAGGCTCGACTGATAATAAAAAAAATATACTTAAAAATCTTGAAGTAGTAGGTAATAAAATTAAAGCTAAACCTGAAAAAATAATTTTATTAAACCAAATTCATAGTAATAAATTTCAATATATAAGCATACATTCGAAAATTAATAATAAATTTGAGGGGGATGCTTTAGTCACTGATAAGAAAAAAACACCAATAGCTGTTTTAACTGCTGATTGTGCCCCAATATTAATTTACGATGATAATAAAAAGATGATAGCTGCAATTCATGCGGGCTGGAAAGGTGCCTATAAAGGGATTGTAACAAAAGTTGTTAAATTTATGATTAAAAGAGGTTGTTTACCAAAAAATATTACCGCTGCTATAGGTCCATGTATTTCAAGTAATAATTATGAGATTAAAGAAGACTTTATAAAAAAATTTATTAACAAAGATAATAAAAATATTATTTTTTTTAAAAAATATAAAAATAAAAATTACTTTAACTTAAACAAATATATCCACTTTCAATTAAAGAGCTTAAATATTAAGAAAATTGATATTATTGATAAAGATACATTTAATAGCAAAAATAATTTTTTCAGCGCACGAAGATCTATTAGTTGCAACGAGAATGATTATGGTAGAAATATTTCAATAATTATGATTAACTAGCGTTATCCCATGAAATTATTAACTGGAAATAGCAACAAACCTTTAAGTAAAAATATTGCAAAATATTTAAAAACTAAACTTATAAACTCTAGTATTAAAAAATTTTCTGATGGAGAAATCTACATAGAAATTAATGAAAATATTAGAGGTAATAGTATTTTTATAATTCAATCAATCTCATCTCCTGCAAATGATAATTTGATGGAATTACTTCTGTGCATTGATGCATTAAAGAGATCTTCAGCTAAAAATATCACTGCCGTTATTCCCTATTTTGGCTATGCTAGACAAGACCGAAAAGTGGTACCCAGAACTTCTATATCAGCGAAACTTGTATCTAATCTAATTACTAAAGCTGGAGCTGACCGAGTTGTTACTGTTGACTTGCATGCTGGTCAAATTCAAGGCTTTTTTGATATTCCTGTAGACAACTTATTTGCTACCCCAATTTTTGCAAGACATGCAAAAAAGAATATTAAAAGTAAAAATATAATTTGTGTTGCTCCAGATGTTGGTGGAACCGAAAGAGCAAGAGCTCTAGGTAAAATTTTAGATGTTGAACTTGCCATCGTTGATAAAAGAAGACCTAAACCAGGTCTATCGAAAGTAATGAATGTTATAGGAAACGTTAAGGACAAAACTTGTATTATAGTTGATGATATAATCGATTCTGGTGGCACCATAGTTAATGCTGCTAAAGCTCTAAAGGATAGAGGGGCAAAAGATGTTTATGTTTATATCACTCATGGTGTTCTAAGTGGTGAAGCTATAGATAAAATTAAAAAATCTGTTATAAAAAAATTAGTAATAACCGATACAATTGACATCCAAGATAAAATTAAGAAAGCTAAAAATATAGAAGTTTTACCCATTTCAACCCTTATGGGAGAAGCGATTAAAAGAATTTCCAATTCAACTTCCGTGTCTGATTTATTTAAATAATTATCTTGAGTTATTGAAGAACTTACGCTAGAAACCCTTCTTTTATGAATTTACTTGAAGCAAATACTAGAAATACTAAATCAAAGGGAGATGTTAGATCTCTAAGACTAGCTGGTAATATTCCAGGAATAATTTATGGTGGAATAGAACAAAATCAAAAAGTTACAGTTTTAAAAAAAACTCTTAAAATTTTAATTGCAAAAGAGAATTTTTTATCAAATATTATAACTCTTAACTTGGATGGTGAACCTCAGAATGTTTTACCAAGAGAAATTACATACAATGTAGTTTCTGATGAGCCAACTCATATTGACTTTCTAAGAGTTGTCCCTGGTGTAAAAATTAGAATAGAAGTTCCTGTACAATTCATTAATCATGAAACGTCTCCAGGTTTAAAAAGAGGTGGTGTACTAAACATAGTTAGAAGAAAAATTGAATTAAAATGCCCTAGTGAAAAAATTCCTGAAGCAATTATAATTGACCTTGATGGAATTGAAATTGGAGAAAGTTTTAAAATATCATCAGTTAAGCTAGAAGATGGTGTTACTCCAACAATTATAGGACGTGATTTCGTAATTGCAACATTGGCTGCTCCTACTGTTATGAAAGAGCCAGAAAAACCAGCTGAAGCAGAAGCAGCAGATGAAGCAACAACAGATGGTAAAGATTCAGCTCCAGCAGTAGATGGTGATAAAAAAGATGGTGAAGAAAAAAAAGCTCCTGAAGATAAAAAATAATAAATTTATTATAGTGAAAATTCCTAGATACGATTTAAAAAAATTATGCTTCTATTTGTAGGTTTAGGAAACCCAACACCCAATAGCGAAAATAATAGACATAATATTGGCTTTAAGCTAATTGATGCTCTTAATCAAAAATTTGGGCTATCTAAACAGAAACCTAAATTCAAAGGACTCTTAACTACTGGAAATATTGAAGATAAAAAAGTTTATGCAATAAAGCCCTTAACTTTTATGAATAATTCTGGAATTTGTATAAGAGAATTAATTGAATACTTTAAAATTGATGCAGAAGATGTAATCGTATTTCATGATGATCTTGATATTGAGTTTGGAAAAGTAAAAGCAAAATTTTCAGGATCTAGCGCAGGACATAATGGAATTGAGTCTATAGATAAATTTATAGGAAAAGAATACTCAAGAATAAGAATTGGAATTGGAAGACCTGAAACTAAAGCTGATGTTTCAGACCATGTATTAAAAGATTTTGATGAAGATGAAATGTTAAAACTAGAAGAAATCACAAATAATATTATTAATTCAATACCTATATTAATTGATAAAAAATTAGATTTATTCGCAAGCACAGTAAATAATAAATAATGAGTTTTAAGTGTGGAATTGTTGGGTTACCTAACGTTGGTAAATCAACATTATTTAATGCACTAACAAATTCTAGCAAGGCGCAAGCTGCTAACTTTCCTTTTTGCACTATTGAACCAAATGTTGGTGTTGTTCCTGTTCCAGATGAAAGACTTGATAAATTAGTAGAAGTATCTCAATCAAAAAAAAAAATAAATACTACAATTGAATTTGTTGATATTGCAGGACTTGTAGAAGGCGCCTCTAAAGGTGAAGGTTTGGGAAATAAATTTCTATCACACATTAGAGAGGTGGATGCAGTGATACATATGATAAGATGCTTTGATTCAGATGATATTCAAAATGTAAACCCTACAGTAGACCCTGTAAGAGATTTAGAAATTATTGAAACTGAGATGATGTTAGCAGATCTTGAGTCGATTCAAAAAAGATTAGAAAAAAATAATAAAAAAAATATAGATGAAGAACAGTTAAAGATATTAGAAGTTGCCTCAGATTGTATTAATAATTCTAAAGATATTCAAATTCTATACGATCAATTTGAAAAAAAACTGCTAAACCAAAGTAGTTTACTATCTTTAAAGCCTAAAATTTTTGTCTGTAATGTTGATGAAGCAAGTGTCCAAAATGGCAATCAATACACAGAGGCTTTCATTGCAAAATTTGGAGAGAGTAATACCTTAACGGTTTCAGCTGATATTGAGAATCAAATTAATCAGTTAGAAAATGAAGAAAAACTAAATTATATGGAGATGATTGGATTAAAAAGAACTGGTTTAAATATGCTAATTCAAAAAGGCTATAATGTTTTAGAGCTAGATACTTATTTTACATCGGGTCCAGAGGAAACTAGAGCATGGACAATCCAAAAAAATTGTACTGCTCCAAAAGCCGCTGGAGAAATACATACTGATTTTGAAAAAGGTTTTATAAGAGCTGAAACAATTGCTTATGAAGACTTCATTGCTAATAATGGCTGGGTAAACTCTAAGACAAATGGAAAGATGAGACTTGAGGGGAAAGATTATATTGTAAAAGATGGCGATATACTAAATTTCAGATTCAATACGTGACCAAATTTTCTTCATACTAAAATAAACTAAAATAGTTAAAATAATTAAATATAAAATTGCTTTAAAGCCCATTTTATGTCTAGTCTCTAGATGTGGCTCAGCAGCCCACATTAAAAATGTTGTCACATCTTTGGCCATTTGCTCTTTTGAGGCAGTAGTGCCATCGCTGTACTCGACTAAACCATCAGACAGTGGCTCTGACATTTTAATATTATTTCCATACATATATTTATTATAATAAACTCCATCCTCTAGAGTTACTCC
>ENA-OSJC01004110-OSJC01004110.1-marine-metagenome-genome-assembly--contig:-NODE-4110-length-10116-cov-2.869310_pt1 | contig 10116 bp, 16 predicted proteins | sample MGYA00237885_ERZ534234 | MGnify/ENA primary metagenome ERZ534234 (study PRJEB26413, sample SAMN06343907) | marine metagenome | isolation source: coastal waters | place: Atlantic Ocean: West Antarctic... | reverse complement strand
CAGTTGTCGCTACACTAAGCGGCAATACGTTCTCTTTTGGTTCGTCACAGACTGAATTTGAAGGCTTCGAGCCCTACACACATCCTTATAGCGTTATCTATGATCCGGGGAGCCAAAAGAATTTAATTATTTGGACGCGGCAAGACAACAAAGCAAGGTCAAGAGTTGGGACTATTTCTGGCACATCCGTGTCGTTTGGTTCAACAGCAACTGCTGCAAGTGGAACGGGCGGTACTGAAAAAATTTTTGCAGTAAGTGCGGGAAACAATAAAGTTGTTCATATTGCACGGCATGAAGTGGGGAGTGCTGGAAACTATAATTTGTGGGCAACGGTGAATACTATCTCTGGCACATCCGTGTCAATGGGTTCACCCGTAGATGTTTCTGGCGCACAACTAGACGGTGGTGGTGGGTTAGGTCGATACGGCCTTTGCTACGACAGCAATGCTGGTAAAGTTGTTGTTTTTTATGTGATTTCTGGAAATACAACTTTGTTCTGTAAAGTAGGAACGGTTAGTGGCACTTCAATCTCGTTTGGTACAGCAGTCGATACTGGGTATGATATGAGTGTTCTAAGGCCAAAACCTGTTTTTGACACATCTACAAATAAAGTGGTTCTAGTATTTGCTGACAGCGCTAACTTAAATAATTCTAAAGCACTTGTTGGAACAGTTAGTGGCACCTCAATTTCGTTTGCTGCTAATCCCACAGAAATGGGAGATATCGGTAATCCAAAGGGAGTATATAATTCAACTAACAACACAATTGTCTTGGATTATGGTAAGTTAGAAGTTGTAAAGCAAACTGGGACAATTGTAGAGCGCGACAGGGTATTTACATACACTGATGTGAACTCAACTCAGTCAACGTTAATTTACGATGATGATAACCAATCAATTGTACTTATGGCTGACACGCAAGGTGATTGTATTGCGATTAAAACAGCGTCTCCAAAGTTCGTTGGTCTGGCAAAGGAAAGTATTTCCAGCGGCGCGACAGGGAAAGTAACCGTTACTGGTGGGATTAACACAAGTCAGTCAGGGTTAGTTTCTGGTTTTGACTATGGTCTTCCATCGGATTCTGCAACGCTAGTTAGCGGTTCAAATAATAAAGTTGGCGTGGCGTTATCGGCAACAAACATATTAGTAACTAAGTCGGCACTTTGATGACTAGAGCAAGCTAACAACATGACACATGTGTTTGCCCTCATGCTATACGTGGGGGGAAACCTAATAGAACCCCCCATGTATTTCTATAAGATCGAAACGTGTAATTATTACGCGAGAGAGACTGTACGCAGGTATGGTCTCTCAGATAACTCAAAGCACTTTGGGACAGCTTACTGTGTCCCTAAGTATATTAAATTAGAAGAATTTAAGGTGTACTAAATGGATCAAAAACTAACTCACGCACCACTCATATTTGGTCTCGTAGTACAAGGCGCAGCGATAGTCTGGACAGTCTCAATGATGATGTCAGACATCCAAGAGAACCGAAAAGATATCGGACAGATGCAATTGCGTGTCTCTTCTTTAGAGGATGCAGTGCAAGACCAAGCAATTAGCTTGGCGCGTATCGATGAAAACATAAAAGCAATTAGAGGCGCAGTGGAAGTAATAGCCACAAATAAAAAATAACAGCAGGAATATATTATGGTAGTGGCAGAGGTGCTAACAGGGATTGCCCTGATTACTAAATCTGTTGAGTTTCTTAAAAAAACTGTTGGTACTGCTAAAGATATTTCTAGCCTAGCAGGTCAGATAGACGATCTTTTTGAAGGCAGTAAACAGCTTAAAATTGAGGAACGTAAGGCACGTAAAGAAGGCCAATCAATAACAGAAATTGTTATAAATCAACAACTTGCTGCCGAGCATATAGCCGATGTTAAGGCATTAATCATAGGCCGATTTGGATATTATGCTTGGCAAGACATCTTAAAGTTGCAGCGAGATGCTCAACTTGAACAGAAAGCCCGTGCTGCAGCAAAGCGCAGAGAGGCTGAAGAGAAAGCAGAACTGGTTGGCGATATGGCAGTGGTAGGCTCCAGTGTCCTGATAGGCATCTTAGTGTTGGCAATAGTGGCTACTGTTCTGCTGATTATCTTATAGTAGGAACTAACAAACATGATGAACCTGATAACGGCACTACTCCCACAAGTAATGGGAGTGGTCGATAAAGTTATTCCAGATAAAGATGCGGCTGAGAAGGCCAAACAAGTCATCGAACTGGAACTAATTAAAGCAGCCAATGAAGTAAATCTAGCACAAGCAGAAACCAACAAAGTAGAAGCAGCACACAGATCGGTGTTTGTAGCTGGATGGCGTCCTGCGATAGGCTGGGTGTGCGCTCTAGGCGTCTTCTGGGCCTTCATGGGTAACCCCCTAGCCCAATACATAGCTGTGCTTCTAGGACACCCTACAAGCCTTCTCCCAGTGTTCCCTACAGACAAACTATTCGAACTGGTATTCGCAATGCTTGGCATGGCTGGACTACGCAGCTTTGAAAAAATGAAAGGCATAGCTAAATGAGTACCGCAACAAAAGATGCAATGGAAAGTCTGCACAAGATGCTGGCAGAAACTTTGATTGACAGGATGAAAGACCCCGATGTCAAAGCTGGTGACCTTAATGTTGCCCGACAGTTTCTTAAAGACAACCATATCGAAGGCATAGCCGTAGAGAACTCGCCACTGGCAGACCTCGTAAAGACACTGCCAGACTTCAATGATGATGACACAGATATAAATGAGATGCGCCACTAGATGTTTAACAAAACAACCTCTCTTGGTGTACCTGTAGAGAAAGACCCACTGACAGACTTCAGGAAGTTCCTGTTTGTTGTGTGGGACCACCTTAACCTTCCGAAACCTACAGATGTACAGTATGACATTGCGAAATACGTGCAGCATGGCCCCAAGCGTAGCATCATTGAGGCATTCAGGGGCGTAGGGAAGTCATGGATTACTTCAGCCTATGTGGTGTGGCTGCTGTACATGAACCCACAACTAAACATCCTAGTGGTATCAGCATCTAAAACACGATCTGATGACTTCACTACGTTCACCCTACGCCTACTCAAAGAGATACCTGTACTGGCCCACCTGATACCTACAGAGGACCAGAGACAATCTAGGATATCCTTTGATGTAGGACCAGCAGCGGCCTCTCACGCACCCTCAGTGAAATCTGTAGGTGTGACAGGGCAGCTTGCTGGGTCAAGGGCTGACGTATTGATTGCTGATGACATAGAAGTCCCTAACAATAGTGCAACCCAAGGCATGAGAGACAAGCTGTCCGAGGCTGTAAAGGAGTTTGATGCTATCCTGAAACCAGATGGGCGTATCATCTATCTTGGGACACCACAAAACCAAGAAAGCCTATACAACAAACTACCAGATCGTGGCTATGAGTTACGCATCTGGCCTGCTAGGTATCCATCAGAGGACCAGATAATCGGATATGGCGATAAGATTGCCCCACTGATTGTAAGTAGGCTGGAAAACGACAAGGATTTACTAGGGGTATCTACAGACCCTGACAGGTTCTCTGACTTCGACCTAATGGAACGAGAAGCATCCTATGGTAGGTCAGGTTTCTCACTGCAGTTCATGCTCGATACGAGGCTCTCTGATGCCGAGAGATACCCTCTCAAGGTAGGTGACCTAGTGGTGATGGACATACCCATCCACGAAGGCCCAGAGAAGGTCTTATGGGCATCTGATGACCAACACATAATACAGGAACTACCCAATGTGGCATTCAATGGTGACCACTACCACAAACCAATGTTCCTACCTGACAGCTTTGTAGAATATTCAGGCTCTGTAATGTCTATTGACCCGTCAGGTCGCGGTAAGGATGAGACAGGCTATGCAGTAGTCAAGATGCTCAATGGGTATCTGTATGTACGCAGGTGTGGAGGTGTAGCTGGTGGATACACTGAAGAGGCACTGCAGAAACTAGCAGTCATCGCCAAGGAAGAAGAGGTCAACGAAATAATCGTTGAGAGTAACTTTGGTGATGGGATGTTCAATCAGCTTATGCTGCCAGTGTTAGGTAAGATACACCCAGTGACTATGAGTGAAGTCAGACATAACACACAAAAAGAAAAGCGCATCATCGATGTACTAGAACCTGTGATGAACCAACACAGGCTAGTGGTGGACAAGAAGGTTATACAGCAGGACTATGATAGCTGTCAGAACCTGCCACCAGAACAGGCACTCAGGTATCAGCTTATGTATCAGATGACCCGCATCACAAACGATAGAGGCGCACTGACAAACGATGACAGGTTAGATGCTCTAGCTATGGCAGTCCAATACTGGGTAGATGCTATGGCACAAGATGCAGAACACAAAATACAAAGCAGAAGAGAAGAAGTTCTGATGGATGAAGTAAGTCGAATGAAAGACATGGCAGGTCTAGGGTTCGCAGTACTCACAGGAACACAAGATACTAAGATACATAATAAATGGTAAACTATAGAGGAACCTGTACCAGTTCATTTTAAGAATAATCTTTTAGGTTGCACTATAGGGGGAGGGGAAGAGGTCTTCCCTCTATAGATGACTTAAAGATAACTTAATTTGAAAGATAAAAGATGGACGAGGCAGCACTAACTTATAGTAAAACTATTAGATACCTTATGTTAACTTTAAGTAACCTAAGAGGAATCTTCAGTAAGGCTTATAGTGTCATTGAGTGTGTCAGTTGCCATCGTGGGATGAGCAAGACCGCCGAGATATTGTACAGGATGAGCGACAAGGAACTGAGAGATATCGGTATGACGCGGGGAGATATCTATAGTCGGCTGAAGGATAACTGTAAGGGCTGCTGTAAGTAGGGTGTCCTTATAAGTGGTGACGACGCTTTTGGTTTTGTTAGAAAAATGCGAGGGGGTATAACGATATGGGCCGCTGGAAAAATCCCCCCTCTGCCTTCACGCCGCTCGACGCCTGAATGCTGTCGATCTGTACCAAATTGTGTACCAGATGACCCGCAAAGTCATATAAATAAGGGGGGTGGTAGCAGTATCAGGGGCTGTTACGCTTGATATATGCACGAAATGCGAGTGACTGCACGAAATGCGAAATGACCCTGCAGTTTTTTCGTTTTACTTATCGTTTTCGCATTTCGTGAAGCTGCAGATACCTATAGTTTACTTGTCGTTTTCCTGCAGCAAACCTGACCCGAAAACATGCAGCAAATCAGGCGGCAAATCATGCATCAAACCTGCATCAAACCTACCGCCAAACCTGCAGCAAACCTGCAGCAAACCTGCAGCAAATCATGCATCCGCTTGCACCATACAAATAAGGTACATCATAGCATTTGCCTCGCGCATCCGCTTGCGCGCGTACTTATATCAATTCATTTCGTGCTGGTTTATCCGCATGATATCCTGCAGCTTCCTAGAAATTAATTCTGATTACCTTAATCATATAAATAAGGCTTTCTGGTAATTGATGCAGCCTGTACCAGAATTTAATTTGCCAAACCCTATTGTTTTTGAAATCATTTGCGCCTAGATAATGGTCATACCAACACTGGCAACGGGCAATCATGCCACCGCCAGAAATCTAGAGGTTTACGACCATGACCATGCATGACATCAAAACTTTAAAAGCTGCTCAAGAAATTACTGGCAAGCTATCCAACCGAAATAGCAAAATGCCCGGTTCCACTTTTGCCATATCAGCCAAACATTGCAAGGTTGGCGGCAAGCTGGTTAATGTGAAGGGCAGTGTATGTGACCGCTGCTATGCTATTAAACTTCAGAACTTGCGCCCTAGTGTTGATAAGGGTTGGACCGCCAACTATTTAGCCGCAACTACCATGATTGCATCCAACCCTGACAAGTGGGCTGCAGGTGCTGCATTCCAGATCAATCGCATGTCCAAGAAATCCGGTGAAATGTATCACCGCTGGTTTGACAGTGGCGACCTTGCAAGTGTCGATATGCTGGCGGCAATCTGTAAAGCTGCAGTACTTACACCGGATGTGTCCCATTGGCTGCCCACCCGTGAAGCTAAAATTGTCAAAACATATCTGGCAAATGGTGGCGTTGTTCCTGCTAACCTTATCATTCGTATCAGTGCCACCATGATTGGCGATGCACCTATAAAAGGATATGCCAACACAAGCACGGTACACCGCAAAACTGATGCACCTGCAGGTCACATCTGCCCTGCTAGTCAGCAAGGCGGTAACTGCGGTGATTGTCGCGCTTGCTGGTCCTTTGACGTTCCCAACGTGTCCTATCCTTTGCACTAATTTAACCCTTTATCACTCTTAACCTTGAAAGGTTTAACACTATGACCATTTACTTGTTTTCAGGATATGACCGTCACAAGCCTCTATCAATCTTGTGCAATCTTTCACGCTCAAAACAGCTTGAGGAAGCCAAGCGTTTATCCAAGCAACATGGCATTGTCACAGGTCGCGATGTGCTTGGTGGCTTGCGCTTTGAGGTACGCCAACCTGCACACCATACCAATGCTGCAGTGCCGAACGGCATAGAAACACTTATCTACTAGGTTTGTCTTACAGGGCGGCACCTACGCTTGTGCCGTCTCATAAGACCAACCTTAACCCAAAAAGAGGAAAACCAAATGCAACTGATACTCAACATTTTAGCCGCCCTAATATCCCTTGCAGGTCCATTTATTATTGGTGCTGCAGCCCTAGAAATCGGTGGTCAAGATGCCGCCATTACCGCCGTCATCCTGTCTCTGGCAATCCTGCCAATCACTGCCGCCTATTTGATCAAGTAAGGATAACACAATGCAGACTGCACAAATCCAAGACCTGAAAATCGGTGAAGTATTCAAGCGTAAGCCAACCGCTAAAACGACTTTCACCCGTGACGTATTTTGCCGCTCTACTCGCAAATATATCTGTATTCCAGATGACTATATTTGGGGCGGTGGAATGGAAATGCGCGGCACCATGATCGTTTATGTCGGGTTCGACTATTGAGCCGTTACCCGTACACCGTTGCGCTGGCTTCAACCCTGTTGAATGCAGCATTTATCGCAAGCCTGTTGCTTGTCCTAATCTAACCAAATCGAGGAACTAATCATGTTGCGCCACCACCTACACCGCCCTGCGTTCTGGCTTGATCTGGTCGCAGGGGCTGCGTTTCTGCTGGTCCCTGCGTTCATCCTGCTGGTCGCTAACACGTTTATCTATGCTTAAAATAAGGAAGTACTGCCATGAAATATAACCTACACGTCTTTTTTGATGCGGGTGATACCGTTGTCTGGAACAAGGTTCACGATAACGAATTTCGTGTGTCTTTTGAAAGTCTCGCAGAGGCTCAGGAATTCGTCGCTATGCTGGTGAGGGTGTAATGATTATGGATGACCAAACCGACACCCTTCTGCAGGACTTCCTAAGCGACATGTTCGCCCCTGCATATTGCCCTGCTAATCCTGTTGATGATGACACGGCCAAAGTGGACCCGTTTGCATACCGTGCGTGGCGTCCAGCGTATGCAGGGCAGGAGCCACCATTTTAAGATGTTATCCTGTATCGCTTTGGTACTTGATTAACTAACCGCTTACGACTACAAAGCCAACATACCAACAGGAGCAAAAATGAGTATTCAAATGGACACTTGGATTGATAGTAGCAATGTTGAACAGTGGAAAAAGGGCTGCAAACGTAAAATGAGTAAAAGCAATCAAGCACTGCAAGGAATGGCAACATCTGCTACGCTTAGCACGCCCTCTGTAGCAGCATCAGGCGCAACAACGGTCTGGGCAAATGGGCCACAGCATCCACCACAACTTAAACTGTTTAGTTACTTCAGAACAGACCACCAAAATTCGACCTACAGACAGATCAGAATTCTAAGCTGGCACATCTCGGTAGAACACACTAACACCACCCCCTGTATATAAGAAAGAACAGGCCCATTACAGGGACCAAACGAAAGCTAAAATGATGACCAATGATGTAGAAACAACTAACCCTGTTAATGTCTTGAAAGCACTTCAGATATTTCAGACACTGTACGAGAAAAGTACGGTGAACCATATAATTGTTTTTATGCACGTAATCAGTGAAAGCCTTAAAGGTAATGTTGTGCATATGCGTGAGATGCCAAACGATTTGGGCATGACACAAACCACTGTAAATAGAATAGTTCGCCACCTTGGCGACCGTAGCTATATCCATGAGAATGGTTTGCAGTTGGTAAAGATTACAACCGATATGACTGATGAAAGGATGCGACTTGTGAACATCACAGCCAAAGGCAAAAAGGTCGCGGAACATATGTTGGAGAAAATTTATGGTAAAAGCTAATCACCTAAAGCACATCACCCAGCGCGGTAAGACCTACCGCGTCTCAATGCAGCCTAAGACAGGTAAGCGGCTCACAGCCACCTGTCAGACGCTGGCTGAAGCGGTACAGGTGCGCGATGAAATGGTTCTAGGCACTTGGACAAATCGCCACGCAGACGGCAGCCACAAAACGCAGACCTTGGGCGAGGCATGGTCGGACTATCTTGATTATCGTTTTGCAAAATCAGCTAAGGCAGACCCTCGCAGGTTCCGCTGGTACGAGAAAACTATTCTTGGTTTCTTTGGACCGTCCACATCTTTGGATGATCTGAACGCTGTCAGAATGTCCGACTTTTATGACGAACTAACCATCAATAGGCAGTACTCAGCAACGGTTGTTAACTATATCGGCACACTACTGCAGATGTGTCAGAAACGTGCGTACAGCAGGGGCAGACGGTCCACTGAGCCATGCCGCATGGAGTACCGCAAGCAGACCACAGGCCGCGTCAGGTTCCTGTCAGACACTGAAGAAATGCAGTGCTTGGATTGGTTTGAAAGCACAGGCAAAGAAATGTTTGCTGACCTGTTTATGTTATATGTAGACACTGGCTTGCGTAAGTCTGAAGCGTTCAATTTGACATGGCAGGATATCGACCTGACCACTGGACGCATAACCGTCTGGGTCAGCAAGACCGACCAGCCCCGCACAGTCAAGATGACAAGCAGGGTCAAGAGTATCCTGCGTAACCTGCACCTGTCGCGCAGTGCCACCCAGAACACAATCTTTGGGCATATGTCAGACCGCAGGTTCTACCGCGTGTTCATCGAAATGCGGAACGCTATAGGTGTTGGTGATGACCGCCAGTTTGTTGTGCATATGCTACGCCACACCTGCTGTACCAGATTGCTTGGCGCAGGTGTAGACATACGATCTGTCATGCAGTGGATGGGCCATAGCAGCTTGGAGATGACCCAACGCTACGCACACTTTATCCCGTCCAGCTTGGACAATGCAGCGGATGCTTTGGACAACAGAAACACACGGCCTGTGCCGCAAGATAAGCGAGTGATTTCAATACGTTAAGCTGGTACAGGTACGGTACATAGATGGTACATGGTACGCAGATATAGCTTCTAACCACTTGAGATTACTTAACTTTTTCTCTTGTCAACAGTAGCCTGCACTGCTACCACCCCCACATGTACTGTAACCACACCAGCTTAGACCTGCTCTTTGGCCTTATTCTTATGGCTAATCAGCAGGTTTTTTTGGCACCTTTGCTGTCTAGTCACATGTGGTTTTACCACCAAAGACTGTTACCAGCGCGGTGTACCACCCGTACCACCCTCTCAAAATCTCAAGGTTGCACTATAGCGCAGCCCTCATTCTAAAGGATAAACTGAATGACAAACGATCTGTATTTGACACAAGTGGCACTCGAAAAAGAGAGCCGTTCAATGACTATCCAGAGGTTTGAAAGTGACCTGACCGACAAGAAACAAGATCGGCAGGAAGCCAGCACATTCTATGGCAAGCCACTGATGAAACGGGCCATCGAACCCATGTTAAAACGAATCACTGAGGTGTACGCAGAAGCTGAAACGGGTGGCACTGGGAAGCGGCTATCTAGCATCCAGTTTATGAAGATGCTGGACCCTGATGTTCTCTCATTTATCTCTGCAAAAATTATCATTGACCGCATCACAAGCAAGAACAGGCTACAAGATGTGGCTATGAACTGTGGCATAGCGATTGAGGATGAGGTGCGTTACGAGAGTTTCAATGCAGCACATCCAGCACTGTTCTATAAAATCAACAAAG
>ENA-OSJC01004108-OSJC01004108.1-marine-metagenome-genome-assembly--contig:-NODE-4108-length-10116-cov-14.914135_pt1 | contig 10116 bp, 11 predicted proteins | sample MGYA00237885_ERZ534234 | MGnify/ENA primary metagenome ERZ534234 (study PRJEB26413, sample SAMN06343907) | marine metagenome | isolation source: coastal waters | place: Atlantic Ocean: West Antarctic... | reverse complement strand
GTAATTTCCATTAAGACTTATTCTAATGGATAATAAATATCCATACTAATTATGAATACACAAATTAGACCAGCTGCCACAGTCATCTTAATGAGAGAAGGCACCGATACTTTTGAAATATTTATGGTAAAGCGAAGCATGAAGTCTTCATTTGGTAGTTTGTATGTTTTTCCTGGCGGCACTCTTGATGTCGAGGACTCACTACCAGAGATGTATCAGCATTGTGAGAGCCTTAGCGATGACCAAGCCTCATCAAAACTTGTACTTCAGCAAAATGGTTTGGCCTATTGGGTTGCATGTATTAGAGAATGCTTTGAAGAGGCTGGGATTTTACTGACCAATAAGAGCGATACGCTTTTACAAGATTCAAAAAAATTAGATGCTTACAGGCAGAAGCTAAATTCAAAAGAAATAACTTTCTACGAGATCTGCAAAGAAAATAACCTGCAGTTGCGAGCAAATAATATTGTTCCATTCGCGCATTGGGTTACACCTGATATTGAGCCTAAACGATTTGATACTAGGTTTTTTTTAGCTAAAGTCCATTCCGAACAACTTGGAGTTCACGATGGATTTGAGCTGACTGAAAGTTTTTGGATATCACCCGCTAAAGCCTTAGAGCAATTTCATAAAGGCGAGATGAATATGATTATGCCAACGATAAAAAGCTTAGAGGATCTAGCTCAATTTTCGTCAAGAGAAGAGGCTTTTAATAATTTTAAAGATCTTGAGGATGGAGCGATTACTCCAATTCTTCCCAAGTTTATCAAGAAAGATGGAGCCTGGATTGGCTTTTTACCAGGAGATGATGGATATGACAGCCTCTAAATCACTCATTCAAAAAATTACTGCTTCTAATGGAGGAGTTTTTACTGGACCTGGAACTAACAGCTATTTAATTGGAACAGAGGATATTACCCTCGTTGATCCTGGTCCAAAAATTGATGCCCATCTCTCTAATTTATTGGAACTTGGAAATAATAAAATTAAAAGAATACTCGTTACCCACACCCACCCTGATCATTCGCCAGGTGCCAAGATATTGGGAGATAAGTTAAATGTTCCATTAATGGGTAGGTTAGTTGCCAAAGACGATTCAAGACAAGACAGAACATTTAAACCTGATCAGATTCTTAGTCATGGCGATACGATTAAAACAAGTGAATACAACATTGAAGTAGTTCACACTCCTGGTCATGCATCCAATCATTTGTGTTACCTGGTCCCAGAAGAAGCGACTATGCTAACCGGAGATCATATTATGAATGGTTCTACTGTTGTTATTGCTCATCCTGATGGTTCTATGAAAGAATATCTTGACTCACTTGCGCTCCTAAAAAATTACGCATTTAATAGAATTGCTCCAGGGCATGGAGATTTTCTTGGAGACCCATTTGCAGTGGTTGACTGGATTATTGCGCATAGATTAGAGCGTGAAAGAAAGGTAGTTACAAAACTAAAATTACTCTCTTCCTGTGATTTAGACACCCTTGTTAAAGAGGTTTACGATGATGTTGATGTAAGACTTCATCCTATCGCACTATGGAGCTTAGAGGCTCATCTGAAGAAGCTGGCAGATGATCAGGTGGCTGAATTTGATGCAGCAAATAAAACTTGGTCCCTCAACCATAATCAATAATGGTTACTTTTTTGCTTGGCTGCCTTTACTTGGTCTATGGGCTTGTTTTGGCTTGGCTTTTAATAAATAAATTTAGTTTTCTAGGGTTTCTTTTTAATCCAAAAAATAAAAAAGGTTTTTTAATGCTTGAGCTTCCATATATTGCACTGTGTTTTTTAGCGATACTAGAACAAGTCCACTGGTTTTTAATTCTGCTTCTTACTCTTCATATTCTTAGCTCCGCCACGCTCATTTTGCAGCCACACTATTTCTATGAATCAAAAGATGAGATGGGTGATATGGATGAAACATTCATTATTAATAGCATGATTGGAATACTTACAGCATCGGGAGTTTTTTGTATTTATATTAGTTGGCTATAGACTTAATTTATTTGATATTAAACTCTCAACAACACTTGGATCTGCTAGAGTTGAGGTATCTCCAAGATTGCCAAAGTCACCTTCCGCCACTTTTCTTAATATTCTTCTCATGATTTTTCCCGATCTTGTTTTTGGAAGCCCGGGAGCCCACTGAATTAGGTCTGGTTTTGCAATTGGACTAATTTCATTAGCAACAAACTTCTGCAGTTCAGCTTGTAACTCAGCAGTTTCTTCTTCGCCCACCATAAGGGTTACATATGCATAAATACCCTGACCTTTTATAGGATGTTCAAAACCAACAATAGCGGCCTCGGCCACCTTTGGATGCAGTACTAGTGCGCTCTCAATCTCTGCAGTTCCTAGCCTATGCCCAGAAACATTTAAGACATCATCAACTCTTCCAGTAATCCAAAAATATCCATCTTTATCTCTTTTGGCACCATCACCAGTAAAGTATTGGTCAGGATACGTTGAAAAGTATGTATCTATCATTCGTTGATGATCGCCATAAATACTTCGAATTTGACTGGGCCATGATTGTGTAATAATTAGATTACCAGAATTGTCTCCTTCCAATATTTCTCCCTTCTCATCCACAAGCTCAGGTTTTACTCCAAAAAATGGTAGGGTTGCTGAGCCTGGTTTCACCGGAGTAATTCCAGCAATGGGCGAAATTAGAACAGATCCAGTTTCGGTCTGCCACCATGTATCTATAATTTGGCATTCTTCATTTCCAACTATTCTGTAATACCATTCCCAAGCCTCAGGATTAATTGGTTCACCAACTGTTCCTAGCAGTCTTAGAGATTTCCTAGAAGTATTCTTAACATGCGCATCACCCTGAGCCATCAAAGCTCTCAATGCTGTTGGAGCAGTATAAAATATTGAGATTTGATGTTTATCACAAACCTCCCAAAATCTTGATGGAGAAGGGTAGGTAGGAATTCCTTCAAACATCAGGCTGGTAGCAGCATTAGATAGCGGGCCATACAGAATATATGTGTGCCCAGTAATCCAACCGACATCTGCTGTACACCAATACTTATCTGTTTCTTGATGCCCAAACAAGTATTTAAAACTTAAATGTGCTCCAAGTAAGTAACCGCCAGTTGTGTGCATCACTCCTTTCGGTTTCCCAGTTGAGCCTGAGGTATATAAAACAAAAAAAGGATCTTCTGCATCCATCGGCTCACACTCACACAGCTCTGATGCATCAGTAAATACTTGTGAATACTTAATATCTCTTCCTTCTACCCATGGAATTTCTAAGAATGTTCTTTCGACAACTAGACAATACTTAACACCAGGGCACTTAGAAAGGGCAATATCTACGTTGCGTTTTAGTGGAATTGTTTTGCCACCTCTAACCCCCTCATCAGCTGTGATCACAATGCTGCAATCAGCATCTAAGATCCTATCTTTTAAAGACTCGGGAGAAAAACCACCAAATACTACTGAATGAATTGCACCAATTCTTGCGCATGCAAGCATTGCATAGGCCGCCTCAGGGATCATAGGCATATAGATGCAGACTCTTGAGCCTTTTTCTGCACCTAAATCTTTTAGTATGTTTGAAAACTTACATACGTTCTGATGCAATTCAAAATATGAGATCTCTTGAGATTGATCTGGCTCATCTCCCTCCCAAATAAGAGCAATTTTATCCCCATATTTTTCTAAATGCCTATCAATGCAATTAAAGGCAATATTGAGTTTTCCACCTTCAAACCATTTTGCCTCTGCAAACTTATTATTATGAACAGTCGTAAATGGCTTACTCCATGAAAGGTTTTGCAAGGCAGCGTTTCCAAAAAATGTCTCTGGGCTCTCAATTGATTCCTTATACATGGCTGCATATTCATCTACATTTTTTATGTGAGGATTTTTTAAAGTTTTTGGTGGTTGATAAATCTTATCGCTCATAAGCTACCGATAAAATTTTAGAGAATAGAGGGCTGAGGATTGATAAAATTCTTGCCTCGAGGGTCTGACATAATTTTATTAATCAACATATCATAATCCGAACCGCCGCTCTCCAAATCAATATCTGATGCATTGATAATAAGTAGAGGGGCATTTTCAAAGTAAAGAAAAAATTTAGAATATGCATCATTGAGCCTTTCCAAATAATCTACTGTAAGAAATTTTTCGTCAGGATTTCCTCTTTTATTGATTCTATCCAGTAATACTTCAACTGGCGCCTGCAAGTAGATCACTAAATCTGGTGATGGAGCATCTAATGTTAGATGTTCATAGACTTTGTCATACAAACCCATTTCTTCTTCAGAAAGAGTTACTTCAGCAAATAGCCGATCTTTTTGAATAAGAAAATCTGCAACTCGAACAGGTTCAAACAATGAGCGTTGTTTTAAATCTTCAATTTGCTGCATTCTCTGAAATAAAAAAAACAGCTGAGTAGCTAAAGCAGATTGTTTTGGATTTCTATAGAAGCTTTTTAAAAATGGATTTTCTGTAGGCTGCTCAAGAAAAACATCATAGTTAAAAGTTTCAGCAATTTTGTGAGCAAGCGTTGTTTTGCCTACTCCAATCGGCCCTTCAATGGCAATGTATTTTGGAAGTAAGGCTTCCTGTAAAGCTGGTTCCATAGGTTTTTCTTTCGTTTTGTAAAGATTAGCTTAACTCTTCCAAGAAACCAAATTTTTTCTCCACAGGTCCTTTCCTTGAATCTCTTAAGATTTGCAACATCTCAATTTTTCTTGGTCGATTAACTTTCTGAAACTCAGTCCACCAGCCCCCAATGCCTTGGACATCCATAGCTGCCTCTTCCCTGAGTAATAAAAAATCATACGCGGCTCTAAATCTTGGGTGATTTAAAATTTTATAAGGTTGATGCCCGAGACGAGTCTCAAGTTTGAGCTGCAAAGACCATATATCTTTAATGTAGCCATGAAATTTTCTAGGAATCGCTGTTAATTCTTGTTGTTCCCGAATAATTCTGTCCATGCTTCTAAAAAATTTCTTCAGGTTTAATGTGCCTTCCTCCTTTGTTTCTTCTATTAGTCTTGGCCACATAAGTGCAGCCAATAAAAATCCCGGAGTTACGGACTGATCTGCCTTTAGTCTATTATCAGTATTAACAAGTGCTGCCTGTTGAAATCTAAGACCAAAAGAATCGTTAGGATAATTTTTTGTGTTAATAAGGTATTTTAATGCACCAAATGATTGGAGCTTCTCAAAGTTCTCGGATGCTTTTTGAGAAAGAAAGATTTTACAAAACTCATCAAATAATCTTGCATTAGAAATATTTCCAAGAAGAGAGGCTTTTTGATGTATAGCTTCCTTAATATCTCCAGAAATTTTAAATCCTAACTTTGAGCTAAATCTTATCGCACGAAGACTTCGCACTGGATCCTCTTCAAATCTGAGCATCGGATCACCAATCGAAACAATAATTTTTTTCTGTATATGTTTAATTCCATTATGAAAATCATGCAAAATATTTTCTACGGGATCAAAATATAATGCATTAATAGAAAAGTCTCGCCTGACACAATCTTCTTCCAGGCTTCCCCAAACATTGTCTCTTAATATTTTTCCATCAGTGTCTTTAACCAATCCATCATTATTTTGTGTTTTTGAAGCATCAGCTCTGAAGGTTGATACTTCTATTAGTTCATTGCGGCTAAAAACATGAACGAGACGAAATCTCTTGCCAATAATCCGTGATGACCTAAAAATTTTTCTAACTTGTTCTGGAGTTGCGTTTGTTGAAACATCAAAATCTTTTGCTTTCATTCCGACAAGCAAGTCTCTAACGCATCCACCAACAAGGTAGGCTTGGTACCCAGATTTTTTTAATGATTTCACAACCTCCAAAGACAAAGGGCTAAATTTACTATCAGCTAGTATTTTTGGAGTTCGAGGGGAGGGAGCTTTATTTTTTTTTGTCAAAACTTAGATGCATTTGCTCAATATGCATGTATTAGCCGCCGAGCTGCTTTTCTTTGATTTCATCAAGTGTTTTGCAATCAATGCAATGCGTAGCTGTTGGTCTTGCTTCAAGTCTTTTTACCCCAATTTCAATCCCACAAGCATAACAGTATCCATAGTCGTCCTGTTTAATTTGCTCAAGAGACATAGCTATCTTTGATATCAGCTTTCTCTCTCTATCTCTAGTTCTAAGCTCAAATGCAAACTCTTCCTCTTGAGAGGCTCTATCAATTGGATCTGCATATGACTCACCTTTATTTTTTAGATGATTAAATGTCTTTTGCATTTCTTCTTTAAGATGCTCTCTCCAATCAATCAATACAGCATGAAAATGTTTTTTCATTGCCGCACTCATATACTTTTCACCCTTTCTTCCTTTGTAAGATGAAATGGGAGTTGATCTTTTTTTTGTTGCTACTTTCTTAACTGGAGCCTTCTTAACCGAAGCTTTCTTAACTGGAGCCTTCTTAACTGGAGCCTTCTTAACTGGAGCCTTCTTAACTGGAGCCTTCTTAACTGGAGCCTTCTTAACTGAAGCTTTCTTGGCTATGCTTGATTTAGCTTTAGTCGCTGTAGTTTTGATTTTTTTTGTATCAGCTTTTTTTGGCATACTTTAATTAAAAAATTTTTTAAGGCGACTGAAATTATCAGAAAGAACCATATTAAGCTAGCTTTTTTGAAAACTTTTTAATGTTTCTTGATAACCATCTTTTGTTAGTCTTGGCCCAAATGTTTCTACAACGCGGGCTGCACCATAATTTGCAAATTCTGCGCATGCTTTTAAATCATGTTCTTGTAGCAATGCAAACATAAAACTTCCAGCATACATATCTCCAGCACCATTAGTATCAACAGGCTCAATGTTAACCCGCGGCGTCTTAATAATTTCACTTGAATTAATTACAGCACTTCCTTCTGCACCCATTGTTACTATGGACGTATAGTTTTTAGATTGCAGAAGATCAAATGCTTGATTAAGATCAGCAGCTCCAACAAATGCCATGAATTCATCGTCATTACCAAAAATAAAATCTAAGCCGAAAGCCTCTATTTCTTTAAATTTATCTTTAAAACCAGCAACAATTCCAGGGTCTGATAATGAAAGAGCAATCTTGACCTCTGGGAAACCTTTGAGATGCTCGAGTACACTTAAAACACATCCGTAGTTCTCATTGCTTGTGACCATATAGCCCTCAACATAAAAAATTTTTGAATTAGCAATTTCATCCAAATCAAGATCTTGAGAATCCATAAAAGAACTAACACTTAATGAGGTTGTCATAGTCCTTTTCGCATCAGGGGTAACCAAGATTAAGCATTTACCAGTCGGCATAGAGTCCGCCGCAGCCATATCGCCCTTATGAGATACCCCAGCTGCTTTAAGGCTCTCTAAATACCTGATTCCATCTTCATCATTCGTGACTTTGCATGCATGAAAGCAAGAGGCTCCATAGCTAGCTGCAGCAACCAAGCTGTTGGTGGCGGAACCCCCACAATCCGAGACGGTCTCAGCACCAGATTCAATGAGTCGATTGATAATAGGCGCTTGTTCTTCTGGGCTAGAGAGAGTCATTTGGTCAATCTCTAAGCCAAGCTCTTGAATTAAATCATGCGGCACTTTGAAAACAGTGTCGACCAAAGCATTTCCAATTGCACTAATATCATTTTTCATTTTAAAACTCCTTTAAGGTGAGGTTAATTTTTTCTATAGTTTGATCAAGAATGCTTGAGTCATGTGAAGTTGAAATAAAACCAGCCTCGTATTTTGACGGCGCAAAGTATATTCCATTCTTGAGGGCTGTATTAAAAAATTTTATAAATAATTCATCATTCGTCTTTACAACTTCATCAAAATTCTTTGGGAGCTCCTCTGAAAAAAAGAATCCAAACATTCCACCTATGGAAGCATGCGAGAATGGGATACCTTTTGCATCACACATTTCTTTAATTTTTGATAATACGTATTTTGATGCATTTTCTAGCTTCTGAAATGGGTTCGTATCAATTAAGGAAGTCATCAGAGCTATTCCTGCACTCATTGCCAAAGGATTGCCAGATAAAGTACCTGCCTGATACACAGGACCAAGTGGCGCTAATTGATTCATAATTAATTCCTTTCCACCAAATGCTCCAACCGGGAGACCTCCTCCAATTACTTTGCCCAGGGCTGTGAGATCAGGCTTGATGCCATAAAGCTCTTGAGCTCCACCCAATGAAACCCTAAAGCCAGACATAACCTCATCAAAAATTAGAACAGCATCTGTTTGGTCACATAAATCCCTTAGGGTTTGTAAAAAATGACTTTCCCCAGGAACAAAACCCATATTCCCAGCAATAGGCTCTACAATTATTGCAGCCAAGTCATCTCCAATTTCATTCACAACCTTGGAAACAGAATCTGGATCATTATAAGGACAACTATAGGTCAGTTTTGCCAGTTCATCAGGAATTCCGGGTGAATCAGGTAGACCAAAAGTCGAAACACCAGAACCAGCCTTTACTAATAAAGAATCTACATGACCGTGATAGCATCCTGTAAATTTAATAATTTTATTTTTCCCGCTGTAACCTCGCGCTAGTCTGATACAACTCATAGTTGCTTCAGTTCCTGAATTAACCATTCTCAGCTTTTGCATGCTGGGAACTTGAAATTTGATTAGCTCTGCCAACTTATTTTCTATTCCTGTTGGGGCACCATAGCTGGTTCCAAGTTCAAGCTGTTGTTTTACCGCGTCAATAATAATTGGGTTTGAGTGCCCTAGAATCATTGGACCCCATGACCCAATAAAATCTATGTAATTATTATCGTCTTCATCTGTAAGGATTGGACCCTTTGCAGATTTAAAAAATATTGGATTAGTGCCAACATTTTTAAATGCCCTTACTGGAGAATTGACACCTCCGGGCATTAAGGTTTTGGCTTTGTTAAAAAGTAAGTCTGAATTTGTTCTTTTTAATGACACTTAATTAATCTTTATTTTCTATTTTAAGGTTCGATTTAATATCGGCAATCATATCAAATTAAGAGTTTTATATTTAATTTAATGACTCATTAATAATGAAATATCTCAATTAAAACTTGAAAACTGCCGCAATAATTCCAAGCAATAATAATATAACTGGCACTTCATTAATAACTCTGAGCTTAAAGCCAGTCCAATTATGATTATGAGTTGAAAGTTCTTGCATAATCTTCCAGCACATTAGCTGATAACTCACCAATAAAACAACCACAATAATCTTCATTACAATCCAGTCTTGAGTAAAAAATACTTTCCAATCAGCGCTCAGTGAGCCCATCATGATTCCAAAAATTAACGCTAAAATTCCAAGTGGCGTAATAAAGTTAAATAGGTTTTTTTCCATAATAGAAAATTGATTTTTTACTTCTAGACTGTCACTTTCAGCATGATAAACAAATAATCGTGGTAGATAAAAAATGCCCGCAAACCATGAGACCATAAAAAGAATATGCAGGGTTTTATAAATAAGATATAAGTTCATTTCAATTATTTTATCTCTTCTAACACCAGCATAACGAAAAACTTTCCTCTTTCTATTGTTGAATCTATTTTTAATCCTATAAACTACTCAATAATGGACAATGAATCATCTTCAATAAATTTAACTGCTAATGCCATTCAGCGCATACAGTCTTTATTGCCTGCGAGTGAAACAAATAACTTTCGTGTTTATGTGACTGGAGGAGGGTGCTCGGGTTTTCAGTATGGATTTAAATTTGATGAAAGCCCTGCAGGTGACGACGACATTATTCCGTTTCCGGATTTCTCTATCCTACTTGATTCTCTGTCCTACCCATATCTCTATGGATCTTCGTTAGATTATGTGGAAGATCTTTCGGGCTCTAAATTTATTGTAAGCAACCCTAATGCAAAAACTACGTGTGGATGCGGAGAGTCTTTTACGACTTAAATTTAGTTATTTTTCCGAGCAAACCTTTCCGTTTTCCAGCTATCAAAGGGTTATTTGCAATTCTTTGACTTGCCAGCCATCCGAAAGCCATAGCCTCTATTGATTGAGGGTCATACCCCATGAGCTCAGATGAAACTATAGGCAAAGAAATATGATGACCAATTCTCTCGATCAGAAATAGATTTTTAATTCCTCCTCCACACACAATAATTTCATTTATTGATTGCTGTT
>ENA-OSJC01004105-OSJC01004105.1-marine-metagenome-genome-assembly--contig:-NODE-4105-length-10121-cov-11.669853_pt1 | contig 10121 bp, 10 predicted proteins | sample MGYA00237885_ERZ534234 | MGnify/ENA primary metagenome ERZ534234 (study PRJEB26413, sample SAMN06343907) | marine metagenome | isolation source: coastal waters | place: Atlantic Ocean: West Antarctic... | reverse complement strand
AATAAGCTGCGATTTGTACCAGCTCTTAAACGGGGCGATAGAATGGCCGCAGTGCATTTGAATAATTCAATCAAATTGGAATGGGCTATCTTTGTATTAATTATTGCATCAACTGCTACGCTGACATCCATTTTTGCAATTCCATCATGAAAATCAATTATATCCACTAATATGAAAATTAAGTCTGCTTGTCCGATGATCTGGACTGACAGGACAAATGATAGAAAGCTAGTTTTACTGATATTTCATAATCTCTACGATTATAGTATTTTGGAACCCATATAGAACCTGCAGGGGTTTCACCAAAGTGGTGATCTTAGCTAAGTCATTACTTTAAATGGCGCCACTATACGGACTCGAACTGCCCCCGATGTCACATATCCTCAATGATTTCTGCTTCAACCTCAATTTCCACTCGGTAGTCACCAATCAGTTGAGCAACAACAATCAGGGTGTTGACTGGCTTAATCGCGGCGAATACTCGACCGTGTGCCATCGACACCGCAAAAGCATCGGTAGCGTCTGTGATATAGATACGGGTGCGCAGAACTTCGCCCATGCTTGCCCCCAAAGTAGAAAGGCTTGCTGAAATTTTATCCAGAATGAAGGTTGTCTGAGCTCCGGCATCCTGTGGCGCTACCGCCCGATCAAATCCTGCGGTTGCGGTAGTCCCCGACACTAGAATGCGGTTACCAACACGCTGGGCCCGACAATATCCAGCAATATCTTCCCATTTACTACCAGTCAGGACGCGCTTTGCCTCTCGCCGATAGTCAATCTTTGTAGCCTCAAACCCATTATGAAAACCAGTCAGATGATGGCTCAGGTCACCAGAGGCGGTCAGAAAAGGCGGCTTGCGGTATTCATCGCCGCAATCGCCGGGGATATCATTGTTAAAATTCTCTTTTAGGAGTTCGTGATCTTCGGCGTCCAAGGCAAAACTAAAAAGCTTGGCATTATCTGCAATATGGTTGCGTTCGCCTAACCGAGCACCGATGATTACACCTGCAACACTGGATTGCTCCAACACCCAGCGGGTCGCCACATTCGACGTGGAAACTCCATGTTTTTTGCCTATCTTAGCCGTAACCGCCAACAGGGCCTGGAACTGCTCCCAACTACCCGCTGTGTCGATGAACCGCTTGTATTTCATTTTACTCCAGTCGGGAATATCGACAGGTTCAGGCATGCCCAGCCAGCGATCCGACAAAAAACCACCACACAATGTGCCATAGCCAAATAACTGCGTATCGGTGGTTTTACACAGGGCGGCCAATGGCCCAGCTGCACGCCTGTCTAAAAGTGAAAACGGTACTTGATTGGTCAACAGAGGGATCCCATCAGACAGGGCAAGTTGCAAATGTGCTGCGTCAAAATTGGTGACACCAATTTCAGTGATCAATCCCTCTTGACGCAAAGCCGCAAGTTCGTGCAAGGCATCCAGCCATGCAGGATGGTCGAACATCCACCAATGAAATTGCAGAAGATCCACCCGATCCACCCCAAGCCGATCCAACCGCTCTTGCACCCCAGAACGGACGACCTGGGCACTCATCTCACCCGGTTCGGGACACCACTTGGTGCAAAGGATTGGTCGGTCAGCCTGGCCATGGTAGCGTTTCAAAAAATGCCCCGAAATGATTTCTGCACTACCGTAGTGATCAGCCATATCAAAGGTAGTAAATCCTTGCCGCATATAGATATCTAAATCATCCGCACCATTTTCGGGGTCGATTATCTTGCCATTCTTCTCAATATCGGCAACCTGCCATAACCCGGTAAGAACCCTGCTAATCTGCAGGGTTTTGCCAAGCGATATCTTTTCTGGCAGAGGGGGAATCATCTTGTTTTCTTCTCTGAGCGAAGGGTCAGTTTAACCAAATTTTGCATCACAACGTAGTTGAAGCTACAATCGATAAGCGCGCCTTCAGCCATCAGGCGGCGCACAGCCAAGTGTCTCAACATTATCGCCATCACCGAACAGAAATCACCCTGCCCACGTAGGTTGACCACCACACCTGGGCTAGATTTGTACAAGGTAAACACATCACGTAAAACGGAATAAATCTCTTCTCTAAGCGCAGGTCGATCGATTTTAACAATGCCAAATGTGTTCATTTTTACCCTATCATCTCTACTTGGACCAATTTGGAATACTGTCCCTTAACCCAATCAACACAAAATACTTGACTAAACCAGAATGACATACATATGATTAATTTCACAGATAAAATCAAGGTAATTCCTTATATCGATGGGGCAGTAAATGGCGGACAAGACCAGCGAAGGAAGTTTTTGGTTGTATGATCTGAAAGTCCACACGGTGATTGGTGATCGCGCCGCAGTGTGCCACCACATAGAAGGTGACAGTTTTCAGGTTTTGGGTGAAAGTCTCGTTTTTAATGAGGGCCAGAGAGTTTCGATGTATGCTCTGGCTGCGCTTCTCCCATTACTGCCTGCTAAACAACGCAACACCAATGCATGTGACTGGATGTCCACAGACGCCGAAATCGCCTGTCCAGACCCCCATTGTGGTGGACGGTTTCGGATTGAGCGTACTGCGAAACGGTGGTTCTCTAATGCCGAAACCACCGGTCTTCCTGAGGCGCGTTCGGCCCCCTATTGGCAGAAACCTGGTACCATTGAATGAACATTTCGAAAACGGTTCAGTTAAATGATAACCATACAATATCCAGGGTTATCAAAGGGGGCTGGCAATTGGCCGGCGACCATGGTTCGGTGGACCGGATCAATGCAGTTGCCGACATGGAGGCATTTCTGGACGCAGGCATAACCACATTTGATTGTGCTGACATATACATAGGTGTTGAGGAGATGATCGGCGACTTTATCGGCGATCTGCGCCGTCGTCGTGGCCATTCGGTTGCAAATCAAGTCTGTGTGCACACAAAACTTGTGCCTGATCTTACTCGTTTGCCTAACTTACGTCCAGACGAAGTCGAAGCGATCGTTGATCGTTCTTTGCAACGCTTACAGGTAGACCGCCTGGATTTGGTTCAATTCTATTGGTGGGATTTACAGTTGGGCAACGCTGTTGACTCGTTGAATGTCCTCAAGGATCTGAAAATAAAGGGAAAAATAAAAAACCTTGGTACAACCAATTGGGATGCGAATGCTATGGATCCTTTCGTCCGTGATGGGTTTGATATTGTTTCTGCACAGGTCCAGTATTCTGTATTGGATCGTAGACCTGCCGGTAATCTGACTGAATGGGCGACTCAAAACAGTGTTCAATTTCTATGTTATGGTACCCTCGCAGGTGGGTTTTTGACGGAAAATTGGCTTGGGAAACCCGATCCAGGCTTTATCTTTCAAAACCGCTCACTAATCAAATACCGGCTTATCATCGATGAATTTGGTCCTTGGGACCAGTTTCAGCAACTACTTGGCACACTTAAGAATATTGGTGACCGACACGGGGTTTCAATTGCTGCAGTCGCCTCCCGGTTTGTGTTGGACCAGCCACAGGTCGCTGCGGCAATTGTGGGCGCGCGTTACGCTCGACACCTGCCCATGACCCTGGAAATATTTAATATTGAATTTGATGATCAGGATCATGCCGAACTAAACCAAATTTTGCACCAGTCGAATGGACCAACTGGAGAAGTTTTTGCGCTGGAACGTGACAGAAATGGCCGCCATGGCCGCATCATGAAATATAATCTGAACGCAAAGCCAAACGATCAAACTTTTGATAGCACAAACGGCGATGGCTGAGGCGCAAACCCCCATCCTTGAGACTCGCAACCTGACAAAGGACTTTGGATCCTTTCGTGCGGTAGATGGTGTTTCAGTGATGATCAAACCTGGGTCGATCACTGGATTGATCGGCCCCAACGGCGCTGGGAAGTCGACGTTTTTTAATGTGCTGACCGGCATTCTTGCTCCAACAAAGGGACAGGTATTCCTGAATGGTCAGGATATTACTGGACTGTCCCCAGATGTACTTTTTACCAAAAAACTTGCTCGCACATTTCAGATACCGCGTCCGTTCAAACGGATGTCGGTGTTGGAAAACGTTATGCTGGCTCCTACCGCACAAATTGGAGAGTGCATTTCCGGCCCCTTTATGAACACCCAAAGAATGCGTGCACAGGAAGAAGAAATTCGCACCCGTGCGCTGGAATTGCTCGAATTTGTAACGTTGGGAGATCTGGCTGATCAGGCAGCAGGCCATATATCGGGTGGCCAAACCAAGTTGCTGGAACTGGCACGGGTATTAATGGGTGATCCAGCGGTGATTTTGCTTGATGAACCAGCTGCAGGGGTCAATCCATCCCTGACCCGCATCCTAATTGAGAGGATAGAAGAGCTTAACCGGCAGGGCAAAACATTTGTAATCATTGAACATAATATGGATTTTATTATGCGCTATTGTGATCCGATCATTGCCCTGGCCGTAGGTGCTGTTGTGTTTCAGGGCACGGCGCAACAAGCCCAGAACAGCCCCACCCTACTGGATGCTTATCTGGGGGCACAGGCCGATGGCTGAGACCCTACTGCACGCCACAAATATTGTTGCCGGCTACGTCAAGGACCTGCCAATACTGAAAAAGGTAAGTATTAATGTCAAGAAAGCATCGCTGACGTTGATTATCGGTCCAAATGGTGCTGGAAAATCAACTTTTATTAAGGCTATTGCTGGTGTCGTTCCAGTCACTTCAGGAAAAATAACACTTAAAGGTCAGGATATTACCGGCATCCGGCCAGACCAGATGTCACAACACTCCATTGCCTACGTGCCGCAATCTGACAACATTTTCCGCGCTTTGACCATACGTCAAAATCTTGAACTAGTGCTACGTAAAAACCGGACAGCTATCGACAGAATTGACACTCTATTTATGCGATTTCCAATACTGAAAACCAAGCAAACTGAAAAGGCAGGGACATTGTCTGGAGGGCAACGCCAGATACTGGCGGTGAGCATGGCGCTGGCGGCCGAACCAATGCTTATCCTGATGGACGAGCCCTCAGCCGGTCTGTCTCCCAAGGCCGCACAGGAGGTTCTACAACTGGCTCGTGACCTCACTACCGAAGGGGTAACAATTCTGCTGGTTGAACAGAACGTTAATCAGGCGATGCGCCTTTCGGATCATTGTTACATTCTCGCTGAGGGACAAAATCAGCATGATGCGGATGCGGCGGTGCTGCTGAATGACCCCATCGTAGGCGAAATTTACCTTGGCGGAAAACGGATGCGTGCCGAATGATTCAAAGCCTCACCGACGGTATTCTTGTAGGAGCAATTGTATCGCTAGGGGCGATTGGATTAACCATGGTCATGCATATGCTACGCTTTGCCAATTTCAGCCATGCAGAATTGTTGTCAATCGGTGCCTATAGCGCACTGGTATTTGATGCGCTGTTTTCGGGAATTCTTCCATCACTGGCCAACAATATCGGCCCATTATCAATGACCTGGGCGCTGATCCTGTCAATGCTATGTGCCATGGGCGTGACTGGGTTGTCGGCGGTATTAATCAACGAATTTGTCTTTAAACGCATCCGGGAAAAAGGGTCTGAGCTATCAATGGTATTTGCATCCTTCGGCGTGGCAATGATTATCCGCAATGTTTTGGGGTTGATATTTGGGCTTAAATCACAGCTTTACAGTAATGACATTGTATTCGCTGTGTTGGTCAGCTCCGAGCCTCAGTTATTGATTAAACCCGACCAGGTTTTTGTATTACTGGCGGCACTGTTGATCATGCTGGTACTGCATTTTGTGTTGTCCCACACCACCTTTGGCTATGCCCTGCGGGCGGTCGCTGAAAACCCCCCACTGGCAGAAGTATCCGGCATCCGACTGTCGCGGGTAATTGCACTCGTCTGGATCATTAGCGGGTTACTAGCCGCCGCAGCCGGTGTTTTTTATGGCCTCAATAACCACATCAACCCAGTGATCGGACGCGATTTAGTGCTGCCGATCTTTGCCGCCACCATCGTTGGGGGTATCGGTAGCGTCTATGGCGCAGTTCTGGGTGGTTTTATCGTGGGCATAGCGGCCAATATGGCGTTGTTGGTGTTGCCGTCCGGTTATAGCCCTGCGGTGCCATTCATAATAATCTTGGTACTGCTACTGGTGCGGCCTCATGGATTGTTTGGGGAAGCAGAAACATGATGGGCTTGGTTTCATATTTGGTGTTTTTTACCACGATTGCGTCGATCCTGGCTATTGCCGTGCTTGGGCTAAACCTGCAATGGGGCAATACTGGACTGTTCAACGGTGGCGTTGTCGCGTTTTTTGGCGCTGGAGCCTATGGCACCCTGCTGCTGGGCGGCACCCCACAGGCCGATCATATTGGGGGGTTCGATTTGTTTTACCCTCTAGCCTTGATTGGTGGGGCTGCCGCAGCCGGAATATTGGCCTGGGTGGTTGGACGGCTTACGCTACATCTACGCCACGATTATTTGGCGATTGCCACCTTTGGTGTTGCAGTAACATTTGAAAACGTCATGCGCAACGCACAGGGGCTTTCCGGAGGGGCCAAGGGTCTGCGTGGATTCAACAGACCACTTGAGGCTTGGGTAAATGACGGTTTTATTTATAATGTTCTGTTTCTAACGGTGGTCGTGGCACTACTGATCTGCACGTATTGGTTTCTCGAACGGCTGATTTGCTCACCTTATGGCCGTCAGCTACGGGCCATTCGTGAGGACGAAATTGCCGCCCGTTCACTGGGTAAAAATCCTGGAGCCATTCGACTGACGGCATTTATCACTGGGTCCTGTATCCTTGGCCTTGCCGGAGGACTTTACGCTACATTTTATGCGTTTGTCAGTCCTCAGGACGTTTTACCAACATTAACATTCCAATTGTGGGCGATGCTGATTGTTGGCGGTGCTGGTAACAATCGTGGCGCCATTTTTGGCACCTTCCTGATTTGGGGAACCTGGACCATAAGCGGCTGGAGTCTGGCGCGCTTTGCCCCGGTTGAAGTACAACTTTATACTGGAACGATGCAATTCATTTTAATTGGTCTTGTCATCGTTGGTATGTTATTGTGGCGACCGCAGGGATTGCTTCCAGAGCGGCTCGTTGTTTCACAATCCGGCACTAAGAAACTTAATTAAAACCAAATACACATTGGATTGGTGGACCTTGTAGTTATTTCGGGAACCTCTTTTGCAATCCATATAATAGGAAATGTTTTAATGATATTATTTCTTACTAAGGCCAAAACCTTCTTATTATCTCAAGGCGCAATTTTAAGGGCAAATATTATTTCTGGTATGTTATTAATTGTAGGTAGCCTTAATTATTGGATTTACCTAAGTAACCCTTACCCTTACCCTTAGCTCACTTGTGGCGGTCAGTTATTTCTCTTGATATCTTTATATAATTACTCCGGTCTTAATTTGTTAAACTTGCCATCCATTAAAGAGGTATAGAAATCTATACTTGTGCAACAAACTTTTAAGTTGATTATAAATTCATATAAAATTAGGGAACTTCTCTGACATATATCTGTCAGAGAAGTTACGCCAAATATTGGAAAAGCAGCAAAAGTAAAATTAAGAAACTTAATTAAAACCAAAGAAAGGAAATTATCATGATCATAAATAAAATGACCCAAATTGGGACAATAACAGCGGGTGTGCTGTTATGTATGTCGACGTTAGCAACTGGAGCGTTTGCGCAGAATTGTTCAGTAAAAATTGGTGCTGTGCTACCGACATCAGTTGACTGGGGCCGCCCAATTGCGGAAGTTGCACAATACGCTGTGGACCTTGCTAACGAAGCAGGTGGCGTATCAGGTTGCGACGTGAATCTGATTTTGCGAGACACTCAGGTCGACCCAAAAGTGGGCGTTGACGCCGCTAAGGCGCTAGTTGATCTAGATGGTGTGCAACTGTTGTTGGGGGCTGTTTCCAGTGGTGTATCCATGCCAATCTTGACCTCTGTGGCTGTGCCTTCAGACGTTCTGATGATGTCGTGCTGTTCCTCGTCCACCGCATTTACCGCACTTGCGCAAGAGGGTAAATCCAAGGGACTTTTCTACCGCACCTTTGCCACCAGTGGCGTTCAGGCGGCAGTTGGCGCAATGGTTGCGCGTGACAAAGGCTATGGTTCAGTTGCCATTCTTTACAAAAACGACGATTGGGGACAGGATATCAGTAAACTGATTGCTGCTAATTTTGAATCCCTTGGTATCTCGGTTACTTCATCAGTTGCCCTAAATGACGCACAGCCATCCTACCGGGCCGAAGTGACGCAAGCTCTGAAGGGTAAACCCGAAGCGCTGTACCTGGCACTCTACCCAACCGAAGGTGCTGCGGCCGTACGGGAATGGATTTCGCTTGGTGGCACACAGCACATGATCCTTGCAAACTCTCTGAAATCGGATGAGTTCCGTGACAATGTCGGATTGCAATATCTTGGGGATACCACTGGAACTGATACGGCATCACCGCGCACGGACTCAGCCAGTGCCTTTATTGACCTCTACAAAGCCAGATTCGAATCCGAACCAAACGGTCCAGGTCTGTCCAACAGTTTTGATGCGACAATGGTCGCTTTGTTGGCCATGCACGCAGCAGGAAAAGATGCATCAGGTAGTCAAATTGCCGCGCAAATCGTAAATGTGACAGATCCCAATGGCACGCCTGTTTCCGCAAACGCAACCGGATTTGCCAAAGCGACAGGTATTTTATCAAGTGGAGGCACTGTGATGTATCAGGGTGCAACTGGTAATGTTCGCTTTGACAGATTTGGTGATGTATCCGCACCGGCAGTAACATGGATTTTTACCGATTCAGGTACACAAGAAGCGAGCTATATAACTTTGGAAGAGGTTGATAAGTTCATGGCCTTAGTCAAATAAAGCGTTTCGCGCTTATATCTAGGCCTGAGAAGGCATGAACGCAGACTCCACTTTAGCTTTGGGGACTGTGTTAACTAAGGAGTAACCTGCTACTGGGGCGACGCTAACATGCGCGCCCCAGTACACATAAGATCGAACACCACAACCTCCCAATTGATCTACTCTAAGGCCGCAAGGAGTGATGACTTCAAGGCTGGTATTCTCTACAATAAGATAATCCTTGCAAGTATTTCAGATGATTATGAGCCACGGCAGTATATAGAGAGTTAGTTTTACTGATAATTCGTAATCGCTGAGATTATAGTCTTTTGGAACACATATAGAACCTGTGGGGGTTCTACCAATTTCGTGATCTTAGCTAAATCATTGATTTAAATAGTGCCCCCACACGGACAAGAAAAGCCTTAATTACTGTTATTCCTGCTTCTCCCTTTATTGCAGTTTTCGTCATCTTCATCCCGTAATGTTAACAATTGTTTATTTTTAGGGTAACACTCGACATTCTGGATAAAGTATCAACTTTTCATGAATTCTACGCAGCGTTCAGCAGTCATAATAACTGTAGCTTGTAAATTTCCTGATATCATATGGGGCATTATAGAAGCATCGGCCACCCGCATATTGTCTAAGCCATACAATTTTAGATTTGGATCAACTACGGACATGTTGTCAATTCCCATTTTACAAGTACCAGCAGGATGGTATAATGTTGTACAGTGCGCTCTTATTACATCACCGATCTCTTGGTCAGTTGTGGCGCCAGCCGAAGGAGCCACTTCAGATTCAATAAGCTCAGCAATAGGTGCTTGCTTAGCTATGTTTCGATTTATTCTTACTCCTTGGATCAGAGTATTTATATCGGTATGCGTTTCATCATTCATAAAATACTTTGGATCTATTGCTGGGTATTCCAGGGGATCGGCAGATCTTAATCTTATTTCACCGACAGATTTAGGACGTTGAAGAGTTGCATAAAAAGTAAATCCTGCATGCATTGTTTTATATCGCGCCAAATCCTGATCAGTCGCAGCAACAAAATAAAGTTGCAAGTCTGGATCTTTTATCTCAGATTTACTTTTAACATGTCCTCCCAAGGCAGCCCAACTTGATGTGATTATGCCTGTTTTATCTTTCCGCCATTCTTCGATAGCTTCTTCAATCTCGGTAGCCGACTTTCCACTGAGGCCGACATTTTCTTTCGAACGATACGTGATAGGAATATTAATATGATCCTGTAAATTTTTTCCAACACCTGGCAGATCAATTATTGGC
>ENA-OSJC01004103-OSJC01004103.1-marine-metagenome-genome-assembly--contig:-NODE-4103-length-10122-cov-3.717173_pt1 | contig 10122 bp, 4 predicted proteins | sample MGYA00237885_ERZ534234 | MGnify/ENA primary metagenome ERZ534234 (study PRJEB26413, sample SAMN06343907) | marine metagenome | isolation source: coastal waters | place: Atlantic Ocean: West Antarctic... | reverse complement strand
CAAAAAATTTGTTTACATTTTCTTTTACAAAAGTAAATAAAATCTTAAGTAAAAGTTTATTTCTAAAATATGATAAAATTATATTAGATATTTCTAATAATAAAATTTTTGAAGAAAAAAAATTTATAAAAATTTTATCTCTTTTAACAATAGAATTTAAAGAAAATATAATTTTAATAGATAGTATGGGAAAAGAAATGTTAAATAATTATGAAAAAATTCATTTTTCAACACTTATTTGTCCTTATTTTTTTAATAATGAATTTAAATTCAAAAAGAGGAAAAAAGTTAAATATCTTATTGGTCAAAAGTTTATAATATTGCCCCCGAGCTATAAAAATGTAAAAATTAAAAGCTTAAATAAAAAAATAGAAAATTTAATGATTAGTTGTGGTGGTTCAGATCAGAATCAGAATAGTTTAAAAATATTAAAATTTTTAGAAAAAATAAATATTAGGTTAAAAATAAATATTGTGGTAGGTCCATTTTTTTCCAAAGAATTGAAGATTAAAATAGATAATTTTAAGATAGCCTCATATAATAAAATCAATATTTATAATAATCAAAAAAATTTAAAAAAAGTAATTTCAAATTCCCAAATTTGTATTATATCTTCAGGATTAACAAAATATGAGACAGCATCAACTGGATTACCAAGTATAGTATTTAATGAAAATAAAAAACAAAAAATATTGAATAAAAGTTATGAAAAAAAATATTTATCTTTAAATATTGGTATGATTAATAATTTAAATAAATATAAAGTAAAAATAATAAAACTAATGAAAAACCCTCATGAATTAAAAAATTTTTATATTAAATCAAAAAAGACTGTTGATTTTAATGGACCTCAGAGGATTTTCGAAACAATAGGAAAAAACTAATGTTTTTAAAAAATAATTCTAATTTTAAATTCTTAAAGCCTTATATAATAGCTGAAATAGGTTCTAATTTTAATCAAAGTATTGATTTAGCTTTTAAACTTATTTCTTCTGCTAAAAATGCAGGTGCTGATGCAGTTAAATTTCAACTATTTAATGCAAAAAAAATGTATCCAAATGATAAAAAGATGTTTTCTCTTTTTAAATCAATTGAATTAAATAAAAATTGGATTCCTAAACTTAAAAAGTTTTCAGAGTCAATAGGAGTAGATTTTTTGGTCTCGCCATTTGACATTGATTCAGCCAAGATTTTGAAAAAAAATAACTTAACAGGCTATAAAGTAGCTTCTTCAGAATTAACAAATCTTAAAATGATTAATTACCTTTCTTCAATCAGAAGACCTTTATTTGTTTCAACAGGAATGAGTGATCTGGTAGATGTAAAAAATGCTATAAAATTTAACATTATTGGTGGAGGGGCTGCTGTAATACCACCTGCTGGTTCAGATATAACTGTATTCCTTATTGAGACTGCAAAAGAAAGTAACTATGGTGGCTACCAGTACACATCTTTAAATGATGTTATTAATAATTTCATGGTTGCTTACATTGGGGCAGGTAAGCTTATACCAAGTGCTAAGAGAACTGACATAATATTTCACGCAAAACGTGGGATGCAAGAATTTAGCTACGACACATTAAGAACTATTAAGTCTCAAGAACTAACCATATCTCCGAGTCTAACTGCGGTTATACCGCAAGACTATGTAAACTACGTTAAATGCTCTTGGGTGGATACGTTAGGCGTTTTACATCCTATGTACCCTACAAATAACCTAACTACAAGTCCTTATTATACTCAAGCACAAGATTCTGCTGGTATACCTACGCAGGATAACTTTGGTAATGATCTTGAGACAACATCGTTAACGCAAGAAAGATGGCATAAAGCTAACACTAATTTTATCAATGGATTTTTTAATTCAACTGATTTTACTAATGATATGTGGGCTTACAACTGGGGCATGATGGGTAGTGGTGGCAATTTTGGTAGACAATATGGTATGGATCCTCAGTTTGCACAAGCTAATGGTTATTTTAATTTAAATGAAAGAGAAGGTAAGTTATCTTTTTCAAGCACTCTAGTTGATAAGTTAATAATTTTTGAATATATTTCAGATGGATTAGCCACTGACCTTGATACTAAGGTTCCTAAGTTAGCAGAAGAAGCTATGTATTCTTACCTTATGTATGCTTTGATTTCTACTAGAATAAACCAACCAGAATACGTTGTTCAAAGGCTTCGTAAAGAAAAAAGTGCTAAACTAAGAAATGCTAAAATTAGATTATCTAATATAAAACTTGATGAAATAGTTCAAGTTATGAGAGGTAAATCTAAATGGATTAAAACATAATAATAAAATCAATGGCAGAAGTTAAAAATGCTTTTATAAAGTCCAAGATGAACAAAGATCTAGATGCTAGACTTTTGCCATCTGGAGAATATCGAAACGCTGTAAATGCTCAGATCAGCAGATCAGAAGGTGCAGATGTAGGTGCTTTAGAAAACGTATTAGGTAATAAACTTGTGTTTGATTTTGAACCTAGCGTGGCAAATCTTACTACCATAGGCTCTTTTGTAGACGAGGTTAATAATGCTATTTATATATTTTTAACAGACAATACTACAAGTAACTATAATATTACAGGTACTGGATCTAATCATTTTATATACAAGCTAGATCCCTCTACTTCACCCGCTACAGCTACAAAATTAGTTGACGGACCATTTTTAAATTTTTCTACAATTTCTCCTATACATGGAGTTAATTTACTAGAAGAATTATTATTTTTTACAGACAACAGGAACCAGCCTAGAAAAATTAATGTTAATAATTTCAACGTTGCAAATTACTATACTACAGAAGATCAGGTAAGTGTAGCTAAATATAACCCTTACGAGAGTATAAGTTTGTGGCAGGAAAATGCAAACACTACTGGTGAGTACGAGACAACAATGAAAGACGTTGTAAGCTTAGCTTACCCTGATGGTGGAACTTGTAAAACCGTAGCTATATCATCTTTATCATCTTTTCCAGTAACTGATGCTTCTTTTGGCGACGGCATATACATAAAAGCTGGTCAAAAAATAAGTTATATCAATAGCTCTGGTAATTTAGTTGCTTTTTCACCAGCTATTACAGTAGTAAGTTATACAAAAGCCACAAAAGTTTTAGTAGTAAGTTCGGCTATAACTTTAGCTGCAGCAACTACTTTAGTTATTAGTCCAAATCCTTATTATCAAAGTAGTTACAATGGAGATCCTAATTTTTTAACTGATAAATTTGTTCGATTTAGTTATAGATTTCAGTTTGATGATGGAGAGTATTCTATCATGGCACCATTTACTCAACCAGCTTTTGTACCTAAACAAGATGGTTATTTTTTAAATACAGAAACTTCTGTTGGAGATCAACAACAAACGTTTGAATCTACAGTTGTAGATTTTATGGAAAACAAAGTTAATAAAATTAACTTAAGAATTCCTTTGCCTTCTACAAAAAGTAGTTTAAAGTCTACATTTCACATAACTAATCTTGATATTTTATATAAAGAATCTGATGCTTTAGCTGTTCAAGTTATTGCAACGGTTCCTATTGATACTGATTTTACAGGAACAGAGACTATATTTGATTATGAATATCAAGCTCAAAAACCTTACAAAACTTTACCTGAAAAAGATATTGTTAGAGTTTATGATAAAATACCTGTTAAAGCTTTATCTCAAGAAATAATTAGTAATAGAGTAGTTTATGGTAATTTTCAAGACAAACATACGCCGCCTGCTACGTTAGATTACAACGTTAATGTTACTGAAAAAAGCGCTTTTAATCTACAGACAGGTTCAGCAAGTCAAGTTGGAGCTCTAGTAAGCGGAACTTCTATAAATATTGGTACTGTAGTTGGAAGTATAGTTGTTGGTAGTAAAATTACTGGATCAGGTATTCCAACAGGAACAACTGTTGTTACTACAACAAATTCTCCGCCAACAAACATAACAGTTAATCAAACTGTAACATCATCCGTTGCTACAGATTTTATTTTTACACCCGCTGGAGAAGATTCAGTAACCACAAGTATAATAGAATACCCAAGCTCTAGCGTTAAAACAAATAGAAACTACCAAATAGGCGTTGTATTATCTGATAAATTTGGTAGACAGTCTACAACTATTTTGTCAAACAATAAAACAGCTATAGTTACAGAGTCTCAAACCTATGTAGGTTCTACGCTTTATTCACCATATATTGATTCTGGTACAAACCCAGCTACTTGGCCTGGTAATTCTTTAAAAGTATTGTTTAACGAAGCTATTCAAGCAACTCCTAATCCTAGTCAAAATTATCCAGGTGTATATAACGGTGATGTTGCTAGTGTTGATTACAATCCATTAGGATGGTATTCTTATAAAATTGTTGTAAAACAACAAGAGCAAGAATATTACAATGTGTATACAGCAGGTGCTTTAAAAGGTAATCCAACTGCTATAACACAAGACTTAAGTAATTCGTCTATAGTTCTAATAAACGATAACATAAATAAAGTACCTAGAGATTTAAATGAAGTTGGACCCACTGATAGAACTTTTAGAAGTTCAGTACAATTATTTGGTAGAGTTGAAAATATATTAGCTCCACCAGTTGGCGGTACTCCATCTTACTCAAATACTGGTAATCAACAATATTACCCTGGACAAAGATCGTTTACTACAAACACTATAGAGGATTTGTTTGATTCTTTTGATGTCGCGGCTTCATTGGTTAATAAAATAGATTGTGCTATATATAAGTTTGAAGGCTCAATAGGTACAGAAGTGGCGTACGTAGCTTGTGGTAACGAACCTAATATAACTATATGGACAGCTGCTGTAGGTGATTTAGGAACTGAAGTTTGTGCTAACACAATTCCTGGTCCATTTATAAACTCTGGAACACCTACTATAACGCTTCAGCCAAATTCTTGTAAAGTTAACATACCTATAACCTCTACAGACAATCCGTTTCATGCCTTTTTTAGAGCTGAATCAGATCCTTTTGTTGCATATATGACTACCTCACAAATTGGTAGTCAACAATTTGGGGTAGTAAACACCGCGGCTAAACCTTTTATTACTGTAGAAAATTTAGCCATATTAGAAACAGAACCAACAGAATCAAGGTTAGATATATTTTGGGAAACTTCTACCGCTGGTTTAATAAGTGAATTAAATAATTTAATTTTAAATGACACAGGAGGTGGTTCTGGGTTTAGTGATTTTAACTCTAGTAATTTTACAGAAGCTGCTGGTGGTGCCGAAGCAACTAGAAATATTTTATCTTCTAATTTTAGTTTAGTTGATAATTTAGGTGGAGTTTTAGACCCTACTTCTTACAATTCGTTTGTTTTTGATTTAAATACTGTTACATCTAATTCTGGACAAAATAATACTAATTATTTTGAATTATATAACCCTATAGCTGGAGCAGCTAACGCTAATATTTGGAACATAAAAATAAATGACACTTTTTTAAATAATATTTTTTATAGACAAGGTTCTGGAAACGAATCTACTTCAACTAGTGTTTGGACTTTTGCGTTTTCTTGGACTTTAACTGATGCTGCTGGTGATGTCACTACTGGTTCTTCTAGTAAAATAGTAGACATGGGTAATGAACCACCTGTAATTTATGAGTTTGATGGTACAACAGTAGCGACAACTCCACAAAATATTTCTATAGATTTTGCTAGTACTGCGGTAATAAAAACATTAGTGGCAAGAAATGGTGCTTACGATGGGTCAACAGGTATTAAAAACGCAAATACAGGCACACAATTGGTTTGGTCTTTAACAGCTAAAAAAGCAGTTAATGGTACCGAAGGAGATTCAACAAGTTTGTTTACCTTACAAACACCTACGGTTACTTCCACTCAATCACAAGTAAAATGGAACTGGAACGCTACAGGTGCTAATATTGGCTACATTGTAACAATTAAAGTTGTAGATGCTAACGATCAAGATCCGGACGAAGCATCTAGAGAGATTAAATACAACATATCTTCGGGCACAGCTGCAACTGTTCAAAACATGAAATGGGTTGGAGAGTGTCAGGCTGGTGATGGTCAAGAAACATTTTTACCATGTATTATTACTATAACCGGAAATGCAACCGCTGCTTACAACGGTTTCTATATATTTGCAGATCCTTTTGAAGATCTTCCAGTTGTAAACGGTAATGTTACACTTAATTGGACTGGTGCCTACAAAGGTGTAGATACTAATGGTGTTGAATGTGGTAGAGAAGCTACTGGTTATGGTGGTTTAATGTTTTCTACAAGTTATGCAACAGTTTTTGATTATTGGGATGGTAATAATTCTAGTCAAGATTGTAGCGGGTGTGGGCAAGGAAGTGGAAGTGAAGTATTTGGTGGTACACCTTCATATCCAGTAACGGTAGATGTAACTAACATTTCATTTAACTTTATATAATAGATATGGAACAGTGTAATTTAAATCAAAAACAAGTAATTATTACTATATGGGAGCGATAATAGAAGTAAAATACTTTAACAGCTTTTTATTAAAAAAAATAAATGAAAGCAGTGCAGCTGAAATACCATCTTGGAATGGTTCTATAGGTATACCCGCGTCAAAAGGTGGTTATCCACAAATTGATAATGTATCAAATTCTGGTAACAATTGGGTTATAGAAGAAGCTAGAATTAGAGGTGGTTATAATAATACAAATGTAGATTATGGCGTTAAAGCCTATTTAGTGGAAGACGAACCTAATGCAACCATTAGATTTAATAGTCTTATATATTCAGGAATATTTAATTCTAGAACTGGTATAAACAATAGTAATGTTTTTTCAGTGGGAGAAGAAATAACTAAATCTGCAGATCCTGTAAATGGATCAATACAAAAACTTTATGCAGAAGATACTAATTTAATTATATTTCAAGAGGCAAAAGTTAGTAGAGCTTTAATAGACAAAGACTCAATATACACAGCTGAAGGTGGTGGAGCTGTAACAAGTGTTAACACAACGATTGGTGTTATACAACCTTATGCGGGTAATTTTGGTATAAGTAAAGATCCTGGAAGTTTTGCTGTATATGGTTATAGAAAATATTTTACAGACAAAGATAGAAATGCTGTAATGAGATTATCAATGGATGGATTAACAGAAATATCTACTTATGGTATGTATGATTATTTCCGCGATGAATTTGCCGTATCAAACAAAGTAGTAGGTGGTTGGGACATTCATAATAAACAGTATATTGTATCTACTCAAAACACTCTAAGCACAGCTTACAATACTTTATCATTTGATGAAACAGTTAAAGGCTGGACAAGTTTTTTTACATACGAACCTGATCAGGTTTTAAGTTTAAAGAATAACTTTTTTAGTTTAAAAGATGGTAGTTTGTGGCAACATTATGATACAAGCGTTAATAGAGGTAACTTTTACGGTAATGTATATTTAAATGCTGGGCAAACCTCACAAACTTCTATAACATTTATATTTAACCCTAAAGTGAGCATGTCTAAAAGCTTTCAAACGGTTAATTACGAGGGAAGTAATGGATGGCAAATCACTAGCTTTATTTCAGACCCTGTAGGCTCTGATAAATTAAACGGTACATACAGTACAAGTAACGATACAACTAATAAAATTTTTAGTTACAACGAGGGCGAATATATTATTAATCCAGCAACATCTTTGCCGGTTAAACAAGTAAATTATACAGCGATATTTGGAACACCAAACCCTCCATATAACAGAATTCACGCTGGATTTGATAGAAAAGAAAACAAATACTGTACAAACTTAGTAAACAGTAGTGTTGCAACACAAGGTGAAGTTTCATTTGGTCCAAACATTACGGGTATTAAAGGTTATTTTTCAACCGTTACTATATCTACAGACTTAACAACAGATTTAGGAGGTGCAAAAGAATTGTTTGCCGTATCTTCTAATTATGTAGAATCATCATACTAAATATTATGCAAGAAATTTTAAACACATTATACGAATTTATTTTTGGAAACTTACACGGTGTTAACATGGGTATTGCACCCGCACTTCTTGGACCTATAATTTCAGGTGGAGCTAGCATACTTGGTTCTTTGATTGGCGGTGGAAGTGCAAAAAGAGCCGCACAAAGGGCTGCTCAAGAAAAAGTTAGACTTCAAGGTGAGCTAGAAAGTTTAGAAAATAATAGACAAGATATAATAAATCCTTATGACGGTGTTACTGATTTGTCTAGCATGATAGACAATCCTTTTGATAAAATTGGTGTTGCTACACAAGCCGCTGAAATGCAAGCTGAAGAAGCTGACATAGCTCTAGCTAATACCTTAGATACTTTAAGAGCTACAGGTGCTAGTGCTGGTGGAGCCACTGCTTTAGCAAGAGCTGCTTTATCTAGTAAAAAAGGTGTTGCAGCTAGTATAGAGCAACAAGAGGCTAAAAATGAACAACTAAAAGCTCAAGGAGAAGCTCAGCAGCAACAACAGCAATTAGCCGAAGCACAGAGAATGCAACAATCAGATGTGTTAGGTAAAGAATTTGTTTATGGTCAACAAGAGCGTAGAGACACTCAAAAACTAAACAGATTACAAGCACAAATAACTGGTAGCGCAAGCGAAGAAGCTATGTATAATAATCAAGCAGCTCAAGGATCAAACGCAATGATGGGTGCACTTGGTCAATTAGGTGGTGCAGTAGGTTCTTATCTAGCTGCAGGTAAATAAAATAAATTATGGCAAAAAATTCACTACCAACATTTTCAGGAAATTACGGTTCCCAAGGTCAATATGAAAAAGTGCAAAAACCTGCGCAAGATCAATCATCTTTATATAATACTTTAGGTGCCGTTAAAGGTATAAATGAAATTACAAAAGGATTTACAGATTATTTTGCTAAACAAAGTGCTGCAAGTGCTGCCGCAAAAATGATTGTAGATGAAAATTATAAATTTGGAGAAACACAAAAAGATAAATTACTTTATCAATTAGGTAAGCAAGGCATAAACAATGAATCATTATACGCTTTAGGTTATCAACTTATAGATGCACAAACCCAAACTTCACTAAAAGTTAAGCAAGCAAAAAGCCCAGAAGAAAAAGCTGCTGCCATGAAAAACAAAAATTTTTATGGAAGAAAGTTAGGGGAATTTTTAGGTCTAGTAACTACTATGAAAGATTCTATGAATACTTATAGTACTGATGGAAACCTTGAAGGCAAGGTGGGTGATCAAGGTCAGGTTGCAACCGTTGGTTTACCTTATACTCCAAAGTATAATCTTGGTATGCCAGCTTTAATTGGTTTGTCAGATGATGCAAACAGTGAGTTTTACATGGATAAAGGTGGAGACTTTAGAATACGTATGAATAGTAGTCAAATTAAAAAAGGTGCTAAAAATGGATATTTAGATGAAAATGCTTCTGTTTTCTTAACATTTGATCCAGGTAGAGTTCCTAAATTAAAGAAACTTATAAACGACAAACTTCAAGCAGCAAAAGTTTTTGATAAAAATAACAAGCTTAGTGAGACATATAGTCAAAGAGTAAATAAATTAGATGGAGATTTCACTGTAACAGAGGAAGTAACAAACATGGATGGTATTAGAAATTTATCAAAGACCACTATAAATCCTCTAAGAGATTCTATGTTGTCTGATCCAAAAAATGCACAAATTATATGGAAGCAAATATGGAATCAAGAAGGTGAATTAGAAATAGCGGATGGCTCTGAAAACTCAACTAATAAAAGTGTTTTTTCCACAAAGTCTGAAGCAGCATGGTTACAAAAATGGGATGAATATGTTTATGGTTCAAGCTCGGGAGTACAAGGAATAATACCTAGTAGCACTGTTGTTGATAAAAAACTAACTGGTAGCGATTTAACTGATACAGAAAAGAAAGATAATAAAAATAGAACACAAGCTGAGGTTGAAGCAAGTAAATTAATTGCTGGTATAACTTCTGGTGATGGCAATAAAGTTAATAGTTTCTTAAAAGGAAAAACTATTGATGGTAAAAGAATTCAACCAGGTACTATAAAAATTACAAAAAAGCTGGGTCCTTTTGAAAATGAGGAAGCCGGTGGAAATATATTAGATTTTAATATAATAGAAGGAACTTCAGTTACTGCAGATGGAGCTGTATACGCAAGTAGTGGTAAGGGTATGA
>ENA-OSJC01004098-OSJC01004098.1-marine-metagenome-genome-assembly--contig:-NODE-4098-length-10127-cov-5.123284_pt1 | contig 10127 bp, 17 predicted proteins | sample MGYA00237885_ERZ534234 | MGnify/ENA primary metagenome ERZ534234 (study PRJEB26413, sample SAMN06343907) | marine metagenome | isolation source: coastal waters | place: Atlantic Ocean: West Antarctic... | reverse complement strand
ACTTTATCTGTGAACATTTTCTTTGCATCGGCTCCAGATTTGGACAATATCCCAAACCGTGAATCGCTTGATATTGTTGCCATGTTGACCGCCTCCCCTGATGCCATAAACGAAAATCCGCTACGTCTATTCTTGAGATATGACATACCATAACATCGGGAGTCCGCTTTACAAGCTTCCCAGAAGATATAAAATAATCTGTTTGATTCTCTAAAGTCTGGTTTCCCAACATCAATCTTGGACCACTGCAGGTACATAAAATGAGTACCAGTAATGTAAGTAGCCATGCCCTTATTATTGAACCAATAACCTTCGTCTCTTTTAGCAAATTGTTCATCTATATAATCCCCCCACTTTGTTTTGAAACCTTCAGGATATTCTTTCCAATCAAAAATGCTTTTTATAGCTTTTAATTCTTTAGGATATTCTTCAGGTGTCCACTTGTTAGTATTCTTATTAATTTTCGAAGGAGCTAAAGGTAATGCTATTTTAAGATTTTGAATTTTATATATTTCACCTATTTTTCCTGTCTTGCTTATTACAACTACATCATGCTCTTTGTTATAGCCGTATTCCCATTTTTTTCCTTTGTTTAATCTAGATATAGTAGTTTTTTTAATGGGTTCAATAACTTGATATAAAGTTTGTTTGTACATTATTTAGATCTTTTTTCAGCAAACCCTGCAAATTCTTCTACTACTACATCTTGCTTAGGTTTATTATCTAATAATCTTTGTTCTTCGTCTATACGATTAAGTATTTCAAAAGCATCGAATATAGCCAGCTTCTTGGTTGCTGCTGCGTTCTTAAGTTTATCTGCTGTTAAATCATCATCTGAATCAACAATAGCTTCTTTAGCAACCTTTATAAGTTCTTCAACGGCTTTGTGCCCAGCTTGGATTATACTCTTCTTCGTTTCCTTTATGTCCATATTTGATTGTAATTGAAGTGGTGGGAACTCGGTATAACCTCTGCCCGTCTATAACAAATTCATACTCGCTGTTTGGTCTGAACCCAACTAAAGTATCAATCTCTATATCTTTATTTCCGTATTTGACTATACCTTTAAGAGGTTTTTCAAAATCTACAGAAAACATTTTTGTTTCTTTTATAGGCATTACAAAACAGAAACCTTCTAAAGCCATCCACTCATCCTCTCTTCGGTAAGCGTATATTTGATCGGGTTGAACTAAATAAACATCTTCGCTTAAATAGTTTTTACTGTTTTTTTCTAAACCTTTAATATCTCTAAATCTTCTAAAAATATTATGATGAACTATTACGTCATCACCTTCTTTTAGTTCTTTATATTTATTAGCCAAAGGAAGACTAAGTACAGAACCAATTCTATTTGTATATTCATGATTCTGTAAGTCTGTGTTTAGTAATAATTCTTGTCCATCGATTGTTTTCTTTCCAGTTGTTCTGCCTCCTTTCGGGGCAACTAGATAATTAAATACGCTGTGCATTTAATAAGATAAATCGTATTCTACAGATATAGACATGTTCTTGTTAAAGTCTTTCCAAGGCATTATTAAATCTTTCTTGGAAATATAAATAGAGTACTTGTCTTGCTCTTCTATGATGTGAGCTATAGTATGACCGCCATACACTTCCTGTCCAACAGCATAGTGCATAGCGTCATTCTTATAATCTTTACCTATACTTATCTTTCTAATTTGATTCTTTGACATCGCTGATTTCTCCAGTGTTTAAGTCAATGTTTACAGCTCCGTAAACTTCTTCTAAACTTTCTTGAATCGCCTTAACTGCTTCAGCTGCTTTCATAGCTTCATCTAGATAAATAATCTTTTGCATTTCAAAACCTCCCAATCTAATTTGCGCCTGGTTTTGTGATGTAACACCTTGTTGCAATGTAGAAAGTTCTTCTGCTGTGATTGATTTAACATCTTTTGACTGTACTTCTAACGTTTTTAATTTACTCATAATGATTTAATTTAATTACTGTTTATATGGAAATGCTTTATTTAACATTTCTTTTCTTTTATCACAACCACAATCTCCAGGGATTAGTTCAACTAATTTTTTAATACCCGTAATTTCGGTTATTTTTTCAACAGTATCACCTAGCCCTTTTGATTTCATTGTATTTTTATCTTTTAAAATAATTCTTTTTTAACGGAGATTTCCCTTTGAAAAAACCAGGAGCCATTGCATTAGCTGCTTTGATATCTGTTATCGTGGTATCTTCTTTTTTATTGGCGGCTAGAGCTGCTGCTTCTCTAAGTTTTTTAGCTTGAGCTGCTGCTTGTTGCTTTTTAGTTGTGTCACTTTTAACCTCATCTCTACCAGCGCTTTTAACATTACCAGTTTGCCCTGACAATGATGACTTGTTCTGATCCGCTTGTGCTTGTGCTCCTTTAGCGGAAGCTGCACCAAGTGCTGAGTTTTTATCAGCTCTAACTATTTTCGCGTCGTTTTTAACTTTGCGCATATACTTTGTACGTCCTCCAGCTTTTTCTTTTTCAGCTTTTGTCATATTTTTGTACTTGGCTCTTGCAGATTTTACTTTACCTTGGTACTCAACTCTAGTACCAACTTTTCCTCCTCTTATAGTTTGTCTACGTGACAAAGCTGTTTGAGAATCCCCCATGTCTTTAGTGCGAATAGTTTTTGTAGAGCTATTAGTTGTAGTTTCTTTTTTACCTTTTTTTACGGTATCTTTTTCGAATTTGCCAGTACCTATTTTGTTATTAGTTTTACCGTCTTTCGTTGGATTTTTAGTACCGTACTTTTTCATATTGTACGCATCTACTTTAGCTTGAGACACACCTACATCTTTTGCAGTTTTAATCCTTTGCTTTTCTTTACCTTTAACAACAATATCTTTTCCTGCAGATGATGTTTCAAGTATCGCAGTAGTTTTGACTTTTTTATCTTCTTTCTTTTGCTTAGCTGGAGACTTCGCTGCTATAGCTTTTACAATAGCTTCAGGAAGGTTTTTCTTTTGCTTAGCTGTTTGCTTTGCTGGAGAAGGAATCTTTCTAGTTTGATTATTTCCGTATACACCTGCTGGCCCTACGTTTAATAAAGGCTCTTCAACTTTATTCTTAGAATTAGTTTTAACTTCCGCTCTTTGCGTTATTGGTACATTTTTTTTTCCTGGCTTTCCCATTGTTACATTAGTTTGGTCGACATGTTAGTGTTAGCACCCATGTCAGAGTTTATTTCGATTGGTACATTTTTTTTCATCTTACTAAAATTTTAATTCTTGGTGTTCAAACTCATGTCCTAAATCAAACTCCATGTTGCTAACTTTGGCTAGTCCTGCAGCTTTTAATTCTGGTGGTGCAATTACTTTTGGTCTTGGCTCTTGGGTTTTGTCTTCATCATTAGTTTTAAGCGATTTAAGGTCTGCTGTTTTTGGCTCAACCTCACTTTTAAAAGCTTTAGCAACTTCTAACCCAACATCTACAAACTTTTTATTTGTATCAGCAGCTCCTTGAACTAAAGAGTCATTCATTTTTAATGGACTGCTTTTGGATTTTGCTGTAATTGGATTTGCTCCTGCTCCTCCCATTTTACCACTATATCCATCTTGAAAATAAGCTTCACCTCCGTAAAAGTTTTTCTTAATTTTCGTAGGAGATACTATATTACCAAATCTAGCCTCAGCCGCTTTTAAGTTGCCTGGCTCATCCCCTCCAATACCTTGTCTAGGTCCTGGTGCAGATTTTTCTTGAAAACCTGCTTTATTCTTTTTAAGTTCGCTAAATCTATTAGCTTGTCCTCTAAAGTTTAATCCCATAATTATGATTGTTTATACGCTTCGTCTTCCCATTCAAAATCAGGGTGACCCTCGTTCATTGTTGCTCTGTCATACTTTCTAGCAGGAGTTCTAGTATCTCTTTTCCAAGTAACAGAATCTTCACTATATTGTAATCTACCGGTAGCCATTTGATCTAAATGAACTTTTTCATGAGCAACAGCATCTGCTACTTTCGCATCAGGAATCTTAGAACTAACAAAAATAGTTCCATCTCTATTAGCTTCAGCTTCAACCCCATCTTCTAAATCATCTTTGATTATCACGGGAGTACCGAATTGAGATGTTTCTTCGTGTATACCGAATATCTCAGAATGGGTTTTTAGCTTAAATGCCATTATCCTTTGTAACCAGATTTGTTTGCTGCTTGAGCATTTTCAGCGTAATGCTTTCTTGCTTTTGCGCTTAAATTTTGATTTGAAGCTTCTTTAATGTCATAAGACATACCTTTATTCTTTTTAGCTGGAGATTCATAATCTAATCTGCTTTTAGATTGATCGCCTTTCTTAGCACCCATTTTAGCGGGTGATCCGTTAGTTGCAATTGATTTACTTCCTCCTAATTTTTGTGGTCCAATACCTTTTCCGTTGTTTGCCATTGTAATTGTTTTTATTTTGATTTTCTTGCTTCTTTTTTTGCTTTTCTTGCTTCTACTCTATTTAATCTTCTTCTTAGTCTTAAAGCTTTCTTTTTATCTCCGCTAGCTAATGCCGCTTCTCCTTTTGCACGAATCCTTTGTGCTCTAGTTTGTTTAACTTCTTTTTTAGGAGCGCTAGTTTTAGTAGCTTCTAATTTAGGAGCTTTCTTTTCAGCTGGTTCAGAAATAGCTGTTTTTGCCTTTGGACGATTTACAACATTTTTAACACCTACTGATTTTGCTTCTATTGATTTAGCTTTAGGCCTATTAGTAGATGCTTTGGATATTGTTTCATCGTAAGCCCATCCTTTGGCATCGTATTCAGCTTTACGTTTTGATGATCCCATTTTACCTTTAATTCCGGAATTAGATCCACCACCAATTTTAGCGTCTGGTCTAAAAGCAAAAGGTATAAAATCTTTCTGCTTTCCTGCTGGTTCAAAATTTCCAGCTGTACTTATTTTTTTTGTTTTTCTAACTCCGTCTCCTGGAGCTAATGTATCACCACTTGCTCCGCTTTTCTGCTTAGCAGGAGATGCAGGTGAATATTTAGTAGTTGTCTGTAAACAAGGGGCTTTGGGAGCCATTTTAAATGCCATAATTATCTATCTTTATCTTTTATCATATCATCAATAGCTTTATTAAAAACTTTATCTGTATATGTCTTATTCTTGTAAAACGTACTTCTTTCCGATGTTGGTAAATCTTCTTCGGCTAATAATATCCTATAAATTCTTGTAATTAACTGTTTACATTTAAAAGAAGTTGTATAGGTATTAAACTTTCTTGTAGTTCTATTTCTTTCGCTAAATACACTAATCCATCCTTCACGCCCTAATCTATCCCATCTAGCTTTATCCCAAGAGTATGTGTAAACACCGTTAATGAAATCATTACGTGTAAAACGTTTTTTACAATCCAAGTATATTAATAATTCTAAGTCGGCATCCTTAAGGTTGTAAGTTTTACAGGCCCATCTTCTAACAAGCCTGTAATACTTAAATAAATTTATGTCCCTTAAGTCACTAGGACTTAATCTCATTCTACTAAAACTATATCGTTAATAGTTATTACGTAATACATTATATCATTCCACTCAATTCCGTGACCTGCGTGTTTATCGTATCTAACTATATCCCCTTCTTTTATATGTTCAACTCTATCTCCTACACTTATAACCTTAGCTTTTAAATATCTAATGTCAGTGTTTTGTGTTTCCGTTAACTCTAAGCCAGCTACCGTTTTCGGCGCTTCTTTTATTTTATCGATTATGATATAGTAATTAGTTGCTTTCAAGAGATCTTACATTTGAGATTATACAATCTGCTGAGATTATTGTTGTTGCAACACTTACAGCATTTTTTAAAGCCGATTTAGTAACTAATACCGGATCAATAATTCCATTTTCAATCATTTGCTTATAGCAACCACAAGTAGCATCAATACCAGTCCCTCTCCATTCTCTATCTTCAAACTGTGCCACACGTTCTTTAGGTGTAACTAAATCTCCATAACCAGCGTTATCTAGAATAATTTCATAAGGAGCTTTAATAGCTTCTAATAGTATTCCATAACCATCATCCTTTACTTCGATAATTTGAGCAGCATTTAATAAAGCAACTCCCCCTCCTGAAACAATACCTTCTTGTAAAGCCGCTTTAGTTGCGTGAATTGCATCTTCTACTCTATCTTTCTTTTCTTTTAATTCTACTTTCGAATTAGCTCCAACATAAATAACACCAACTTTACCAGTTAGCATAGATAAGCGTTGTTCTAGTTTTTTCTTAAGATAACCATTTGTTTCGCTTTCAATCTTGCTTTTAACTTCCAAGATTCTTTCTGATAAATCTTCTGTAACATTACCAATTTGTAATGTTGTGTTTTTAGCGTCTGTAACGGACTTTTCAACCTCTCCTAATACGTTAGGATCTATTAAGTCTAAATCGTCCCCTAACTCCTCGTTAATGACTGTAGCGCCTGTAAGGATAGCTAAATCTTCTGTAGCATCTTGTTTAGTTGGTCCAAATCCAGGTAAATCAACAATGTTTACTTTAATATTACCTTTAACTTTGTTTGCTAATAATGTTGCATATGGTTGTTGTTCCATAGCCGCTACTATTAACAAAGATCTTTTGGATTTAACTACATGCTCCAATATACTTTGTATTCTTCTAACGTTTGGTATTGAAGAGCTTACTATTAAAACATAAGGATTATCTAACACAGCTGTGCCTTTATCTTTATCTGTTAATAAATGAGGTGATTTAATACCTGCTTCAAATTGAGTTCCTTCCACAAAATCCACATAAGTTTCATTTGTTTCAGAATCTTCCATTAGAACGACTCCATTTTTTCCAACTTTTTCAAAAGCTTCTCCAATTTTGTCTCCAAGGTCTTGATCATTATTGCAGCTAATGTATGCAACTTGTCGTAGCATGTCGCCCTCCACCGGTATACTGGTAGTGTCAAGATAATTAACAACTTCATCATAACATTCAGAAACGCTGTCTTTAATATGTCTAATTTTTTCTTCACCTTTATAATTATTTAATCCTGTTAGCAATGCCGTAGCAAGTACAGTAGCTGTTGTTGTACCATCACCTGCTTCTCGCACTGTATTATTAGCTGCTTCTTTTATTAAAGTTGCACCTATATTCTCGACCGGGTCTATTAAGACTACGCTTTCTGCAACGGTTACTCCGTCTTTTGTTATCACCGGTCTGCCCATTCCGTCTTCATATATCACGCATTTTCCTGAAGCTCCTAAAGTGGACTTCACTGCGTCTGATAATTTATAGACACCTGACAATATCTTGTTGCGAGCTTCGTCTCCGAAACTCAAATTTTTTACTATTTGACTTGGTAAGTTAAATTCCATTTAATTATATTTAATTTGATTGTTGTATGACTACATAATTACGTAGTTAGGAATATATTAAGCAGGCTCTCCAATCGTAAGAGTTATGCTTGTTGGTTTTATTACTTGCTCTAAACTAGCGGCTACATTTGTTTCAATAGACAATACTTGTTCTTCACCCATCGCTGCTTTAGTCCATTCTTCTACCTCTGCTTCGGTTACTTCATCCCAAGGAATAAAATTTGTTATTTTACTAACGTCTAAAGACTGTGTACCAATGTTAGTAGCAGAATAATTATTACCTTCAGGATCTAATTGATCTGATATTCCTGTCACTCTCCAATGTACATTATACACCACATCTGCATTTCCTTCTTTTTCAATGTAAGCGTCTACCGTTTTACAATTCCAATCGTAAGTTATCATATTTTTGTTTTTTATTTATTCAGGTGTATCTTCTATTTCAGTAGGCACTTCCACTTCTAACCAACTAACCTCAGTTACGTTTTCAGATTTAGGTGTTATTTTTTCATTTATTTTTTTGGTAATAACTTCCTGCATATGTTCTACTGGGTGGTTTGCTTTTGCCCACTCAATAACTTCTACTTCTGTTAAGTCAGTTATTGCTGTAAAGGTGTCTGAAGTAGGTGCTCCTACGGGACACGCTCCTGAAAAGTAGTCTGTTATCCCGTCTTCATTTGTACCAGTATACTTAAAGTTAATTCCTGTAATCACATCTGACAATCCGTCTAGTGTTGGTGCTTTTTTCAAAGCCGTAATTTTCCAATCGTAAGTAATCATAATCTATCTATTTATTAATATTCTTCTTTAATACTGTTTTCTTCTGAATGAGAATAAAGTCTTATTTCTTCTGGCTCATGCAAAACTATTGTTTGTTCAAATTCTTCAAAGCTATAAAAATATTTGCTATTTAATAAAAGAGCATCATCTTCTAAATTATGTACTATTACATTGCTAAAGTCCATGCATCCATGAGCCCATCTAGTGTCTTGATAAAAGTCTAAGCATAAATTTATAAGCCTACTGTTAGGTGCTGCTCCGTAAACCGCGCATTCTATCAACGAGGACTGAACATCGTATGTTTTCATACCAGCAAAGAAAGTATGTTTCTCTTCTAATTTATCCATAACTATATCAAAAGACTTTACGTACTTAGCGTCGACGTCTATATAAACACCTCCAAAATCTCTTAATAAAAGTAGTTTAATCCTATCTGTTATAAAAGCCCATTTAAAAGTTTCTGGATCTTTTATATATGCTTGTAAATATATATCATCAGCATATAAGTCATTAAATATTTCATTATGACTCCATAGCTTGTATTCCCAATCAGGATGCATAGCCTTTATGTTAGCAGTCATCTCAACATACTTTTCTGGAAAAACTTTAGGTCCAATCCATATTTGATGTATTTTTTTAGGTATATTCATTATTGTTTTTTAGTAAAGGTAGTATGAAGAGACATGACTATAGCCTCTAAAATTTGATAATTTATTTTTTGATCCAGCATAAGAACTAACAAAACCTTTACTAAAAGCTAATTGAAAACATTTTTTCAAATCACCAGGCCCTTTAAATTTACTCGTCCCTATTTCATTTACAACTTGCTGTAATGTAAAAGTACTTGTATTAGGTACTGCCATTATTTTTCTAGTTTTTCTAATCTAGCTTCTAACTCAGCTATTTTAGCAATTAATAAATCTATATACTTTACTGATTTGAATCCTTTAGGATCAGTGTTAACAAACTCAGGATGTGTTTCTTCAAGCTCTTGGGCTATAACACCTGTTCTATAGTCACCCTCGTTACCTTTCATTTCAAAAGACTTCCAAGATACGTCTATATTATCACGTGTTAAATTCTTGATTTTAGTTTTACTTCTTTCATCTGACCTAAGTACAAAATTATTAGCCGTTACAATTCCACTAGTGCTAATACTCATTTGATTAGCCCAATCCCATGATTCTCCTCCATTAGCTGTAGAGGGAGCAAATACATATGTATCATCTGATGCAATATGGTGAACCCAAGATTTGTAGCCAGAGTTTACCTTAATCATAAAAGGAGTAGTATTATTTATAATCTTAATTCTATTAAAAGCGGAACTGCCGCCTGGATCAACAAGGTATTGAGTATCACTTGCGTCATAAAAAGCTGCCCCTGTAAAGCTATAACTAGCACCAATATTTACACTCATACCTGTTGTAAGTATTTGCCTCCAACCGTTGTTTACGCCATTAGTCATTCTACCAACATATAGTTTATCACTATGAAAAGGATGTGATATTTTAAAGTCGTAGTTGTTACCACTTACCCAAGCTCCCCCTGCGCACGTGATCCAGTTATTCCAGTCAGTAGTAGGCCCATTTGTTGGGCTACTTCCGTAATGAAATCCACTATTCTGAGTGGTGGACATTATACCAACACTATCCGCTCTAGTAGATTTTCTATCGTTATGACCATAAACTATTCTAGAACTGTCTATTCCGTCTAGTAAATTAGAGTCAGCGGCTTTACCTGCTGTTGTTAAATAACTTGCTCCGTTTGAAATTTGGTTGTTATTTGTTATGTAGTTTGCGTTTGTTGCTCCTGTATAACCTAAAGTTGATACTGTTAAATTACCTGTGTGGTAAAGAGTGTAAGTTGATCCGCCGGTTGTAAAAGTACCATTTCCTCTAAGATAGTGAGTTCCCCCAACATTTGAACCGATATAAACCCCATAACTACTATTCCAGCCAATAGCATCGTTAAACACGTCAGAAGTAATCCAGGAGCCTACCCGACCTTTCATGTCTACAACACCCTTAATTTCTAATCCATTAATC
>ENA-OSJC01004093-OSJC01004093.1-marine-metagenome-genome-assembly--contig:-NODE-4093-length-10139-cov-3.693202_pt1 | contig 10139 bp, 11 predicted proteins | sample MGYA00237885_ERZ534234 | MGnify/ENA primary metagenome ERZ534234 (study PRJEB26413, sample SAMN06343907) | marine metagenome | isolation source: coastal waters | place: Atlantic Ocean: West Antarctic... | reverse complement strand
TGAAGAAAATGAAAAAACAATCACTGTTAATCAATGTAGGTAGAGGGGCAACAATTAATGAAAAAGATTTGATAAGTCATTCAAAAAAAAATAAAGATTTTTTTGCATCCCTAGATGTATTTAAGAGTGAACCATTGCCAAAAAATAATTTATTATGGGCAATAACAAATATTACAATAACTCCTCATGTTGCGAGTTTAACTGTGATTAATATTATTGTTGAACAAATGTATAAAAGTTTACTGAATTATAAAAAAAATAAAAAAATTAAAAATGATGTAGATTTAAGAAAGGGGTATTAATTTTTATTAAAAAAATTCTCAATTATCCGAAGATAAATTTTTTGAAGATCTTCTATATCTGATAAATATACAAATTCATCAACCTGATGCAAGGTTTGGTTGCGAATACCTAGCTCAGCAACTTCACAATAATCTTTTATAAAGCGTGCATCAGAGGTGCCTCCATCTGTTGCGAGTTCTGGATTGCTATTGCTACCTGTTACTTCAGAGACTGAGTCAGACATTAGTTTGCTTAATACACCTTGCTTTGTGAGGAATGAATGTGCGCTTTCTTCTGTTGTAAAAGTACAATTTGCATTAATTAAATTATCAAAAACTTTATCTACATTGGATTGTAGCCACTTAATTAGAGTTTTACTTGAATGCATATCATTAAACCTAATATTTACTGTAGCTTTTGCTATTTCTGGAATTATGTTATGCGCTGGATTACCAACATCTATTGTTGGAATTTGAATTGATGTAGGTAAAAAATATTCATTTCCTTTATCCAAAGGTTTCGAGATTAAATTATTAAGTAAAGTGATTAAATGATGGTTAGGATTTTCAGCTCTATGACCATTTGCTGTGTGACCCTGCACACCCTTTACTGTGATAAAAAAATTTATTGATCCTCTTCGTCCAATTTTAATTTTATCACCTATTGTTTTATTAGAAGTTGGTTCGCCAACTATACATTGATCAAAAATGATATTATTTTCTTTTGTCCATTGCATCATTTTTAAAGTGCCATTTATTGCCTCTCCCTCTTCATCGCCTGTAATAATAAATGATAATTGGCCACCAAAATCAGCCCCATTTTTTTTTATAAAATCTTTTGTTGCCGAAACAAAACAGGCAATATTACTTTTCATATCTTCTGAACCTCGGCCATATAATTTATCACCATCAATTGTTGCTGAAAAAGGAGGATATTTCCATGAATCTACATTGCCTGGAGGAACAACATCCGTATGTCCGGCGAAAGCCAAATGTTTTCCTGAGGATCCTATTGTAGCAAAAAGATTATCTACATCATAAGATTTTTCATCAGAGAAGGGCAGTCTTGTGCATCTGAAATCTAAGTGACTTAAATGATTTTCTAAAATGTTAAGCGCACCTTCATCTTTTGGCGTAATACTTGGACAACGGATTAAAGCTTGAGTTAAGTTTACTGGATCAAAATTAATTTTATTCATTAATCACGAAGCAGATCATTTATAGAAGTTTTAGAGCGTGTTTTTTCATCAACACGTTTAACAATAACAGCACAATAAAGTGAAGGACCAGTTGATCCATCTGGAAGATTTTTTCCTGGGAGAGAACCTGGCACAACAACAGAGTAGGGTGGTACTTTTCCCATATAAATTTCTCCTGTTGCCCTATCAATAATTTTTGTTGAAGCGCCAATAAAAACACCCATCGATAATACAGCCCCCTCTCCAACAATAACACCTTCTGCTACTTCACTTCTTGCTCCTACAAAGCAGTTATCTTCTATTATTACTGGATTGGCTTGTAAGGGTTCTAAGACTCCCCCAATGCCGGCTCCACCAGATATATGACAATTTTTTCCTATTTGTGCGCAAGAGCCAACGGTTGCCCATGTATCGATCATTGTTCCTTCATCTACATATGCGCCCAGATTTATAAAACTAGGCATTAAAATTACTCCTTTAGCAATGAAAGCAGACTTGCGAATCACAGCATTAGGAACATATCGAAAACCAGCTTTAATATGATCATCTTTATTCCAAGTTGATGTTTTACTTGGAACTTTATCAAACCAAGAAGCATGTGTTCCTTTAATTATCTCATTATCATTTAATCTAAAGCTTAGAAGAATTGCTTTTTTTGTCCACTGATTAACGATCCATTCACCATTATTTTTTACGCACACTCTTAAATTTCCACTATCAAGTTCGTCTAAAGTTAAATTAACCGCATCTCTTATTGGCCCCTTAGTTTCAAAGTTTATAGAATTGCGATTATCAAATGCGTCATTGATTATTTTTTCTAAGTCACTCATATTTGTCCTATATTAACTTGATTTAAAAAATTTGATATATTTTTAGTTTCATAATCTAAATATTTTCTAGAGCTTGCTATATCGTCACTAAAATTTTCATAACCTGCATCTATCCAAACCGATGTAAAACCTACATTTTTTGCAGGAACAAGATTTTTTGCAATATCATCAAACATAATAGAGCTTGAAGGATCAATATCATAATCATCAATGATTTGATTGTATGGAGTAATTTCAGGTTTAGGAATATAGTTAGCATCTTTAATATCAAATATTTCTGTAAACATATGTGTTAATTCAAGGCGCTTTAAGACATTCTTAGCATGTTGGAGGTTAGCATTTGTATAAATGATTTTTCTTCCTTCTAATTTTTCTAACTGCTTATTAAGTTCATGGTTAGGTCCAACAATCGAGTAATCTAGATTGTGTACTTCTGATAAAAAAAGATCGGGATCAACATTGTGATTATCCATCATTCCCTTCAAGGTTGTCCCATGTTGTTTATAATATTTTTTCTGCAATTCTTTTGCATCTTTAATGTTTATTTTTAAGTGCTTAGATACAAAGTCACCCATTAAAGTATGCACTTGTTGGAATATTCCACTATCGGCTGAGTAAAGAGTATTGTCTAAATCAAAAATCCAAGTTTTTATTTTATTATTAAGTTTTGTCATATTTATGAATAAATTTGAGATCCTATACCATGTTCAGTAAATAATTCTAAAATTAATGCATGAGATATTCTTCCATCAAGGATCGTTGCTTTCCTAACACCTTTTTTAATTGCCTCAATACATGTAGAAATTTTAGGTTTCATGCCACCTAGGATATACTCTTTATTAATAATCTGCAGCGCTTCCTCTAAACTAAGAGAGGAGATTAGTTTTTTATTTTCATCAAGGATACCTGCGACATCAGTTAAAAGTAGCAGTTTGTCTGCTTTAAGTGCTCCTGCGATAGCCCCAGCAGCAGTATCTGCATTAATATTGTAAGTATCTCCTTTTTTGTCAATACCCAGAGGTGCGATAACGGGAATATTTCCTTTATCAATGGATTTATTAATAATTGATATGTCAATTTTTATTGGATTTCCTACAAAACCCAAATCAAGTATTTTTTCAATATTTGAATCACTATCTTTTACTCCCATTTTTAATTTTTCAGCTTCAATAAGATTGTTCCGATTTCCTGCAAAACTTTCAGCCTGTCCCCCAGAGATATTTATATCATTAACTATTTTTTTATTAATGTCATTTGAGAGAACTTCTTCAACAATCTTGACAGTTTCTCTGTCTGTGACTCTTAATCCTTCTACAAAATTGCTGTTAATGTTTTTCTTTTTTAGCATTTCTCCAATTTGTGGTCCTCCGCCATGTACAACAATTGGATTAATTCCTACTTCTTTTAACAAACCAATGTCTTTAGAGAATTTTTGAGAGAGTTCGTTACTGCCCATGGCATGGCCACCATATTTAATAACTATTTTTTTGCCAGAATGTTCACGAATATACGGCAGCGCCTCAACTAAAGTTGATGCTTTGTGAATAAAGTAAGCTTGATCACTCTCAGATAAAAAATTAAATTTCATAGTATTTTTGATAAGTTAAAAACATCTTTTTGTATATCAGTTATACCTATGTTTTTACTACTGCTTGTAGAAAATATTTTATTAAAATGGGGTTTATAATTTTTCATTAGAGACAATAATGATTCTTTTTGAGATTCAGCAAAATTAACAGCACATTTATCAATTTTAGTTAAAATAATAGAAAATTTTTTATTTGATTCACAAATAGTATCAAAAATATCTATATCTTTATCTTTAATTCCAACTTTACAATCAATTAAAACAAATACTTGCTGAAGATTATCACGATTAATAATATAATTTTCAATGAGATGTGCTAATTCACCACGCTTAACTTTAGAAATTTTAGCATAACCATACCCAGGTAAATCAACTATATTAATTTTTGAATTAATTTGAAATAAATTTATACTTTGTGTTCTCCCAGGAGTTTTGCTTGTCCTAGCTAATTTTTTAGATTTTGTGATAGCATTAATAATGCTCGATTTTCCTACGTTAGAGCGACCAATGAAACAACATTCTGGTAGATGATATTCAGGAGTTTGATCATAGGAATTAAATGATCCAAAAAATTTATTATTTGAAAAAAATAAATTTAATGATCGATTTCCATCAGACATTTTTAGCTAAAATTTTTCGTTGAATAAACCACTGCTGTGTTATTGATAATATATTGTTTACAGACCAATACAAAACCAGACCTGCTGCGAAACCACCAAGGATAAATGTAAAAACAAATGGCAAGAATGCAAATATTTTAGCTTGAGTTGGATCTGCAGGTGCTGGATTAAGTTTTTGTTGTAACCACATAGTAAAGCCCATTACTATAGGGAGAATACCAACATTAATTATAGATAAAATTGAAGGAACATTCCAAGATATTAAACCAAATAATGTTAGAATGCCAAGAGGGTCAGGTGCAGAGAGATCGTGAATCCAGCCATAAAAAGGAGCGTGATACATTTCAATGGTACAAAAAAGAACTTTATACAAAGAGAAGAAAATAGGAATTTGAACTACTATTGGCAAGCATCCTGCTATTGGATTGGCTCCCTCACGTTTATAAAGAGCCATTAGTTCCTGCTGCATCTTTTGCCTATCATCAGGATACGTTTCTTTTAATTTTTGCATTTCTGGCTGCAATTTTTTCATTTTAGCCATTGATTTGAAAGACGTGTTGGCAAGTGGAAATAATATTAGGCGCATTAAAATTGTAAAAGCAATAATAGCTAAACCAAAATTACCCACATAACTATAAAACCAATTTATGGCAAAAGAGATAGGTTTTGTTAAAAAACTAAACCAACCCCAATCAATTGCATCGGTAAATTTTGGGACCCCCTTATTTTTATATTCATTAAGAATATTTAAGTTCTTTGCTCCTGCGAAAAGTTGACCCTTATAAATATTATCTGAATTAGAATTTATATTAAATACTTTTCCAACGTATCCTGCACGAAAATTATCCCTCCCATTATTACCATGTCTAAAATTTGCCTTAATAGGTTCATTTTGATCGGGGATAAGAGTAGCCATCCAATATTTATCAGTAAAGCCTAACCAACCTCCAGTTGATTTTTGATCACAAAATAATTTTTTTGCAGTTATTGTACTTGAACAATCATCTAATAAGTGGTCATATTTTTTCTCTAACAGCTTGCCATCAAGCTTACTTATTAAACCCTCATGAAGAATAAAAAAATTAATTGTCTTGGGCATATTAATTCTTTTAATCAACCTATAGGGAAAAACTTCTATTTTAGATAAACTTTTGTTTTCAATAATTTGAGTAACGTCAAACATATAATTTTCATCAACTTCAAAAAGAATTTTAAAAGTAACGCTTTGATTATTTGTCCAAGATAATGTGACGGGGTTCGTGGGCGATAAAGTTGGTCTATCAGATGTCCACACAGTATCCAAAGTAGGCAAATCTAAGGAAGATGAATTATTAAGAGCCTTCCATCCAATTTCTGCGTAGTATGGATCAGATGTTCCATCTGGTGCAAATAAAGTAATATTGTTAGAATTTTCTTCTTGAGTCTCCCTGTATTTTAAGAGAATGAGATCATCTAAAATAGCTCCTTTCAAATTAATAGAGCCAGAGAGTGAAGGTGTGCTGATGCTTACTCTTTCAGTGAGATTAATTGCTTCCTCTTTCGATTTAATAGACTCAGTAGAAATAGTTTCATTATTATCAATAGAAGCAGCTGGTTGAATTTGCTCTTCTTGATTTGTAGCAACAGGGGTATTAATAGATTTTTGTGGAAATAAGAATTGGAACATAACTATGATAGCTATAGATAAACCTATTGCTAAAAATAAATTTTTTTGTTCGCCCATTTAAATTTCCTTCCTTATTTTTTTTGGTACGGGGTCGTATCCATGACCACCTAGTGGGTGGCAATGTGAAATTCTTTTAATTGATAAATAACTCCCTTTTATTATTCCGTGTTCTTTTAAAGATTCTAAAGAATATTCTGAGCAAGTTGGTAAGTATCTACAGTTCATCTTTAGAATTGGAGATATAAACCATTGATATATTTTGATAACTAATATGAATGGCAATATAAGGATAGAGTTAAGGAGTTTTATTTTCATATGATTATTTTTTCTAATTCTAATTCTAATGTTTTAAAAGGTATTTTTAATATTGGTGTTTTTGCTATTATCACATAATAAAAATTTATTTTACCATATTTTGTAATTACTTTTCTTGCCAGCTCCCTCATTCTTCTTTTTGCTTTATTTCTAATTACCGCATTTCCTAATCTTTTTGTAGCCGTATACCCAACATCTATTCTATCCTTTAATTTATTGTCTTGCAGAATTTGTATATTAAAGGATTTTGAACGAATAAATTTACCATTATCTCTTACATATACAAATGTAGAACGCTTTTTAATTGTAACGATCGAAAGGGCCATAAGGCCAAAATTAAGTACTTAGTTGGGCTCTTCCTTTAGCTCGACGACGATTAATTATTTGTCTACCAGCTTTTGTTGCCATACGTGCACGGAACCCATGACGTCTTTTTCGTACTAAGTTGCTTGGTTGATATGTTCTTTTCATATAATTTCTTTAAAAAAAACTCTATTACGAATTGATGCTGTATAAGTCAAATACTTAGTATAATTTCAATGAAAATATTAGAAAATAAGAGCAAAATTGATGATTTTTTATCTTATATACGTAAAAAAGGTCAAAAAATTGGACTTATCCCTACTATGGGAAGTATTCATAATGGTCACCTATCTTTAATTGAAGAATGTAAAAAACTAGGTTATTTCTCTTTGGTAACAATTTTTATTAATCCCACACAGTTCGATGAAACAGATGATTATGATCAATATCCTCGAAATAGAAGTCAGGATATAAAATTTTTAGATAAAATAGATGCTGATTTATTGTTTTTCCCATCTTCTGAAGATCTATATCCGTTTGGAATAAGCAGTAAAAAAACCATTTTAAGCTATAGAAACATTTTATGTGATAAATTTAGACCAGGACATTTTGATGGAGTAACCACAGTTGTTAATTCTTTGTTTAATTTAATAAATCCTGATCATGTATTTTTTGGGGAAAAAGATTTCCAACAATTAAAACTTATTGAAAAAATTATTGAAAACAATAATTTTCCCATTCTAATTCATCCTTGCACTTCTATTAGAATGTCTAATGGCATGAGTTTTTCATCACGCTATAATAATTTTAATCTATTACAAGAAAAAATTTTTAATATTGCAGCAGGTAAAATAATGGTTAGTTTGTCGGAATTAAAGATGAAAGCAGATGTTAAGATTGTAGAAAAATTAAAAGAGCAATTAAAAGAAATTAATATTAATAAAATTGATTATTTAGAAATTAGAGATGAAAATAATTTATTACCATCGGTAGAAAATAAAAACTCCCGTTTATTTTTAGCATTTTATATAAACAACATTCGTATCGTGGATAATTTTATTTTATATTAGGGAATAATCCATTCAAATACTGGATTAGAATCTTTAAAATTGATTAGCAATCTTCGGTGACCTGAGGATGCTAAGTATAGCCAATCAATTATTTTAATTTCATTTTCGATAACAGTAAAATTATTGTATCCTTTTTCGCTCTCTTCCTTTGATGGATCAACACCCTTTAAGTGATTGGAAATTCCATCTTCTGGAAAGGTTGTTTTGGAGCTAGGACCCTTTTCAGACAAATAGCATTTACGACTAGATAGTCCTGTCTTCCCCCACATATTTTTAGATAAATCATTTTTATGATTTATAATCGAGTGTGTTTTAATTCGAAGTTGAATTTTTAATTTAAAGTCATAAAAAACAAAGGAAGAGCCACCATCGTTCTTTAAGCAATCTACTTTTGGCGATCTAAAATCAGTATGAAAATTTAATTTTAATAAATCTTTATCAAATTTACGGAGAACTACTATTCGAGACTCTACCGAATTATTTTGATTTTTATTAGTAAACACGGGTGTATGAAAAGTATGATGTCTGTTAGTTACAGCGAGTGATAATAACTCTTTTATATTCTGAAAAATTAATTTAGGATTTTCTTTTAAAAGAGACATAATTAATAACTATATAGAGTAAATTAAAAAAAAATTATAAAAATGAATAATAATTTGATAATAAAATTACTAGATCAAGATCCTATTAAAAAGTTATTTGATATTTTTGAAGATGAGGCAAAAGAAGTTCGCATAGTTGGCGGATGTATAAGGGACGCTTTATTAGGATTTAAAACAAAAGATATTGATATTGCAGCCAATATTCATCCAGATGAGATTATTGCCATTCTAAAAAAGCATAAATTGAGTTACGAAATTTTTGCCTATAAATATGGATCAATTACTACAATTATAGAAGGTCAAAAAATTCAAATTACAACTTTGAGAGAGGATATTAATCAAATGGGCCGCCACACCAATATTATTTTTACTAATGATTGGAAAAAAGATGCAGCACGAAGAGATTTTACTATTAATGCACTGTATTTATCTTCTAGCGGCGAAATAAAAGATTATTTTAATGGAAAAGAAGATTTAGAAAAAAATACAATACATTTTATTGGAAGTATTGAGACTAGCATCCAAGAAGATTTTTTACGTATATTTCGATATTATCGTTTTTTGGGGATCTTTGAAAATCCTAAATTAATCGAAGAGTATGATGGAGTTTTATCTCAGTATTTTGAGAAGTCATTTAATTGTTTATCTAATGATTTAATGCGGCAAGAAATTTTAAAAATGTTTAATACTCCATTCTCTAAAAATTGTTTTTTTATCAAAAGTTCTATGAAAAAAAAATATTGGATTGAGTTAATCACAAAGCATTTTATTAAATCAAGCTATGAAGTTGGATTAAAAAAATGTTTAAATAAAATTGATTTGCTAGTTAATTAAAAATTAGATTTTAAAAAAATAAATCAGGACCCTTTGGAACAATACCTGTTGGATTTATCATTATGTGACTTGCATAGTAATGTGTTTTTATGTGATTCATAAATATAGTTTCTTTAATGCCCTTAATATTAAATAAATTCTGAAGATATTTATAAATTTTTGGATAATCAGAAATTCTTTTTTTATTACATTTGAAGTGGCCAAAATACACGGCGTCAAATCTAATTAAAGTAGTAAATAATCTCCAATCTGCTTCTGTAATATTATTTCCAACAAGAAAATGTGTTAATGTAAGGATTCTTTCAATATTGTCTAAAGATTTAAATAAAGCATCAAAAGTTTCTTCATAGGCTTCTTTTGTAGTTGCAAAACCTGTTTTGTAAACCCCGTTATTGATATTGTGATATATATCATCATTTATTTCATCAATCTGATCTCGTATATTTTCAGGATAATAATCATCATCATTTCCTGTTAAATTATTAAAAGCAGAGTTAAAAATACGAATAATTTGTGATGATTCATTATTTACGATTGTTTTTTCTTTCTTATCCCAAAGAACAGGAACTGTTACTCTGCCTGTATAATCTTTTTGAGCAGTAGTATAAATTTGATGCATATATTTTGAGTCTAAAATACTATCTGGTATAACACCCTCTCCTTCTTGAAATGTCCATCCTTTATCAAGCATAAGTGGATGAACAACAGAAATGGAAATATGTTCCTCAAGTTTTTTTAATTTTCTAAAAATAAGGGTACGGTGTGCCCAAGGACAAGCATGGGATATGTAAAGATGATAGCGATTAGACTCAGGTTTAAATTCAGCATTCT
>ENA-OSJC01004092-OSJC01004092.1-marine-metagenome-genome-assembly--contig:-NODE-4092-length-10142-cov-4.933830_pt1 | contig 10142 bp, 8 predicted proteins | sample MGYA00237885_ERZ534234 | MGnify/ENA primary metagenome ERZ534234 (study PRJEB26413, sample SAMN06343907) | marine metagenome | isolation source: coastal waters | place: Atlantic Ocean: West Antarctic... | reverse complement strand
AATATCCTTTAAAAATTATTAATAAACTTCTTAATTGTTAATTAAAGCAAACTATTCAAAATACTCCTAAAGATTGTCTTAATAAAAAAATAAAATGATTTCAAATCCTATTTATTTTATTTCTAACGCTTTAGGGCTATCTATATATGTATTATAATTAGTACATTTATTTAATTTTTAAATTTGAGTATTTACAATATAAAGCATTAAATTAGTTTAAAAATAAACTACAGTGAGAAAAAAAATCATAAGAAACTACCCAACTTTTTTATTTTTATTATTTTTTATTTTTATTTTTTCATCTTGTTCTGTTGAAAAAAAGCATGACATAATTATCAATAAAACAAACCTTACCAATCATCCATATTGGGGGCAATTATCAAAATCAGGTATTACATTTAGAGGTGATACAATTAAAATACCTTTTGAGATAGATGCTTCAATATTTATTGATGACATTACTAGATTAGAAACTAATAAATCTGAGTTCAATTCTGATATTAAATTAAGAATATGGAGTCCATACTGGGAGGAAGAAATACTTAAAACTAATGATACAGCTAATCTAGCGGCAAACACACTTATTGAATTTGACTATAAAGTGTCAGATAACTTATATCAGACTAATTGGGAATGGGATGGTTATTATGAAGATGTTAAAAAGTGGAGATATGTAAAAGAAATTGAAAATAAATTTTATCACAAATGGGATTTACGCAAATATCCATTTGATCAACAAAAAATTAGATTTAGTTTTACTTCACTGTTCGACACCTCATATGTCAGAATAAAAAATTCCAAAAAATTTATTTCTGCTGCCAATGAATACTTACCCAATTTAAAAGATGGGTTTGTTATAGATACTATTCTTTTCAAAGAAGAATTTACTAAATCGGAGATAATTGAACCTTTTGACGATGGTATATATGATTTCCAGGGGGGTATAGAAAGAAATGAGGTTAGATCCAGAGGTGTTTATGAGGTTGTTCTTAGTAGACAAGGCTCTTGGTTGTTCTTCAAGCTATTTCTAGGCTCTTTTTTATCACTTATTTTATCTTGGTTTGTTTTTTTAATTCCATTATCAGAATTTGAAGCTAAATCAAATCTGAGTGTTGGAGCAATTTTTGGCGCGGTTGGTAATAAGTATTTTGTAGATTCTGCAATATCTAGTCAAGTTTTAACAACAGCAGATTTAATTAACAATCTAGTTATTTCAATTGTTATATTTAATATTCTTATTATGATATGTCAAAAAAATAAAAAAGTAAAAAGTAAATTTTTAAATAATGAAAATTCTGTTTTAAAGCTTTCAGTTGGGATATTTTTCACACTTTTAAGTTTAATATTGATTTTTAGCCTAAACTTATTCTAGTTTTTTTTAAACCCATTACTAAACCACAAATAAAAGTGTAAACTCAAATACACTAAAGTAAACAATAGATACATGCCGTAATTTTAATAATCATCTGGGCTAGACCATCATTTATAACAAATATGCTAATGTCAGCGATTTCGCCTGTAAGAGTTAAAACCTGTGTAGGTCATAAAGATCTTAAAACAACATTATCACACTAAAGAGAGAGTTCTGAAATACAGGAAGAAGATAGACAACACGTATAAAGCTTGATGTATTAAATTTAAAAAACCTTTCCAGTCTTAATTAATAAATCTGATTAACTATAAATGTTAGTTAAATGTTGGCATGTCTGGATAAGGTACAAATGCTTCCAGCATCAAAAATAAACTTGATTTCACCATTAAAGAAATCGTAATAACTATTGCTGCAGTTATCAAACTAACAGATATATTATTCTTTTTTATTTCTTCGAATTCATTAAAGTCTTTGGTCATGATTGTGAATAAGTAAATTGCTAAAATATTGATAAGCCAAATTATAAATATACTAATTGATAAAAACAACCCAGAGTATTTTAAACCTTCGAAAACCACAGAGCCTGAAAATTCAGGATTTCTTTGAATTAGATCAATTGAATTGATAATAGGGTCTTTTATTCCCGAAATCAGAAAGCCAACAGAAAACAAAATAGCGGAACATAAAATTCCGTATGCAGTATTATCAATTTCAATTTTATGTTTTTTCCTTAAATACTTGTCAATTAGTTTATAAGTAGTGTACAATACAATTGTTCCAATAATTACAGAAATTAATAATTGTATTATTGAGTTAAAAAAAAGATCGTCATTGAATTTCATAATTTTATTTTAAAGTTAATAATTATTTTAATGCTAAATGCCATTTACTGATGTTCCAATTCTCTGGTGGTAAAATTCCAATACTCCATCCTTTGGCAGTTGTTTCCCAAAAATAGTATTTTTTACCATTAATTAATTTATATTTTCCGAAGGTGGGTATATTAATACCAATCATGGAGTGCGAATACAAATCACTATTTAAAATAGCGACATCGTACCCAAATCTTTTAAGAATTGTGTAAATCAGAACAGTTCTTGAATCACAATCTCCCTTTTTGAAATAGAAAAATTCTAAAGGAGTTAAAATATCGTGTCTTACATTACTGATGCAAGGAATACCACTAATAATATCATTTTTATAAGCAGACGGCAAATTCTCTCCTTTACAATTACCAGGAATATTGTAAGAATAGGGTATTGATTGAATTAGAGAAACTACTACTTCTGCAAATCTATTTCGGTTTAAATTGTTATCAGTTTTAATTTTTTGTAATGTTAAATAAATTAAATCTAATTTATTACTATCAAAGTTATTTAAATTTTCATAAAGTTCTTTTTCTGAAAAAGGGGTGATTTCTTCTTTATTTTCTTTTGATTTAATGTAATCTCCATATTTAAACTTAAAATCACCATAATACGTTCTGTTATTATAATCATTCCATGAAATAGGTCTAGAAACCAATTCATTATATTCTGGAGGGTCTTCAACAACGATTTCATCATTTTCTACTCTAGAAGTGTCTAATCCCTCAGAAAAAACAAACCATAGGCCTAGTAAGATTAATAAGATAAATACTGCAGATGCACTTCTAAATATTATTTTTAATAAAAAAAATACAACTGATCTCAAAATGTAAATTCCGAAACCAAAAAGCAAGAAAATCAAGAATTTTTCTTTAAATAAAATGGCTAGGCAAATAAAAAGAATACTAAAAAAAATAATACTCAAACTAGGGAAAAAATTTCTTTCAGTTTTAGCTTTAATTTTTACAGCTATATCCTTAATTATTTCAAGATTTTTCTTGGGTGGTTTTGGAGCTAACTTGGCCAGTTCAACTTCTTCATTGTAAGCTAGTGCACCGTATACTTTACCTTTAATAGTACCTAAGGTGCTCTTTCCTTCCTTGATAACATCTAAGAATTCAATATCATAGACAATTACATCCTCAAGATCTTCTACAAAAACATGCTCAAAATTACCTCCTTGCTCATCAATAGTAATTTTAACGTTTTCTAATTTTGATAAACGAAAAGAAATTGATTCGTCAGAAATGACTTCATAATAAGTAGTTTTTTTAGCATTACTTACTTTACCATCAATAATATTAATATTATAATCATCGAATGAAGATAGAGTGCTGATTTCATTTGCATGATATCTTCCTAGAAAGTCACCATGAATAATTATTTTTTTTGTAAGATTTATTTTCTCCAATTAATACTCTTTATTTAACCATTTTATTAAAGAACCCTTTTTTAGGTATTTCGTTTTATCAAGTGTCTTCAGCTTATTAAACGGAGGATCTTCGTGTAAGTTTTGTCTAATTAATTTTTTACCGGTTGTTTCAAAAAATAATTCTTCTTGTTTTACTGAGTATTTACTCCAATTATTTTGAATAATATAATTGTTACTTTGTTGCTCGATTACAAAATAACTTTTAAAATTTTCGTCATACATAATCAGATAAACAGGGTAAAGAACAATAAATAAAATCAACACTGAAAATAAATAGCTTTGATAAACCTTAGAATTAACAATAGAAATTTGTTTAAAGAAAAAATTTGAATTTGCTATTTTTTTTTCTAGATCAGCAACTTTGATTTTATTTTGTTCCAAAATTAAAATGATGTTTTTATCTAATTCCTGATCTAGTGGACCAATTTCTAAATTATTCCTTGTTCTAAAACTTGTTTTTAATTCATTGTCATACGTAAGTTTTTCAATTTCTTCATTAGAGATAGAATTAACCTGATTTTCAAAATTATCAACTAATTCTTCTTTGTAATCATCCAAATATGTATCCACGCTTTTTTTAAAAACGAAAGTTTCTAAAGGTTCTGAAATAATAAAAAATATCATTAACAGAAGAATCATTTTGACTATGTAATGCACAATCATATCGGTAAAATTTTCTTTTTTTAATTTTAAATTATTTGGACTTGAAGTAACAATTATAAGCCTGTATAAATTAATAATCAAAAGTGAAAAAAAACAGGCCAAGAAAATACTTCCAAGAAAATTTTCAATAGTATTGATAAATACAATAAAAGTTGAAAAAAAACTCAATACAATAATAAGCATAAAGCCAAAAGCAAACCTTTTAAAAGTTAAGTCAGCAATATGATCTTTTTGAAGAATTATAGGATCAAATCCACATATATAAATTAAAAAATTTTTAATCATGACTTGTCAACGAAATCTCCCGGATTTTTTTCTATATTTTTTAGTTCTTCCGCTTTCCATTTTTCAATTATAAAATCATTTAAATCTGTCTGTGTTTGCGCTAGTTTAATTTTCTCTGAAAGCAACTTATTTGCTTGATGATGAATAACTAAGTTTCTTTGAACACCTTCTCGATCTTGGTAATAGTCATATTTTACTTCGATACCTAGTTCAGCTCTTTGGAGATCTTTAATGTTATCCTCTAAATAGTCATATGGGCTTTTAATAAGCATCATTTTAAAGAATATAGGAGTAAGCTCAATTGCCATAAACAGCAATGTAATAAAGATTATAATCCAAGGTGTGGCATCTTCATTTACATTTCCATCTTCATCTTTTCCTTTTGCCAGATCATCAACAATTTTAAGTCTTGCCATTAACCCATCTAAGCTTTTTGCAGAGGTTTCTGCGTTAGCAATCTCTTTTTTCATAATTGAATCTTTCTCAGAAAATTTTATCTCTTGAATTTTAATAGCTACTGAGTTTATATTACGAACTGAATCATATGCTTTTATAGCTATGTCAAGTGCTACTTTTTTCTCTTTTGCAATAGGGCCAATTCCTCTTCCTCTTAAACTTCCTTCACCAGAAATTTCAGTATCATATATATTTTGTCTTTGATCTCTTTTTTTCATATACGAGTCAATATCTTCTCTTAGCCTTGCTTTTTCTGCTTGAATTAACTCAAATTCTTCCTCATACAATTTGGTAACTTCCTTTTTTTGTTTACTAACTTCTTTAATTCTTCTACTATTTAATTCCACTTCTATTTCTTGTTGAAACATCCGTAATTCAACAGGTTTTGAAATGGTAATTGCAATAATAATACCCATTAAAATTCTTGGGATAGCCGTTTTAATTTCACTAAGAGTTATGGCCTCAGAGCCATCTCCTTTTCCAGTACTGGCTACAATAAATCTATCTATATTGAAAATAATTAATCCCCAAATTAGTCCAAATAACATAGAAAATATAACAGCTAATGATAGAGATGAGGCTGCCTCTATTGTGGCCTCAGTTCCTTGTGCTAAATTTGCAGTTTGTTGGCCAAAAATTATATAAAAAGCATACCCGCCAGCCAAAGCAGCCATGAGTCCTGTTGCAACAACTATACCTCCTAGACAAGCATATTTAATATGGTCAGAGTAGGTACTTCTTTCCAATATGTAATGATCAGCACCTGCTGCCTTCCACATCATTTTCATTATTATTCCTGGCTTGGGTGTTTTGTAATACGATTTATCCATTGTTCTTAATATTTAAATTAGAGTAATTAATCTTTGTTTTTATTTGCCTGCTCTTAACAAAAAAATTGTTTGGCTTTATTCCATTAATAACTTTTAGTATCCTAAAATTAGTTAAAGTTTCAATTGATTCCTTTTTACTATTAAAATTGATGTTTTTAATTTTTTTTCTATCTGTTGAAAATTCTTTGCACTTATTTAATTCAATTATAATCTCTTTTTTTTCAATTTTTTTTAAACTTACAGCATATAAGGTAATTTTTTTTAAACCCTTGGAGAGGTTTATTTCAATTTCATCATTCTTTTTATACCATCCATTTTTCCAAGAATCGGTATGAATCTTTATGAACAATGCACCTGATGTTTCCCATGAGACTTTAACATTTGTTCCTTCTATTAGATAGTTAGAATGTACTTTAAAATATTTTATCATAAACTAGTTAAAAAAATCATCTTTATTTATTGGATCGCCTTGATTTCCATCTGGAACAGAATATGACCACCTACTCGTATTGTTGTATACCCTAAAAGGAAATGATTTATAATCAGTAAGTGAACTACTCCTTAAAAATCTATTTTTAGGATTTAAATTCTTAATCCAAGAGTCTCCATTATAGGTTTGTATGTAATAAGTACCATTCGGGATATTATCCATTATTATGGTTTCACCTTTTCTAATAAACTGAGCTCTTATTCTAGGACCATCTCTTTTTCTACCTAAAAATCTTCTTACAACAACTACTAAATCTTTTTTCCCTCTTGAATTATTATGACTTATTTTACCCAATCCATTATTGGCAAAAACACCCCTTCCAAATTCATTAAATAGAACAAATTCACCATTTTCTGGATAGCAACTTTTATTGTACTTATCGCAACCCTCTGAATATGATCGATCACAACTGTACACAAAATCATCACATGCCTCAACTTCTATTTTTTCTTTTAATAACCCTCTATTAAAAAAACTAACACCATTTTCATTAGAAGAATTCAAATCAATGGATTTATCATAATCCTTCATTGCTTTTTTAAATTTAATGCTATATTTCTTATCTCCTTGAGCAGTATATGAATTTGCACGGTTATGAAATGCCAACCAATTCGTCGCATCGATATCAATAATTTTAGAAAAATCACGAATCGCTTTATCATGCTTTTCAAGCTTTTGATGCAATAACCCTCTAGAATTAAAAGCATCGATGTATTTTCTATCTACCCTAATTGCTTTTTTATAAAAACCAAAAGCTTTATCGTATTCTGTATTTTTTTCAGCTTTTTGCGCTTTTAAATAATAACAGACTGCATTGTTACTGCATTCGTCGAAAAAACAAGCTTTATAAATAAACAAGAACATTAAAAATAAAATAAGAAAATTTAAAAATTTTTTTAAATAAGGGAAATTTATTTTTTTCCTCCAAGACAATATATTCTTTCTTTTTAGAAAATTATTCGTCTTAGCCTTGTTTTTATTTTTGCCCTCTGTTGACTGCTCTAAAAATTTTCTTTCATTCTCTATTTTAGCTTCCGAGTTCGTATTTATTTTTGAGCTGGTTTCTTCAGAAATTATTATACGTTTACTCGCTGAAGATTCTGGAATTAAGTTTAGGTCTTCTTTTGTTTTATCAAAATTCCAATCATTTATTAATCCGTCAGCAGGGTATAAATTTATTCTGTAATAGTCATTGCCTTTAGATAGCTGCATTTGAAATTTACCCCCTACATTAAACTCAATAAGTTCTTCGGAGTTCTCATCTAAAAATTCTTTAATACTTTTATTCTTTATCTTTAACGTTTTGTCATTAGGGTTATGATTCAAAACAATCTCATCAAACTTATCTTTAGCACTATTAAGATCTATAAAAAAAGAAACAATTACATTCGCTTTTTCAGAAATAGCATAAAATCTTCCATCAGGAACACCACCTTCCGCAGGATTGTATACAGGCGAATTCAAACCTTTAATAAGCCCATTTATTTTATCCGATAATGGGTGAATTCCTCTTTCAAGTTTTGTTCCATCTAATGCCTGCTGGACCTGAGGAATTCCATTAATTCTGATACAAGATTGTTGAGGGAGATATCCTATTGTAAAGATTTTTCCTTCATGAAAGTATTCCCATTCTTTTGTTTTTTCACTTTCTTTAAACTCAAAATTATCATCACCTCCGTTATCCGAAATAACTCTATCTATGATTCTTTTACCTATCCCGTAAGTTGAGACCGGTATTATAATGTATTCACTTTTATTGTCATTAAAAAAAAGAGGTGTGTTAGTAAAATTCGAAAAATTTTTGTTTTCTGGAGTTATTGAATTCCCATCAAATACCCTGTCAATACCCCTAACCCATTTTGGAGATTCAATTACGGAGGCTAATTTAGTATCCCGCATTGCAAGGTTATCATCTGAAAACGACTCTTCATTGGTAATTATAAGGATACTTTGTCCTTTAATCTCTGCATCTTCAATTTTAAATCCATTCCCTTTCCAAAATTTTATATTTGAGTTAACACCATTATTAAATACCTCCGCTACTTTTAAATTGTTTGTATTGAGAAGAGTTTCTAGAATTTTAGTTTTTTCTGTAGATTTGACACTTCTGAAAATCATAGCCATGTTGCCTTGGCCAAAATACCAATTATTATCAATATTTTGAGTTAAATATATAATTGGGTTGTTATCATTTAAAGGTTTATCATAGATGACATCTTTAAAAATAATACCCTTTAAATATGGAAATATAGATAATAAAGTTCTTTCCAAACCATATCTTTCAATGAGATTTTGCATTTGCTAATTCATTTAACTTATTTATCAGACTGTAATTTTTATATCAATCAAAATATTCAATTTCATTATCCATAATAGAAAATATTTCTTTATTAATCAATTTTTCTCTGGAACTGTAATTTATCCGTCTAATTCCATATGTTATTAAGCTTATAAAACGAAGAAGAATACTAACAATAACCCTTTGCTAAAGCTTCTATCATCTATGTAAAAATTTAATGTCCTTAAAACATATAATTTATTATTTTTCACTACCCCATCTTGGCCCTGAATGACCAAAACCTCCAGGGGTTACAATATATCCGTTTATACGAGCAATATTTGTAGCACCATCCTCTAATATTTTACTACCGCAGTTGAGATAATCAACGCACGAAGTTGTGGAAAAGTTTTGGCGTAATGCTTTTAGTAATATTTTTTCTGAGCCCGGCTGTCCCAATCGAATATAAAAAGGATAGTTTCTAGCAATAGTTCTAATACCGTTTTTATCAATTGCGGAAGTTAAACTTATTATTGCCTTTGGATGATACTTAAGCATTTCAACTAAAACGTCACCTGCAGCAAATCGAACAGATTGATTGGAGTTACGCATCTTTTGCTTCATAGCATTAACTGCAGGCTCACCTATTCTTGCTAGTAATTGAACAGCATCTTTATCATCAACAATTCTCCCACTCAAGTATTCAATCGCTTGATTTGGGTAAAGGGAAATTGCATAAAGTAATTCTTTTGAAGATTTATTCTGATTCCATCTTTTTATAATCTCTTTTATTCCAGGAGTTCCGTGTTTTTTGAGTGATTTCGCTAAAGATTTTTTAAAAATAATAGAACTATATTTTATCATTAAGCCGTTTAAAATAAAAGAAATTTTTTCTTTGTCAGAAATTGAATGTTGGAGATTTGGGTCCGTTATAAATGAGATGCATTTATCAATTCTTTTAATTCTTTTATTACGATTAGTAAATAGTGATTGTTTATTTGTTAATTCAGAATAACGTTCTAACATATTTTCTAATGCATTATTAACCAAATATTTTTTTGAGTTGGTAGCAGAATGAAAATCTAGCAACAATTTAGAAGCTTTTGTATCTGTTGAATCAGCTATGGAGTATGCAATCTCTTTCCTTTCTTCAATATCATTAGATTTAATTAATTGTTGAACTTGTTCTTCAATATTGTTGGGACCACAAGAACTGAAAAATAAAGCAGCAGAGAAAACGGAGAAGAATAATCTAAATTTCATGTCAATTTTTAAATGAAATTACAAAAAAATAAATTAATAGAAAAAACGCATGTTTTGAAAAATAGATTGATTGTGTTTTTTTAAAAAGAGTAAAATAGCACAGCATATGAGAAAAGTAAAGATATAAAAATCAAACCTTTACAGAAATGGTTAGTCTTTACTGATTGTAATCTGAATCATGACTATTCATTGCATCTTGAGCAACTT
>ENA-OSJC01004088-OSJC01004088.1-marine-metagenome-genome-assembly--contig:-NODE-4088-length-10150-cov-19.109600_pt1 | contig 10150 bp, 8 predicted proteins | sample MGYA00237885_ERZ534234 | MGnify/ENA primary metagenome ERZ534234 (study PRJEB26413, sample SAMN06343907) | marine metagenome | isolation source: coastal waters | place: Atlantic Ocean: West Antarctic... | reverse complement strand
TAAAATTAACCTTAGAAGGTCTAAAACAGACCAATTTGGAGAAGGTTTTACAAAAGCTCTACCCTACTTTGATAATTTACAATATTGCCCTGTAGTTTCATTAAAAAAATGGATTGAAATTTCCAAAATAACATCTGGTGCTGTTTTTAGAAGATTTTCTAAAGGATCTAGATTATCAGAAAATAGATTAACTGATCAAACGGTCGCTTTACTTATTAAGGAATATTTAAAATTAACAGGTATGGATAGTAGGCATTATTCTGGTCACAGTTTAAGATCTGGATTTGCTACATCTGCAGCAGAGTCGGGTGTGGAAGAAAGAAGTATTATGGCAATGACAGGCCATAAATCAACAGAGATGGTTAGAAGATATATTAAAGAAGCAAATTTATTTAAAAATAATGCACTAAATAAAATTAAATTATAAAATTTTGAATATAACATATAATATATGAAAATTATGAAAAAAGCTTTAATTACAGGTATCACCGGTCAAGATGGCTCTTATCTTGCAGAATTTTTACTAAAGAAAGGATACGAAGTTCATGGTGTTAAACGACGAACTTCACTCTTTAATACTGATCGTATTGATCATTTATATCAAGATCCTCATATTGATAAACGAAATTTTATTTTACATCATGGTGACTTAACTGATACCAGCTCCCTTATTAAAATTATTCAGCAAGTTCAACCAGATGAAATTTATAACCTTGCCGCACAATCACACGTTGCTGTATCATTTGAAGTGCCTGAGTATACAGCTAATTCAGATGCTCTTGGACCATTAAGAATTTTAGAAGCTATTCGAATATTAAAATTAGAAAAAAAAACTAGATTCTATCAAGCTTCGACATCTGAACTTTTTGGAAAAGTTGTGGAAATTCCACAAAAAGAAACTACCCCTTTCTATCCAAGAAGTCCATATGCGGTAGCAAAACTTTATGCCTATTGGATTACTGTAAATTATCGTGAAGCTTATAATATTTATGCATGTAATGGGATTTTATTTAATCATGAATCTCCTGTTCGTGGAGAAACTTTTGTTACTAGAAAAATTACAAGAGCTTTAACTAGAATTAAACTAGGCTTACAAAAAATACTTTATCTTGGTAACTTAGATTCAATGCGTGACTGGGGGCATGCTAAAGATTATGTTGAAGTGCAATGGTTAATGTTACAGCAAAAAACTCCAGAGGATTTTGTAATCTCAACTGGGCAACAATATTCTGTACGTGATTTTGTTAATATTGCTGCAAAAGAACTTGGTTTTAATATTACCTGGAGTGGAAATGGTGTGGAGGAGAAGGGATTGATTGATGGTAAAGTTGTTATCAAGATTGACAAAAAATATTTTCGTCCAACAGAAGTAGAAACTTTACTTGGTGACGCTAGTAAAGCTAAGGAAAAACTTGGATGGGAACCAAAAATAAGTTTTAAGGACCTTGTTTCTGAAATGGTTAAAGAAGATCTAAAACTTGCTAAGAGAGATCAATTAATTTTGAAAAATAATTAAAAATCAAAAAATAAATTTGGATGAGAAAAAACTTTAACTCAAAAATTTACATTGCAGGTCATAATGGAATGGTAGGATCATCAATTATTCGTGTTTTAAAGTCTAAAGGTTATACAAATCTTATTTTTCGTGAACATTCAGAATTAGATTTAATAGACCAAGCTTCAGTAAAAGATTTCTTTTCAAAAGAAAAACCTGATGAAGTTTATCTTTCAGCTGCAAGAGTTGGGGGTATTCAAGCAAATAACATCTATCCAGCTGAGTTTTTATATCAAAATTTAATGATTCAAACAAACGTCATAGATTCCGCTTTTCAAAATGGTGTAAAAAAACTTTTATTTTTAGGTTCTAGCTGCATTTATCCAAAGCATACAGAGCAACCAATTTCTGAAGAGGCCCTACTTTCTGGTAAACTTGAGCCCACAAACGAACCTTATGCAATTGCTAAAATTTCAGGAATTAAGATTTGTGAGAGTTATAATCGTCAATATGGAGAAAGTCATGATATTGATTATAGGTGTGTGATGCCAACCAATTTATATGGGCCTAGTGATAACTATTCAGGTGAAAATAGTCATGTAATTCCAGCTTTAATAAGACGTTTTCATGAAGCCAAGATAAATAAATTTCCTCATGTTGCTGTTTGGGGAACAGGAAAGGCTCGTAGAGAGTTTCTTTATGTGGATGATCTAGCTGAAGCTTGTGTTTTGTTGATGAATATTGATAAAACAATTCACAATAAGATAATTAATAAAATGAGCACACATATAAATGTAGGTTACGGTGAAGATTTAACCATTGAAAATCTTGCCATAATCATCAAAGAGGTAATCGATTACAAAGGGATGATTAAGTTTGATACTGATAAACCAGATGGAACACCACAAAAACTTTTAAATAGCGATAAAATTAAAAGCTTAGGCTGGAGTGCAAATGTGAGTTTAAAAAATGGCTTGTTAAAATCCTATGAGAATTTTTTAAGTTCTAAATAATTTTTTTAAAAAATTTCTAAACTCACCTAATTATATAATTTTCCAACTATTTGGAATTAGATCATCTGTGCAAATTGATTTATCATTAAACCAATTTTTAGGAGTGTATATAATCTTATTTCTATTACTATTTAGCCAGGCCCCCCACCAACTAAAACTACTATTTGCTATAATGTTGGCTTTGCAAAGAGACATTAAGTGCATATCTAAAAAAGATTTTGCACCATCGTTCACATTAACAAAAGTATGTGAAAAATCTATATTGAAATTATCGCTAACCCACAATGGATCATCAGTAAAAATAAAAAATTTTGGATTATTAAAATATTTTGCTGAATCTTGAATGGCTTTAATGTAATATTCACTTAAATCCGTATATAAATTGTTATTTTTTTTTAATAAATAGTCACCTCTTCTGATGTGAATTGATATACTATTATTTTTATCAATATCATTAGCAATTAATAAATTTTTTTTATCTAACTTATTGCGAAAGTTAAATATTTTTCTAATTTCTTTACTATAACTCTTAAAATATAATTCACTTTGCCAATAACCATTTAAAAGACTGTGTTTTGGAATATTAAGCATCTTATGAGTGTAGTGAAAATGTGGTTCCTTAAATTTATGATAGCTTATATTAATTTTATTTAAAATTTCCTTAAAATTTAAAAATTGAAAATTTACAGGGTTATTTAAAAAGTTAACTTTTGAATAAATATCAAAAACATACTGTAGCTGAAAACCATCATGGTCAGATCGATGATTAAATCTTTTCAAATCAAGACTAAGTTCTACATTATTTTTTCTAGCAACAGCATATCCAGCTGCAAACTGAAACATTTGATTTCCTAGACCACCTGATAATTTTATTCTTATAGACATTAATTTTTTAAATCATTTTTTGGAGAATTTGATAATAAAAATTTTAAAACTCTCCATAATAATTTAAATGGATATTTAAAACTTTTGACTTTTAAGGATAATATAATAATCATTTTCAAAGAAATACTAGTGCCAGTTTTCATGCACATACTAATATATTTCAAACCATTTCTACTCAATTTATAGCGCCAAGCAGAATGATCTAATTTAACTAATTCAGGATTTTTGTTCATAAATCCAATAATAAAATTAATTATATGTAAATAACCTAGAGCATGTTTGGTATCTGGTTTTCTGTTTGTAACTGAGTCAACTCTATCTATGCGATATTTAAAATAAACCTCAGTAATTAAAATTATATTTTTACTTAAAGCCAATAAAGGAAAAAATACTGCCTCATCTTCATAAGTACAATTTGGAAAATTTAGTTTATTTTTTGACCACAATTCTATTTTTGTAATATATCTACTTACTTGAGGTAAAGCTTCTTTTCTACTCATAAGCTCTCTTATTAAAGCAGATCCAGAATCATATTTACCATTTAAAGTGAATTTTAAGTTTATCTTTTTATTTATAGATTCATTATTCGCAAATGTTTCACCAGAAAATAAAATCATATCAGGTTTGTTATTTTTTTCTATTACTAACCTCATGTGTAAAAATAAATCTTTCTTTATAATGTCATCTGAGTCTAAGAAATAAATGTATTCACTTTTTGCAATAGATTTTCCAAAATTACGTGTTAGACCTAAACCGTGATTAGATCTATTAATTATTTTCCATCCCTTTAAATCTTTATAATTATTTAGAATATTTGATGACCCATCAGTGCTGCCATCATTAATAACAATTACTTCATCAGGTTGAGATATTTGGTTTTTAACAGATAACAATGTTTCATTAACAAAGTTTTCAACATTATATACTGGTATAATGATTGTGATAGTTGCTCTTTTCATCTTAATTATTTAATAAATTCTTAAAGAATGCTTTTCGTATTTTTACAAACTATTTTTTAATAATATTATTAATATAGTCTTTTATATCAATTTTAGCTTTATATCCCAAATAGTTTAAAGCATTATTGTTAGGTATGTTAGAACTATATCTTTCGCCGTCCCGCGAGGGTAAAAATTTAATTTTTGTTTTAAACATTTTTGCAATTTGTAAGATGGAATACTGTTTATGAGTACCAAGCATATACTCTTTTTGTTTACCTCTTTTAAGTGCCAAATAACAACCACTAATTATGTCGTCAATATGAGTAAAATCTCTTTTTTGTGAACCTGGTTTAACTATTGTTAAGGGTATTTTTTTTTTAAATTGAGTTTCAAATACACCAATTACAGCTGACATAGCACCATTTAATATTTGATTAGGTCCATACACATTATAAAAATATAGCAGTTCAAATTTAAGACCAAACCATTTACTGTAATTTCTTATTAACTCTATATTTTTTGTTTTAGCCCAAGCATAAGGCGATAAATTTTCATCTTCACCATTGTTACCTAATGCACTTGATGTTGCAGAATAAATAATTTTAATTTTATTATCTTTTGCAAAATTGATAACTTCAAATGAATTGTTAATATTACTATTTAAACATTCTTTTGGTTTTAAAAAACTTTGGTAAATCCTTGAAAATTCTCCAAAGTGAAAAATAACTTTAATTTTTTTTCTTAAGTTTTTTAAAATTTTTGAAATTTCTATATTATCACTCTTGATATACTTTATATTTTTATGATTAAGATGATTTTTTTTTGTACCAGTTGAATAATTGTCTATACTTATGATTTTAAATTGAGTTTTTTTTACTAAATATCTAATTAAATTAGATCCAATAAAACCAGCACCACCAGTAACTATTATTATATTTTTCATATTCTATTGTATTGTTAGCCCTTATCTTCCCAATAGTATTTTTTATTAATATTAAAAGTTCTATTTATTATAAATTCTGCAACAATTGTAGAATTAAAATATTTAAAATATTTATTTCTACCATTTTTAGCAATTTTTTGTCTTAGTCTATCATTATTCGAATATTTTATAATTTTTTTGGATAGATCAACAATATTATTGTACAAAACAATTTCATTTTTATTAAAAAAATTATTGTATTGAGTTTTTTTATCAATCATTACCAACAATCCATTGCCAATTAACTGGGCAAATCTATCACTAGTGTAGTACTTGGATGGTTTCCCCTGACTTAAATTTAAAGCAATCTTAGATTGAGAAAGTGCTTTAATAAAATTATCAGCCCATATTGGTTCTTTTTGATCGATACCATATATATCAAATTTTATGTTTGGTAATTTTTTAGTTAATTTTTTAAGAAAATTCTCACGTTCGTCAAATTTCCCTTTTTTTAATACACCTCTATGAACGCCATGACTCATTGCAAAAAAAACATCATTTTTTAAATCTTTATTTTTATAATTACTCAATGTTTCAAAAGATTCATCTACTGGATTAGGAATATAATAAATCGGATTTTTTTTAGGAAATTTCAAAATATTTGGATCTGTTGTGCAAAAGTTACTATCCATAATATCAATTTTATTTAAAAACCTTTTTTTATTATTTTTCCATTCTGAATCCATTCTATCTAAAAACCATTGAGTAATTTTCATTTGTGGATAGTACTGCCTAATAGTTTTCAAAGTTTTAATGTCTATTAAGTCAGCGTGACCAAGTATTATTAAATCAGGTGAATAGTTCCCAACAACAGAAAGTAATTTAGAATTTAAATATTTTGCACCATTTAAATCATTCAATCTTCTATTATTACTTAGAATATCTCTATCACTAAACTCCAAGACACTATGTCCTAAACGCACTAGACCGTTATTAATTCTTTTACCTGTATTGTAAAATAATCTACCATTATGTCTTTCATTAAAATTTGTTATATGAATAATCTTTAATTTTGATTTTTTGGTAAAATTTAATTTAAATTTTTTATCTAATATTGATGATCTATAAATGTCAATTTTTTTACTTATATATTTATTAGTTAAATAAAAATTTTTATATGATTTTTTTTGCAAATCTATCAATTTTTTTTTATCTTTAATTAAACCATCAATAGCATTAAAAATATTATTGACTGTATTTTTTTTAATTATAATGCCATCTGTTATAGTTTCTTTCAAACCTCCTTTATCTGATATTATAACAGCACATCCCCTGCTGGATGCCTCTAAACTTGTACGTCCAAAAGGCTCCTCCCATCTAGAGCAAGCTACAGCTATACTTGTTTTTTCAAGTATTCTTAATATTTTTTTATGCTCTTGAAAACCTAATATATTAAGATTTTTATGTTTAAAGATTAATTTTTCACGAAGTTCATCACCAGCAACTATCGCACTCCAATTTTTATATTTTTTTAAAATTTTTAATATTGCACCACCAAATAAATCATAACCTTTTGCTGAATTTAATTTTCCAACAAAAGTTATTATTTTATTTTTTTTTGTAAAATCTATTTTGGGTTTATTGGTTGATTGATTTATAACCTCAAGCTTTTCACTGTTCTTATAAAAATTATCTAAACCTACTAGAAATCTATTTTTGGACCAAACACTATTAAAAATAATTTTTTCACATATTTCTAATAAGTTTAATCTATCTTTAATTTTTTCAGATCCAGCCATTTCAAGTGGATCGTTATGAAAATATAAAACAATTTTTGTATTAAGTTTTTTAATAAATCTTAAATAATTTGGTCTATTATGAATTTCAATAATATCTGCATTAATAGTTTTTTGTAATTTAACAAATCTATTTACATAAATTCTACTTTGACTTTGTAATAAATTGCTCTTATTTAATTTTATATTTGTATAATTCTTTGATAGTTTAGATTTGAAATCTGTACTACCAAATATTCTTATATTTTTTTTAAATTTACTTAATTTTGTTGTGTCATTTATGAATAAAGATACAGCACCAGCATAGTTAACGGAATAATTTTCTTTATATGGTAAAAGTATTGAAATTTTCATTAAGTTGATTTTTCTAAAATTTCTTTTCTTAATTTTTTATTTTTTTTTAATCTATATTCAAAAGACATAGCTCCACTCTTTGTTTTAAATTTTTTACTATAAATTAACAACCATTTATAGCCCATTGTTGATTTCGCTCCTTTGTTTGAATTATGCTTATCTAGTCGAGATATCAGATTATTTGTATATCCTACATAAGTTTTTTTAAAACCTGGTGATATAGATTTGAGCATATATGTGTAATAAAACATATTAATGGCGGTCCCTGGGGGAATCGAACCCCCCTTTGCAGGATGAAAACCAGCTGTCCTAACCGATAGACGAAGGGACCATGTTGAGATCTTTTATTTTAAAAGTCATTATTTATCAAGTGTAATTAAGCTACAGGATAAGGTCTCTAATAGTTAATTGAAGAGTTTTTTTATTATTCCAGATATTTTCATTGATTTGACCTATTACATTAATGTTACTTTTATAGTTCATTAAGTGCTCACCAATCTTAGTATTAATAGAATTAAATGATATTGATTTAATCGAAAATCCTGTTTTTGATTTTAATATTGTAGAAATATGCTTGTTATTTAATACTATGGGCTTAATTATTCTCAAATCCCTTAACATAAAGGTTGGTACTGAGTTTCCTATACCGAAGGGTTCTAGTTTTTTAATATTATCATAAAAATCTTGATTAAAAGCCAATGGCGAAACTTCTGATTCATATGAAAATATATTATTATTTACAATATTAGATTTTAAAAAATCCTCTAATATAAAGTTTTCAAACTCGATAAGGTTTTCCTTATTTAACGTAAATCCTGCAGCCATATTGTGACCACCACCTTTTAAAATTATACATTGATCTAGTGAATTTTTAATTACACGACCAATATTATAATTATAAATTGATCTTGCAGATCCTTTTAATAATTCATTAGACGCAGTAATAACAATGGAGGGTTTATTAAAATAATCTTTTAATCTTGCTGCAATAATTCCAATTAAACCTTCATTTATATTTGGATTATAATAAATAATTACTTCTTTATTTTCTTTTTCAATTTTTTGAAAATCAATTTCATTTAATACTAAGGTTTCAATTTCTTTTCTTTTGTTATTCAATTTAATTAAATAATTAGATCTATCTTTGATAACTTGATCATTATTAGAAGATAATAATTCTGTAGCATATTGAGACTTACCGAGTCTACCACCAGCATTCAATATAGGACCAATTAAATAACCTAAATCATTAATATTAATTTTGTTTTTTTTTTCATTTAATTCAAACAAAGTGTTCAGAGGTAAATTTTTTGTTATATCAAAATTTTTAAGAGCATTTAATGCAATTAATCTGTTAAGCTTTCTTAAAGGCATCACATCGCATACTGTAGCTAATAAAACATATATCAAATAATCAGCTATATTTATTTTACTTTTAATTTCCTTAATTAGTAAATCTAAAAAAAAATATGTGAGTGTTGTAGCACACAAATAATCGTACTCTTTATAACCATTATCTTTTTTAGGATTTATAATTGAATTTGCATTTGGAAAAGGTTTGTTAATTTCATGATGATCAATAATTAAAGATTTTATTTCATTTTCATTTAAAAAATCTATTGCTTCATTGGAGGTAGAACCGCAATCAACCATTATAATTAATTTAGGTTTTTCTAAGATCAGTTTTTTGAATAGTTTTTTTGTGGCTCCATAACCATCTATTTGTCTATCTGGGATATAATAAAAAAATGGTTGATTTATGCTTTCTAATATTTTTACAAATAATGAAGTAGCAGCAGAACCATCCACATCATAATCACCTAAAATACATATTTTTTCATTGTTATTGATACAATTTACAACAAGCTTAATAGATTGATTAAAGTCTTTATTATCTAAAAAAACATTGTTTAAATTTAATTCTGCATTAACTGTTGCAATCTCATTATCATCAAATTTTCTTGAAACAATTAGTCTTGATAAAATGTCACTAAAATCAAAATCCTGCTTTAATTTGTCAACCAAGTTTTGACTGATTTTTTTTTGTTCCCACTTCTTACCTGAAATAGAAATCATTCTTCAATAAGATTTGTTCTTTTTATTATTTTTTTAAATTTTAAACTTTTATGAGTAACAAGTGTTTCAGTAATATACTTATTGTCATCAATCACCACTCCGTTTAACATCTCGCTAGATGTAATTCCTGTAGAGCAAAATATAGAGTCTCCTTTTATAATCTCATTTAATTCATACTTTTTATTTAAATCATTTATTCCCATTTTATTTGCATCTTTAATGTCTTTATCATTCTCAAAAATAAATCTACATTGGAAATGACACTCAAAAGCATCTAGGGCTGATGCAGCTAAAACCCCTTCTGGTCCTCCCCCTATACCTAAAAATATATCAACTTTGTATTTTGGATTTGTTACATAGAGTGCACCAAGAACATCACCATCCGTAATTAATTTAATCTTAATATTTAATTGCTTAAGCTCATCAATTATTTTTTGATGTCTTGGTCTATCCATTACACATGCTGTGAGTGATGAGATATCTTTGTTTAAAAAATCAGCAAGATTTGAAGTATTTTTTTTTAATGAAAAATCTAGATCAATTAATCCTTTTTCAATTGGTCCAGTTGCAATTTTGTCCATATAAGTTTCTGGTGCATTAAAAAGATTTCCTTTTTCAGCAATAGCAATAACTGAAGTTGCGCCGGGTAAATTATTTGCTGCAAAATT
>ENA-OSJC01004087-OSJC01004087.1-marine-metagenome-genome-assembly--contig:-NODE-4087-length-10152-cov-3.520397_pt1 | contig 10152 bp, 7 predicted proteins | sample MGYA00237885_ERZ534234 | MGnify/ENA primary metagenome ERZ534234 (study PRJEB26413, sample SAMN06343907) | marine metagenome | isolation source: coastal waters | place: Atlantic Ocean: West Antarctic... | reverse complement strand
CCGTTTGGTGCTTCGATGCAGCTACGGGGGAGGTGGAGTGGAAGGACACTTACGAGGAAAAATTGGACCCGAAGTTTTACACCGGGGGTCCGGGTGCCACGCCCTTGATCCATGAAGGTCGGGTTTACGGTTTGTCCAAAAGCGGTCGCTTGGCGTGTTACGATTTGAAGTCGGGAAAGATCGCGTGGACGAAGAGTTTCAAAAAGGACTTTAAGGGGAAGGCCCCGATGTGGGGTTACTCGGCCTCGCCCACGATTTTCGAAGATCTATTGCTTTGTCTTCCTTGTCCCAAAAGTGGTGCGCTCGTCGCTCTCGATAAGAAATCAGGAGAGCTGCGCTGGCAGTCGGAGGATGCGGCCAAGGCCGGTTATTCCGCACCGGTGATCGCGGACTATCGCGGGAAGAAAACGGCCTTCATTTTTCATGGTCGCAAGCTTGTGGCTTATGATCTCGCGGCGAAGGGTGTCGTTCTTTTTGATTACACCTGGAGAACGCCCTACGACGTCAATGCCTCTAATCCAGTCTTTCAAAACAACATGCTCCACCTCTCCTCGGGCTATGGCATGGGCAACATCGTGCTTGATCTATCAGGAGACGAGCCCAAGGAGCTGCACCGCGATCGCGAGCGGCGCATGATTTTTCAAAATGCGCTGCCGAAGGAGGGCGATATTATTGGGGTCTTCGGAGACAAGGGAATGAAGGCGGAAGTCTATCGCATGGAGATGAAAACGGGAAAGCTGAAGTGGGTGACGCCCATTTCAGGATCCCGCGGCTCGGCTTTGATGTCGGGCGACAAGCTCATCATTCTCTCCGAAACAGGGGAGCTCATCTTTGGAAAAGAGAGCGGCAATCAGTTTTCCATCACGGGTCGCCACAAAATTTTGCCGAAGCTTTGCTGGTCGCCGCCGGCGTTTTCGGACGGTCGACTTTTTGCCCGCTCGAACGGCGGGAAGTTGGTTTGTGTGAGCTTGAAGAAGTAGCTCTGCGAATGGCAAAGATATTTGGACGGGAATTATGGAGTCACTGGTGCTCAGGTCTTTGGCATTTTGAATCATCCGAGGACACGATCATTTGTTAGCCTTCAGGATCCGTTCTGAAGCTGGAGGTTCATGGAGGCCCGGGAATTTCCTTTTGGGCCTGGATTCTGTTGCGCGATTTCCAGTTTTGCGTCTCCCCACCCTTGCTACGATGGCAACATGACCATAGTGATTTGATTGAGTGGGCCCAAAAACGATTAAGTCGTCTGGTTTTGGCTTCGAGGCATTGATTGATGATGGGGGAGTAGGTGCGGGTGTAGAGATCGAGGGGAATGGTGCAGTCGATAAATTCACAGTTGGAGATGTTGAATCTCCCTTGGTAGCGTGAGAGGAAGACGGCAGACGAGGTGTCTTGGAAGACAAGGTTTTTGAGAGTTAGGTCGTCGGACGATGAGCTTGAAAAGATGCGATTTCTTTGGGAGCGGATGGTGAGTCTTTTTTGGTGCGAATTGGGTCCCCAGATAATGAGAGGATCCTTTCCGAAGTCAGGGAGTTGGGTGTCTCCGAGGTTGATGGTGACGGGTTCCTGAAAGAAGGAGACACCCGCAGCATCACTGAAGAAGATCGAGTCTGGACCCGGGAGGAGATTGGTGTTGAGGATGGCTTGGTGGAGTGAGCCTTTGCCGGTGGGTGTGGTTCGGGTGACGATGGTGTCGTTGGCCGGGATTCGGATGGTGATGCGGTCGTTACCGGATCGGATCAGGAAGAATTCGCCGGCTTCGGCGGCTTGGTCATTGATGGCACGGAGTTCGTAGCAGGCTGAGTCTTCTCCAGGGTTTAAGATATGGACGAGAGTATTTGGAGCTCCGGGTGTGATATCGAAGACCTTCTCGTCATTGTGGTAGACCGAGAGATCGATGGAGGTGCTGTCGGTGGGGTTGGATGGTAAAGCGGGCGTTTGATTGGTTGGGGGCTCTGTGGATGTCGAAGAAGATCCCTTTTCCGGTTTCGTGGAGGATATCATTGCCGAGATCGAATTGGAGAGGGTGGTCTTCGGGTGTTTGTGGTTCGCCATGGAGGATGGGGATTACGATGTCGGTGACGGCGTAGAGAGCCCAGTGGTTGAGCTTGAAGGGTCTGAGTTTGGAGAGGTGATAGGTGAAGTCGTATTGGCGAAAGCCTTGAGGGTTAGTTTCTGGGAAGTCGTCTTCGACCGTTCCAAGGGATTGTCCGTTGAGATAAAGGGCAAATGGGCCGCTATTGTGTTTCATGGTGAGCACGAGCGATTTTGGAAGTTCTTTGAGATCGAAGGTTTCCTTGAGGTAGATTCGATTGAAATTGAGAGGGGTGGCGATCTCCGGGAAGAGGGAGGGCCTGCCGAAGCCGAGCGGGGCTTTTTGAGAAGAGATGATTTCCGTGGGGTTAAACCAGAGGACGGATTTGGGTGTGTAGGGCAAATATTCGACGAGATCTCCTTCCTGAACGAGGAGCTGTCTCGCCGCGTTGGAGGGTTGGGAAATGAGGGTGGTGAGTGCGATGAAAAGAAGTCGGTGCGTCTTCATTTTTTCTGAATATGAAAATTACAAAGTAAATATAAGTATTTACTTTGTAAGTTAGAAAAGGGTGTTTTGCGAGACTCTACAGAGCGCTTGCTTTCTGCTCCACTAGGCGGGTGCATGAATTGGTAGTGATCGGTGGAGGAGCGGCGGGGTTCTACGGGGCGATCACGGCCGGGGAGATGGGGGTGCCGGAGGTCTTGATTTTAGAAAAGGGAGCGGAGGTGCTCACGAAGGTGCGGATCTCGGGCGGGGGACGGTGCAATGTGACGCATCATTGTTTCGAGCCGCGGGAGTTGGTGGAGAATTATCCCAGGGGGAAGAAGTCGCTCATTGGGCCGTTTCATCGCTTTCAGGTGAGTGACACGGTGGAGTGGTTTGAGTCGCGTGGGGTGGAGCTGAAGGTCGAGGGTGATGGGCGGATGTTTCCGGTGACGGATGACTCGAAGACGATCATTGATTGCCTGACGAAGGCCGCGCGGGAAACGGGGGTGGAGTGGCGGACGCGCTGCGGGGTGGATTCGATCGTGAAGACGGAGGCGGGGTATTTTGAAATGGTGACGTCGACGGGTGAGACGCTGCAGGCGAAGAACGTGCTCGTGGCGACGGGTGGCATTCGCACCAAGCAGGCGCGCATCCCTGCGGAGGACTTTCAGCACGCGCTTGATCCGGCTGTGCCCTCGCTCTTCACCTTTAAGATTAATGATGCCCGTCTTAAAGATCTCCCCGGGGTCTCGGTGCCGAATGCTACGGTGCATGCAGGCAAGCAAGTGACCACTGGGCCTGTTTTGATCACGCACTGGGGATTGAGCGGGCCCGCCATTCTCAAAGCTTCGGCTTGGGGCGCGCGGAGCCTGGCCGAGGTCGATTACCAGTTTGAGCTTCGGATTAATTGGAGCGGGAGCGAGACGGAAGAGACGATCACGGGCATCTTTAAAAATGAGCGGCAGAACCACGGATCACGTAAGGTGCTCAAGCGCTCGTTGATCGATGGAGTCACGCGGCGGCTTTGGCAGAGCCTTTGTGAGGCGGCTGGAATTGCCGATGAAATGACTTGGGCGAAGCTCACGCGTGATCAGGAAAAGGCGCTGATCGGACAGCTGATCGAAGCCCGATTTCAGGTGCTTGGAAAGAGTATCAATAAGGATGAATTCGTCACTTGCGGTGGAGTGCTTCTCAAGGATGTGAATCTCAAGACGATGGAAAGCAAGGCCACTCCGGGTCTCTACTTCGCGGGCGAGGTGCTTGATATCGATGGGGTGACGGGCGGGTTTAATTTTCAAGCGGCTTGGACGACGGGGCACTTGGCGGGGATGGCGATTTCGGGGGGAATGTGATGGGCCAGAGTCGGGGTGGGTTCGGCCTTTTTATGAGTCGGAGCCCGATTCTCAGGTGACTGACTATATCGAGTTTAAGAACACCGAGATTTGGAGAACGACACGCTTTTTCGTAAAGGAGGTTTTTTCGGGGCGAGAGTATCTTCCGACAGCTGCTGAAAGGAAGAGGAGGGGCGATTGATGGCGTTCGCGCGCTTTCTTCTGGAGTGTTTGACGAATCGCTTTTGCAGCTCTAATATTAGATCTTAACGAATTGCATCCAAAAAGATACTGACATGACAAAGACAGCGATTCACTTTTTTCTAATCATCCTTGCTGGAGCGATTGGGGCTGCCGTCGTAGGTGGAGGGTTTGCAGCATTGATTGGAAGTCTTTCGCCTGGTTTTGTGAACAATTTGTTTGGGGGATACGGGGAGGAGCTTTCTCATCCGGTGCGGTATGCCGCTTCTGTCGGGATGATTTGGGGAGTTTTTATCGGGGCGGGGGTAGCGGGATTCTGTTGCGCGCTGAGTGTGGTTCTTCGACTCATCAGTCTTAGAATCGATTTTAAGAGTGGGAAGAAGGCGGAGTAGGGGATGACGGGCTAGCGAGGGAGGGTTAGAGTTGATTCTCGGGTATGTTGGAAGATCGGGTCCGGTAGCCCTCCGGTGTGCGGGATCTTTGGGAGATTGAGGTCCCGGGGTTTGCAACCCTGCGCTATCGTTTGAATCCCTTCCGGGGATGGGGCTTCTGATTGAAGGATACGGGAGATTAGATCGCCCCTTTAGGGATGAGCGTGGAGTGTTCCATCCCGTTGGGCTTCGTTACGTATGAGGGCTTCTGAACGAGAGCAGGATGGCTCAAATTACTGGTTCAAATTTGAGCCAATCGAATAGAATTCTTGGGATTGCAGATCAGATGCTGAGAGCCTCTGCTACGTTTTTTTAATCCCGGGTGAGGACTTCGCGGAAGTTGAGGTCGGCGATCCACTCGTGGGCGAGTTCGTGCTGGGGCTCGATCTTGATGACTTCTTCGAAAGAAGTACGAGATTCTTCGTATCTTTGTTGGGCGATGAGCTGGGTGCCGAGGGTGAACCAGGCATCGAGGATGTCTTCGCTGTCGTTTGCGATCACTTGGCGGAGGAGATATTCTGCCTTGGCGGTTTCGCCGCGCTGGAAGGCCATGCCGGCGGCATTGAGGAGGTTCTCGTCATCGGTAGGATCAAGCTTGTGGGCGTCGCGGTAGAATTTTTCGGCTTCTTCGAGGAGACCGCGGGCGCGGGCGAGGTGGCCCCGTTGGGTGGTGAGGCCGGGGAGGGTTTCTTCATCGGCTTCGATGGTTTCGAGGATGCGCTCGGCTTCGGTGAGGTCTCCGAGCTCGATGAGGTTCGAGGCGTGGAGGATGAGGAGGCCGGGGTTGCTTTCGTCTTGCGCGAGGATGGCTTCGTAGAGGAAGCGGGCGCTGGCGAGTTGGTCGTTTTCTTCTGCTTCGTCGAGCAGGTCGAAGAGTTCGTCTAGGGTGGGCATTTTTGGGAGGAAATTCTAAATTCTAGAAATTGAAACTCTAAACAAATTCCAAAGTTTTGAAACTGGAAACGAGAAAGGCGGAGATTGAGAGAAAAACTCTAAATTCTGAGAACTGTCAACTGACCGAAGGTCTAGAGGATGAGCATGCAGTCGCCGTAGGAGTAGAAGCGATATTTTTCGGCGACGGCTTGGTGGTAGGCTTCGAGGATGAGCTCGCGAGAGGCAAAGGCGGAGACGAGCATCATGAGGGTGCTGCAGGGGAGGTGGAAGTTGGTGAGGAGGGTGTCGACGGCTTTAAGCTGGTAGGGCGGGTAGATGAAGATGTCGGTGGCGCCGGAGGTCTCGGAGAAGGGTTGGCCATCGCGTGCGAGGTGTTCGAGGACGCGGGTGACGGTGGTGCCGACGGCGGCGATCTTAGGGGCGGAGTTCATGCGGGAGGCGGCATCGGCGTTGAGGCTGTAACGCTCGGAGTGCATGTCGTGCTCGCGTGGGTCCTCGGCTTTGACGGGGCGGAAAGTGCCGACGCCGACGTGGAGGGTGAGGAAGGTGTGGTCGAGGCCGGCGAGGAGCTCGGGGGTGAAGTGGAGGCCGGCGGTGGGGGCAGCGATGGCACCATCCTCTTTTGCGTAGACCGTTTGGTAGCGTTCGCGGTCGGCTTTCTCGGGCTCGCGCTCCATGTAGTGGGGGAGGGCAAGTTGGCCGACTTTGTCGAGATCGGGCGGGGTGTCCCAGCGGATGAGCCGCTCACCTTTGTCATTAGTCTCGATGACGGTGCCGGTGCTGGAGCCGACTTCGACGGTGCGCCCCGGCTTCATTTTTTTGCCGGGGCGGACGAGGCACCACCAGTTCGACGGGTCGGGGGCGTCGGTGCGGATGAGCTCGATTTTTCTGTCGTTTGAAAAGACGCGTGCGGGGATGACGCGGGTGTCATTTAGGACGAGGAGGTGGTCGGGCGGAAGGAGGTCGGGGAACTCGCGGAAGTGGTGGTGGGAGATGGTGCCCTTCTCACGATCGATGACCATCATGCGGGAGGCGGCCCGGTCCTCGAGGGGGCGGGAGGCGATGAGTTCATCGGGGAGGTCGTAGTGGAAGTCGGTGGTGCGCACGGCGGGGGGAGTTTTCCTTGTGAAATTGCTGCTGGCGAATTGTTTTTTGGTGATCTGTGATTTTGAAGATGTTAGAGAGTCGTCGTTGTTAATTAATGAGCGAAAATCTCTATCTTCCCCCCAGCACGAGCGTTGAGGTTTCGCCACCGCTGCCTCGGCATCCAGGCCAAGGATCTCCATACGGAGGTTACCACGAGGTGGGAGTTCTGAGTAAGGTGATTGCCGGGATTCTGGCGGTGAGTGTTTTGGGTGACGTGATCTATAGCCTTATTGACTGGACTAACCTCCGAGTGTTTAGCGAAAGGAGCTTTGATGATGAATCGTCATTTTATTTAAAGGTGACTCGTCTCTCCGAGTGGATTGATAACGTCTATTTGATTCTCTGGCTCGTCTTGGCAATTATATGGTGTGTTTGGACGTCACGAGTTTGCAAAAATGCGTGGCTCATTAATAGCCGTGACGGTGCTACGGCGATTTATCGAGGTAGGAAATCGTATAGCCCCGTGGTGTCGTGGGCGTTGCACTTTATTCCGATTGCGCAATTTTGGATTCCTTTTCAGGCAATGGCATGGATTTGCGATGCTTCACAGAAGCCCTTGGGGCTGACGATGGGAAAATTAGTGGGGGCGTGGTGGTCATTCTGGATCGCAAATCTAGGGGTTGGAGTGATGACGATTATTCTTTATTCTGGAGCAGAAACGAGTGAGGAACTTGCGGCTTTTTATCGGGTGAGCTTAGTGCTGAGTCCTGTGCCGATTTTGAGCACGGTCTATGGGGGATTGATGGTGCTCCGCTTGAGTTTGATCCAGCGTCTGCGTGCTAGTGATTTGGGGCTGCGATGACATTGATCTTGCGCTTTGGAGGATAAGATCCGATTTGAGCGGAATGCAGTTTGAAAATGTCACCGCGCTTGCAGAGGGGAATGTTTATTTCGATGGGAACGTTATTTCCCACACGATTCTTTTGGCCAATGGGTCACGGAAGACCTTGGGGGTCATTCTTCCGGGCGAATATCATTTCGGGACGGAAGCGGCGGAGCGGATGGAGATTGTGGGAGGGGATTGTTCGTATGTGCTCGATGGGACTGAAAAGTTGAAGGAGGTGCCGAGTGGGAAAAGTTTTGAGGTGGCGGCGAATTCGGGATTCACCATTTCGGTGAAGGACGGCGCGTGTCATTACGTGTGTTCGTTTTTGTAAACGAGGGCGTTTAGAGAGAGCTGCGGGTGGCCGATAGGAGGAGTGATATTTGAGGCTTGCCTACGATTGCTTTGCACAAAAAACCCTAGGCGGTGCCTGGGGCTACGTTAGCTCACGCCGTTGGCGCTTGGGCTAGGGAGCCTAACTAAGCCCGCTCTGGGTTCACTTGTGAGTGATCACTCGATGGTGATGGTCTCATCGAGGTTGAGGATGAGGTGGGCCGTGGCGGTGTAGGCAGCGTGCTGGGAGAGGGGGATGGATTGGTCTCGTTCGGAGGCTCCGATGTTGAGAAAGGCGGCGGCGGCTTTTTCGTCCCCGGCGAAATCCTTGAGGAAGTAGGCGAGGTTTTTTTCGAGGATGGCGGCGACCTTTGGTTTCAGTTCATAGCCCGTGGCGAGACGGTAACCATGAGGGATTGGGCCTCCGGGGGCTTCCTTGAGCATGCGGGTGGCGAGGTGACGTGCGGCTTCGAGGAAGGTGACGTCATTCATGAGCGCGAGGGCTTGTAAGGGGGTGTTGGTGATCTTGGGGATGACGTTGCAGATCTCCCGGCTGGCTCCATCGAAGATGATTTGGCGGGGCGGATTCACGGCGCGCTTCCAGTAGGAATACATCGACTTGCGGTAAAGATCGCGGCCGGTGGAGGGTTTGTATTTGGTCCCGGCATTTGAGGCGACCGATTGCCAAAGGCCGTCGGGTTGGTAGGGCTTCACGGGGCGGCCTCCCATGTCGGTGTTGAGGAGTCCGGCGGCGTGGAGGGCGAGGTCGCGAATGGCAAAGCCATCCATACGATAGCGGGGGCCGCGGGCGAGCAGGCGGTTCGCGGGGTCTTTTTCGATGAGGATCGAGTTGGTCACGGACGACTGGCGGAAAGTGTGGCTGGTGACGATGAGCTGATACAATTTCCTCACGTCCCAGCCGGAGTCGATGAATTCGAGGGCGAGCCAATCGAGAAGGGCGGGGTGGCTGGGAAGCTCGCCTTGGGAGCCGAAGTCCTCCGCTGTTTTGACGAGGCCGATGCCCATCATGCGCTGCCACATGCGGTTGACGACGACTCGGGCGGTGATGGGGTTACGTGGAGAGACGATCCACTTTGCCAGTTCGAGTCGGTCTTTGGGATGCTCTTGTCCTTCCTGAAGAAGGGCGGCGAGAACGCCACGATCGAGAGGTCCTCCGATGGGGGCGTCGTATTGGCCGCGGTCGAGAAGGTGGGCCGGAGAAGGCTTTCCGGTGTTTTCGCGCATGACCATGACGGGGACTTCATCCGTGGAACCGGCGAGGAGTTTTTCGCGCTTCGCGACGGTTGCTGCGAGTTGCTTGTCGAGGGGGCGATAGGCGTTTCGGATCTTCTCTTTCTCCTCGTCATTGAGGGAGGAGAGGTCGCGTTTGAGAAGATGGACGACGGCGGCGGGGAGCCCGAGAGGGGAGTTATCGAGGGTTGGATCTTCGGCGGTGGTGAAGAGAATTTGGAAGCGACCGACATTGTGACCGGGGAAGCCGGTGGCGTGGCGGAGGTTGATTTCGAAGTGGCCATTGGCTTCCATTTCGATGGGCTTGTCGAAGACAAAGAGCGCGCTCGCTCCTTCTTTCGGGGCTCCGGAAATGGCCCAGCCGGAGGACTTATTGGTATCGATGGCGTGGGCGAGAGGATAGCTTTTTTGAGCAAAGGTTGCGGCTGATTTGGAGAACTTGAGACGCTGGGGCTTGTCGCTGCGTTGTGGGATGGCGTTGACCTCGAAGCTCGTGAGGACGAAGTTTCCGTTGACGCTGGGGGCGAGTTTTTGGGGGCCACTGAATGAGGGATCGGGCAGGGCGACGAGGCGGATGCCGGTGATGATCTCTTTTCCGGTGACGAGCTTGAGGTGGTAGTCGACGTTCGTGGTTCCCTTTCCTTTGTAGAGGAAGGTCGATTCAGGAGTGAGGGAGAGAGTGCCTTTTTTCTGGGTCACGGTGCTTTCCTTGATCTGCTTGGCGGCGAACCATTCGTTCCTGGGATCGCGTGCTTGGGCGTGTGCTTTTTTCAGCCATGCGGCGAAGCGGGTGGGGAGTTCCTTGTTCGCTTTTGTGAGTTGAGAGTCGATGGCGGCGAGATCTTGAGCCAAGCTTTCGGGTCTTCTTTCGAGGGGAGAGGCAATGGTCAGGAGGGGATTGGAGCGGATGCCCTGACCGGTTCCACTTTCGCCAATATTGTTGAAGTAGGAATAGAGCTGGAAGAATTCCTTTTGTGAGATGGGGTCGTATTTGTGGTCATGGCAGCGGGCGCAACCGGTGGTGAGTCCGAGCCAGACGGCTGAGGTGGTCTCGACGCGATCGATGACGTTTTCGACATAGAACTCGGGCGCGAGAGCGCCGCCTTCGGCGTTTTGGCGGTGGTTACGGTTGAAGGCGGTGGCGAGGAGTTGGGAATCGGTGGGGTTGGGAAGCATGTCTCCGGCGATCTGTTCGATGGTGAATTGATCAAAGGGCATGTTTTT
>ENA-OSJC01004086-OSJC01004086.1-marine-metagenome-genome-assembly--contig:-NODE-4086-length-10159-cov-4.247768_pt1 | contig 10159 bp, 10 predicted proteins | sample MGYA00237885_ERZ534234 | MGnify/ENA primary metagenome ERZ534234 (study PRJEB26413, sample SAMN06343907) | marine metagenome | isolation source: coastal waters | place: Atlantic Ocean: West Antarctic... | reverse complement strand
TTTCAAATCTATAATTACTATCTGCGATATCAATCAAAAACCCTTTAGTGTCTAATACAGGTATTTTTTGAATTTTTCTATCAAGCAACTTAAGAACATCTGATCTATCACAGCCATCCCTTAAATAGACAAAGTCTCTAGTCATAATTAATTTAACAGGGATACTTAAATCTTCATTTTTAAGTATCGATTTTCTTATATCACCATCAGTAATAGTTCCCACTACTCGATTAAAGCTATTTACTATAAAAGCTATACCAAGTCCTGTAATTTTTAGTGAGTCCATCACTATTCTTAAGTCACAATTCTCTTTTACAATGGAATTAATTAAAATTTCTTTATTCATCTTTCAAATTATCCTTGGAGCAAATTTCTCTGTATGATTCAGGTGTGCCAATATCAAAGAAACTTTCTTTTTTATTGAGTATGTAAACCATTAATTTATTCTTAAGAATTAAACTTGGAAAAAAGTCATATTCTAGAGAAAAAGGTATAATTTTCTTATTTTTGAATAACGAAGTATCCATTAAATATGCTCCACCATTAACCAACCCTGGTTTATGAATTTCGGTTGCCTGAAGAAAAGAAGTGACATAATTACCATCAACTTGAATACTCCCAAAACGTGATATATCTTTTTTTGCAGAAGCAAATATAAGAACTAGCCCACTTATATTGTTAGTAAGAAACTGTGCTTTTTTCAAAGAAAACTGAAATAGTGTATCTCCATTAATTACTAATATTTTTCCCGTAATCTTTTTTTTAAGTATGACGTTAGCGATTGCACCTCCTGTTCCTAAAGGCTCATCTTCATAAACACAATCAATAATTAATCTTTCATCTGACCAGTTGTTAGCAAAGGATTGAAGCTGGTCAGCTAAATGATGGACTGCCAATGTTACATGGGTAATTCCTTGTTCAATCAACCACTCAAGTTGATAAACAATAAAAGGTTTGCCTGAAACATCAGCCAAGGCTTTTGGCTGGTCTGGAACTACTGACTTTAAGCGCGTTGCAAAACCTCCTGCAAGAATTATTGCGTCTTTAATAATGTCATCAGAATTACTATTGACACTACCCATTAACCTGTAACCAGTCATAAATAAGTTCTGCAATTATGGTTTGTTGTTCTTCTTGCAGATATAGTGAAGATGGGAGATGAAGAGATCGTAAAGAAATAGAGCTCGACACAGGATAGTCATCTGGATTATTATTATTTTTATACGGAGCTGCCATATGAACAGGGTATACCATTTGCCGACAGTCTATCTCTTTTGATTGCATATATTTGACTAGAGGATCACGTAACTCCTTGCTATCGAGGGTTATAGTTGACATCCAGTGCACAGAGTCGCACCACTCTTCGTTAGGACGCCAACATACCTTCATATTATCCGCAAATAGTTTTCTATACCGCTTTTCTTGATGTTTTCGTTTTGATAGAACGTCATTTAAATGTTGCAGTTGTCCAACACCTACTGCCGCCTGCATGTTAGTCATTCTATAATTGAATCCAGCCACAACATGGACATATTTCTTTTCACGAGACATGCCATGATCACGATAAATTCTCATCTGCTTGTCTAATGATTTATCATTTGTAAGCACCATGCCTCCCTCGCCTGTAGTCATTATTTTATTAGCAAAGAACTATAACATGATGCATCTCCCATTGTTCCAACTAGTTTGCCTTTATATTTTGCACCTGGCGCATCAACACCTTCGCTCTTAATCCAGCCAAGAATTACTCCATCACCCGGCTTAACTTTGCTAACTCCCTCACCAATCTCAACTACAATTCCTGCACCCTCATGGCCCAGTAAGTGTGGAAGCCAAAGATCCTCACCTCGGCCACCCCTTACCTCCATAACTTGGCTTCTGCAAAGCCCGCTATATAAAATTTTTACAAGAACCTGGCCAGCAACAAGGGCTGGAATATCTAGCTCATAAATCTCTAGTGGTCGATTAATCTTAAGAAGAACTGCTGCTTGCATAATATTAATTTAATTTCATAAATGGAGCCATCTCATATAGAGATTGCGGTGAAAATGTTCCATCCTTATTATGTGCATATCCTTGTCGAAAAAGAACCTCTTGATTTTCATCTACGAAGACCTCACAAATTACTGGTCCTGTTGAACTTAAAAGATCTTTAACTACTTGATTAACATTATGAGCCTTGTCAAGGCTCACATAAGAAATATCAAAACCATATGCAATTTTTTCAAATGAAGGCATTGTCAAATTCCAATCAGGGTGGGTTCCATATAATCTTCCTTCTAAAAACTCATTTTGAGTATTCCGTATTGCTAGATATCCATTATTATTAATAATACAAATTATTACATTTATATTATCTTGTTTAATTGTTTGAAGATCTTGAATATTCATCAATATACTTCCATCACCTATAATGCAAATATACTTAGAAAACACATTAGACTTAGAAACTCCTATTGTTTCAGCTAACCCAGTGCCCATGGAGCTCATTGCAGAAGAGCATATTATTCTATCACCACTTTTTAAGACTGAACTTTGAAATCCACTATATAAGGCTGTGCCGCCTCCATCGACTATTAAGCATTGCTTTTCATTTGAAAGTTTAGTTAACTCTCTAACAAAGACATTCGAATTGGGTAATTCGTTAGTTTCGGGGTAATACCAATTCTGGCTTTTAAAAAAATCAATATCTTTCCAAAAAAATGACACGATACTTTGCTTAGTTAACCATTCAACATATTTCGCTAAATCACTGTGTATTTTGAGATCAAACTTAACATTTAAATTATCAAGTTGATCAATATCTATATTTACAATAATTTTTTTTGCATCAGGCGCATAAGAATCAAACAAAGTTGTGGTTTGAGAAATTGATAAGTGAGTACCAAGGCAGATCAATAAATCCGAATTAAATACAGCACGGTTTGCTCCTCGTTGCCCACTCATACCAATAATACCTAGGTTTAGTGGGTGTTCTGTTGGAAACAAATCTGATGCAGTCCAGGTCGTCACAAATGGTATATTATTATGTTCAATTAATTTATTAAGATGGCTTAAATGGCCAGATAGCCTCAAACCATATCCAAAAACAAATAATGGTTTTTGTGAATCATTTAAAAGTTCTAATGATTTTAAAGCATCATCATGATTCAATAATAAACTAGCATTATTAGTGCCTTTAAATTCTAAAATATTGTTTTTATCAAAAGGTATATCACTCCAATGAAAGTCAACTGGTAAATCTATCCATACAGGCCCGGGTCGACCATCATGTGCAATTTCAATTGCTTTATATAACTCAGGAATCAAATCATCTTTGTTGCTTATAAATTTTGTGTACTTAGTAAGAGGCTCTACCACATCACAAATATTTACTTCTTGAGTTCCAACCTGCCTTACTTTCCGACCATAAGAGGTATGATTTGATCTGACTTGCCCACTCAAAAAAATACATGGTATAGAGTCTTGCCATGCACCAAGAAGTCCAGTTATAGCATTTGTACACCCAGGACCAGTTGTTATTGCAACACAACCTATTTCACCTGTAACTTTTGCATGGGCAGCAGCAGCTAGAGCAGCAGAAACTTCATGATTTGTATAAGTTACACCAACCCCACTTTTTTCAAAAGAGTCAAAAATATGAACAACTGCACCCCCTTGTAGACCAAATACATGGCTTACTCCATTGGCTTTAAGAATGTTAACAAGTACATCTGTGAATTTCATTTATACCCCTACGATCTAAATATGAGAAAATTAATCATTAAAGAAAGTTGTGATACATATAGCTTCTAGCCTGTCCAGCATCAACTGGTATTATAGCACCATGAGAAAATGAAGCCTTGTCTGAACAATAAAAAACTACTACTGGAGAAATTTCATTTGTTTCTCCAAAACGACCTAAAGGACACCTTTCTTTTAAATACTCAGCAGCTCTATCTGGATCCTCTTTTAATACTTTATCCCAATGTCCCCCTTCGGTTATAACTACTCCAGGGAAAATTGCAGTCATTACAACCTCTCCTCCTTCTGTAGCAAGTATACGACCCATTGTTCTAGTATAAGTAGTAAGTGAAGCCTTTGCAACACCATAGGTTACTGGGCCCATATTTTCTAAGCCCGCAACTGACGTTATATTTACAATTCGCCCCCACTTTAAGGATTTCATTTTTGGTATTAGAAGATTTGATAATCGAACTGCAGTAAAAAAATTCAACTCTAGTACACGATTCCACTCTTCAATTGAGCAATATGGATCAGTAACATTAAGATTATGTCCAGCATTATTAACTAATATTTGCACTGGTATATCTTGAATAGCCTCTTCAAAAGCATTAAACCAATTAGGTGTCAAAAAATCTACTTTGAGACCAATAATTGTTACTGGATAATCAGATAGTTTATCTTTTAATCGCTGAATTGGCGCATCTGTTCTCGAGGTAATAACAAGATTGACCCCTTCCTTAGCAAATTGAAGAGAAATATCTTCACCAATGCCATTAGCTCCTCCAGTGACCAAAGCCCATTTTCCTTTAATATTTAAATCCATTAATATTTCCTCATAATATATTTGATGGTAAAGATATATCTTTAATTCCTAGTGACACTAGTTTTGAAAAAATTTTTCTTGCAGCAGCTTTAGTACTAATTGAAGTTATCAATACTGGAGAATTAATGTCTAGTTTTTTAATACCAAGAATAGGTGGATTTAAATTAATAAATTTTTTTCCAGTTCTTGAGGGGCTTTCATCAATAATAACTGATAATTTATTAATTAAAGGAAGGTTGTATGCAAGAGTAGGCACCATCAAACCAGCTCCAAAGCCTTGTCCATTATTAAATACGTTTATCAATGAATTATTCAGAGCATGATAATAACTCTTAAATCTAACATAAGAGTTAACAACTTCTGACTCAGTAAAAGTCTTATACTTTTTTCTAGTAGATTTACTCCTAGTTAGTTTTATTCTTAGCGTTCCAAAATGTGATGTATCAAACTCATAATCTTGCACATAAAGGCCTTCTTTTTCCATTAAGTTTGATATTGAATTTAATGAAAAGAGGTTTATATGTTGGTGGCATATCTGATCATAACGTTCTTGTTCAATTAACTTTTCCATTGAAGGAAATTGAAGATACAAGATATCATTATTTTTTATCACTTTTGACAACTTTCTCAAAAGGCTTGCTGGATCTTCTAAATGCTCAATTGTATGACTCGAAACAAATATTTGTTTTGTTTTTTTATGAAAATCAGAGAAATCCACTTCTTCTAAAAATTCTCTTCTTAATTCTATATTTTCATTATCTTTTGATGCATTTGGATCAATATTGATAAGATGACCAGCAGAATCAATAAAGTTATTAAGTAAAGTTGAATCATTTCCACCAATGTCTATCAAACTGCTTCCATACATGTCAGACTTATCTGACGTTCTTCTAATAAAGCTAACAAATGCATCAATACATTCAACAGCGCCTTGGCTTGATATTGAAGATGTTATGTAATTAGTTGAATCATATATCTTACTTGCATCCAAAATTTTACTGAGAAAAAGATGGTTACAAGCTTCGCAAAATAATACACTCTGATCAATAAAACCAAAAGCATCTCGGAGATCGTCAGATTTTTTATAGAACTCAGTCACTGGATATTTTGGAAGATCGATCACGTAACTTGAATCTGAAGAACAGCAAGGACAATTAGTTTGCTTAGTTTTAATTAGTTTTTCAAAATCAATATACTTCATTTGTTACTGCCTATTAAGTAGAAGTTAAAAAAAAATTAAGACAAAGTCTTATGCATCCTATCAAGAGCCTTTAGGATATTACTTTCTGAATTTGCAAAACAAAATCTTGCATACCCCTCCCCTGCCTCACCAAAGTAATTTCCTGGACAGGATGCTACATTACCCTTTTCAAGCATAACTCTGCTAAACTCTTCACTAGTTAATCCAGTTCCTGTTATATTTGGGAATACATAAAATGCCCCTCCCGGATTAAGACACTCTATGCCATTAATATCATTTAGCCCAGAAACAATTAAGTCCCTTCTTTTACGATATTCGTTAATCATCCAATCAACATAGCTCTTACTATCGTCTGACATTGCCTCTATTGCTGCCATTTGAATAAAAGGTGGAACACAAGATACAATTGTTTCTAGTAATAAAGCCATTCGTTGAATTACCTTTTCTGGGCCAGTAACTGCACCTATCCTCCAGCCTGTCATTGCATAAGATTTGCTAAACGAATGAACTAAGATAGTTCTTTCAAGGCACTTATCATATACACTTGGAGAACAAAAATTTGTATGCTCATCTTTATAAACCATTCGGCCATAGACTTCATCACTCAATAAATAAACATCACATAATTCAGCAATATCATAAATCTCTTTAATTTCTTCTTTATTCATCACAGCCCCCGTAGGATTATGAGGTGAATTAATAATTATTAATTTCGTTTTTGGTGTCACCGCTTTACGTAAATCATCTGGATCAATTTTAAATTCATTTTTTTCATGAAGGGGAATTTTAATTGCTCTTGCACCACATAACTCTATTATTGAAGTATAACTGACAAAGCATGGATCACTAATAATAACCTCTTCTCCTGGATTAACAAGACATGCAATAGCTAAATAAATTTGAATATTGGCGCCTGGAGTAACAAGGATTTGATCAATAGTTGGTAAAAAACCTCTTGATTTTTGTGTTACTTTTGCAGCAAACTCACGAAACTCTTCCATTCCAGCAGAGATCGAATAATGTGTGTGCCCATCTTTTAAGGCTGAGCACGCTGCATCAATAACATTTGGTGGACTATCAAAAATTGGATCGCCAATCTCCAAGTGAATTACATCATGGCCACTCTGTTCAATTTTCTTTGCTTGAGCAAGAATTTGAAACATTTTTTGCCCTGTCAAATTTCCTGAAATTTGTGATAAAGTTCTCATAAGATTATTTTACATATATTAGTTAATTGAGTTTCTATAACTAATTTAATTAACTTTCTATTATCTAGAAAGGGCCCTTAAACCAATCACCTGGAACATCATGTGGCTCTCGTTTTATTACATCTATTGATTTTAACAATTCATATTTTTGCAACAAATTAATCACACCTTTTAAAATCATTTCAACATCAACATAAAACTCTTTTGACAATTCAAAACTTGTTGGCTCTGGACTATCAGGCAGAGCAATTCGTTGAGGTGAATGTTTTAATTCACTCCAGCATTTTTCAACAATAGTCGCAACAATCTCTCCTGCAACTGACAAGGTTTTTGAACCCGTATCTAATACTAAAAGATTTCCAGTTTTCTTAACTGAGTTAGTAATTGTGTCCCAATCTATTGGCCTTATAGTTCTTAAATCAATTAATTCACATGATATCCCTAATACTTCTAGTTCGTCACATGCATGGAGAGCTTCAACTGTCATATAAGACATGGATACAATTGTAATATCTGATCCACTCCTTAAAATAGCTGCTTTACCAATTTCAACTCTATAGTTACCACTTGGAACCTCGCCTTGAAGATTATGAAGCCAGCGATGTTCAAGAAAAACAACGGGATTGTTATCAAAAATACTAGATAGTAATAAACCTTTTGCGTCACTTGCAGTTGCTGGCATAACAACTTTTAGCCCTGGAATATGGGCAAACCATGCCTGTAAATTCTGAGAGTGCGTTGGTCCTTGACCCCACCCACGTCCTATAATAAGTCTGACAGTAAATGGAACATAATTTTGTCCACCAAACATAAAATGCCATTTTGCAGCATTATTTACCAGTTGATCCATTGCTAAAATAAAAAAATCAAGCCTCTGATGAATCATAACTGGCCTTAGCCCATATATTGCAGCTCCAATGCCAATTCCAGTCATAGCATTTTCAGAAGCCGGAATATCAAAAACTCGCTCCTCTCCATATTTCTTTTGAAGCCCCAATGTAGTTCCAAATATTCCTTTTGGATCGTCAGCCCCTAGACCGTAACATATTACTGAATCATCTACTGACATTGCAATTTGTAAAGCCTCTCTAATTGCTTCACCATAGGTAATTTTGTTAACCTTAGCGCTCTTTTTAGTCACAATAAGTAAAGTCCCCAAATGAATGTTTATCAGGGAAATTTGAATTTTTTGCAAAATTAAATGCTAATAAAATTTCGCTCTCTATATTTTGATTCATATTAATAAGGTCTTTACTATTTAAATACTTTTTTTCTTCTAGTAAATCTTGAAAAATATTAATGGGATCTTTCATTTGCCATTCAAGGAATTCCTTTTGAGTTCTATAACCAATTTCATTATCATAATTTGGCCCACAATGCTCCCTCCATCTATATGTAGAAAATTCAATAAATCTTGGGCCATTTCCACTTCTTATTTCACCTATTGCATTTTTTAAAATATTATTTATTTGAATTACATCATTACCATCACCATGATCACTCTTTATTCCTATAGCATTTGAAAGCTCGTAAATTTTACGACCTATGGGTTGTCTTTTTGATAGTGGTGAATAAACAGAATACAAATTATTTTCACAAATAAATAGAACAGGCAATTTATGAAGAGCTGCAAAATTTGCAGATTCATAAAAGGCTCCTTCTTCAATGGCTCCATCACCAAGAAATATACAGCTAATTTGTTTTTTCTTTCGATACTTTATGCCTAAAGCTAGCCCTGTCCCAATTGGTATAGTTCCTCCAACAATTGCAGTGCTTCCCATAAAACCTACTGAAGTATCAATCAAATGCATAGAGCCCCCTCTCCCCTTGCTACAGCCAGTCTCCTTACCATAAATTTCAGAAATCATCGCATTTAAATCACCACCTTTTCCAAGATAATGAGCATGCGCTCTATGTGTACTAACTGCAAGATCATCTTTATTTAAAAGATGGCCTAATACAGTAGCAACAGCCTCTTGACCAATAGATAGATGAGTTGGACATCTCATTTCCGATTCAGTATACCTATTTGCAATTTCTTCTTCTACAGCTCTAATCCTTTTCATTCCATAAAGGAGTTTTAGAGCTTCATTTTTAGCTATATTCATAATCTTTATGGAATAAACCAGTAATAATCTCCGGTATAGCCAACATCATTAAAGAAAGCTACCCATTCATCAACAGACATTATGGTTTTTGCTGTTAAATTCCATGCGTACATTCTCTCTTTTTCTTCAACTGAGTTATATGCATCAACAGTAATAAATGATTTCCCCTTACTTACCCTTTCTATCTCATCCAAAGCTAGAGCTAGATCCTCTATTTCCAAGTTATGTATAGTATTAATTGAAATTACCACATCAAAAGAATTGTCTTCAAATGGAAGTATTCTAGCATCAGCAACCTGAAGGTCGCTTTGAATATCTTTGATTGAATTAGTTATTGCATACTCAGAAACATCTATCCCCTTTATAGAAATTCCAGGGATTTCTTTAGAAATATCATACAACATAAATCCCTTTCCACATCCGATATCAAGCAAACTACTTTCCGAAGATAATGCAAAATAATCTCTAAGGGTGGGAACAACTGGCGACCAAAACCTTGGATTATAGTGAAAGCCACCATAACCATGACTCCTATCTCCATCAAAAAACTCTTTACCAAACTTTCTTGCAATCTCTCTATCTTTTTCAGTTTTTTCTAGCCCACGAGCCTCAACATTTCGTTTTGCTTTTGGATAATTAACCAATAAGTCTATTTCTTTTCCCATACATATCCTCTATTTATGGTTTGTGTTCATAATAATCAACTTCTTTTTCAAGCAAATCCATATTAGAATCAATCCAATTTATAACTTCATCTATCCCTGAATTTAAACTTATGGAGTCCGCCCAATCTAGTGATTTTCTAAGCTTTTCACTATTCAAAAGATATGCAGCATCTTTACCGGGCCTATCATCTACAATATTTACACAATTATCAAAATCAACGTTCATCTTAGAACAAATAAGATTAACTAGATTTCGAATTGTAATGCTTGATTTAGTTGAAATGTGATAAGTTTCACCATACACTCCATTGAGCGCAATCCTCAGGGTTGCATCAGAAACATCATTAATATGGATAAATGAACGCTCAGAATGACCTCCACCATGAAGTTGTAATTTTTTACCCATTTTAATGAAAAGAATTGTCCTG
>ENA-OSJC01004081-OSJC01004081.1-marine-metagenome-genome-assembly--contig:-NODE-4081-length-10170-cov-5.003567_pt1 | contig 10170 bp, 22 predicted proteins | sample MGYA00237885_ERZ534234 | MGnify/ENA primary metagenome ERZ534234 (study PRJEB26413, sample SAMN06343907) | marine metagenome | isolation source: coastal waters | place: Atlantic Ocean: West Antarctic... | reverse complement strand
AGGGCTGACGATGCGAGTGGAACAAATCAAGCTGCAATAGCTGGAGCAACTTCACAAACATATACACTTGTTACGGCTGATGTAACTAAACATATAGCGTTCCAAGTCGTACCAATTTCGGCTAATGGTATTACAGGTGCGGCAGATAAATCTGCTTATCAAAGTGCTATTACTTCTGTAAGTACATTTAACTTTACTGTTAATACGGCTGAGTCAGGTACTAGTAATGATGACCAATTTACGCTTACAGTAGGTTCGGGAACATTTTTATATGACTTAACAACTAGCGATGGGCATAGTGAAACTGGATTAACAGGTAATCATACTCTTACATTTTCAAGTTCTGGTATTTACTCAATTAGTATTTCTGGACAATTCCCTGCATTTAAATTCAACAACGGAAACGATGGTGAGAAGATGGCTACACTTGACAACTTCGGTGTATATGGTGGTGGTTCAACATCTCAGGATAACGCATTCAGGGGTTGTAATAATATGAGTCTAAATGCTACTGATTCTGGTAATTTTGGAAGTGCAACTAGTTTTGAAAGGTTTATGTTTTCGGTAAACATTACGGGTACATCATTTCCATTAATTGACACTAGTAGTGCAACTAGATTTGATAACGCATTTAGGCGAACACGCATTGCTAATTTCCCTGCTAATCTGTTTGATAATTGTACTGCTACTAATTTTGGTAGTGCATTTGAGGACACTATTTTGTCGGAACAATCCATAGATAATATCTTAGTAAGTTTAGATGCGGCAGGTCAATCAAGCGGAACATTCTACCAGAGTGGAGGGTCTGCACCAAGTTCAGTTGGTATTGCAGCAGCAAATAACTTGGCAGATCCAAACGGAAAACAATGGACAATTACCTACACTGGACAATAACTAGAACTTCGTAATTATGACTATAAAAAACCCTACTAAAACAACATATTTTATTTGCCGAAACGAGGCGATGGAAATTAAGTCCTACGGCTCAGTTGATTCAACTCAGGTTATGGTTACTGGACAACCTCACGTTAAAACATATACTTTGGAGTGGTCTTGGTTAAATGAATTGTCTAAAAACGGAATTGATATAAATGATTAAGATAGATAAACTTAGGAGTGTATATTTAATTACACGAACGGAGAACGGAGAAATCAAGCTCCAGACTCAGCGAGAAGATTATAAGGTTGCTAAGTCTTATGTAAAGGCACTAGCTAAGAAACATAAATCAAAGGTGAAAGATAATGTTGAAATTGAAAACAGGAGCTTATAATATATCCTACTTATCGTTATTTGAAAATTCAACTAATGCTATTGATAACTACTATCTTTTAGTTTTTACGAATTTACAAACTAGAGTATCTGAGGCTAGAGTCGCACAAAAATACACAGTTAACGAACGTGCGGTAGCTTTAAATTTCTATGTAAATTTAGCGGTGGCTCATCCTCATTATACAATGCAGGAGAATAGCTTTTTTAAATACGATGTATATGAACAAACTAGTGATACCAATACAGATATTACTAACGATAGCGTTCTTGGTTTACGTGAAACTGGTAAAGCGTGGGTAGACGGCACTAGCGAGGTTGTATATGTAAAAGAACCCGAAGCAAATATTATTAATTCAGTATATTTAAAATCATGAGTTTTAAAGTAATAAATTTCGCATCTATTAACACACCGAAAGCGGTTGAAAATCCTGCTAAGGAATGGGTGGCATACGGAGAAGATAACGACTACTTCACTTACTTAATTGATAGGTGTAATGGTTCAGCCGTTTCTAATGCTATTATAACTAGTGTATCGGATCAAATATATGGTGAAGGGATAGCTGCAACGGATAGCGATCGTAAGCCTTTAGACTTTGCGAAGATGCGAACTATCTTTAAGGGCGAAGATGTTAAGCGTGTTTGCGGTGACTTGAAAAAGTTAGGAATGGGAGCTTTCAATATCATTTGGAATAAGGGGAGAATTGAGGTGTCTAGGGCGAAGCATATTCCAATGCAGAATCTAAGACCTGAGAAATCAACAGATGGAGAAATTAAAGGCTGGTACTATTCTGATAATTGGAAGGAGTATCGAAAAGACAGATTCAGACCGAAACGAATTGAAACTTTCACAGGTGCGAAGGGTGAAGAATCACAAGTATTAGTTATAGCACCATATTCTGCTGGGTTCTTTTATTTTTCACCAGTTGATTATGTTGGTGCGTTACCTTGGTCAGAGATTGACGAAGAGATAGCGAATTACCATAAGACAAATATTCAGAATGGGTTTGCTCCAACAATGTTAGTAAACTTTAATAATGGACTACCAGAAGAAGAGGAACAGTTAAAGGTAGAACGAGCGATTGAGAATAAACTTACAGGTACAGGAGGGAAGAAATGGTTGACAAGTTGGAACGATGATTCATCAACTGCAACAACTATTGAAACAATACCTATATCAGAGGCTTCAGAGCAATATAAATTCTTATCCGAAGAATCTACACAGAAAATATTAATAGGGCATAAGGTCACAAGTCCTATGCTTTTCGGTATTAAAGATGCTTCAGGATTTGGTAATAATGCAGATGAAATTAAGACTGCATTCCAGTTGTGGGATAACACAGTTATAAGACCAAAACAGAATCTAGTTTTAGATGCCGTTGATAGTGTTTTGGCGGTTAATAATATCATTCTAGATTTATACGTTAAAACAATCCAACCTATTGAATTTATTGAAGCAGACGATTTAAGCACCGAAGAAGCAGAAAAGGAAACAGGTGTAAAGATGTGCGAGAACTTTTCTAAGGAGGACGAAAAAGAGGATTTTAAGGTGGCTACTGAGTTAATCGGTTTAGGTGAGGAACTTAGTAGCGATGAATGGGAATTGATAGCAGACGAAGACGCAGAAGAACACGAAGAGTTACAAGCTTATGAATTTGCTAGCACAGGAACGGCACGACCAAACGCCAAAAGTGAGCAGGATGCTACTATAAAAGGAGTTAACTACAAGGTTCGTTATATGTACGAACCAGAAAGGGTAGGTTCTAATAGTAGGGAATTCTGTAAGAAGATGGTAAACGCTAAGAAATTGTATCGAAAAGAAGATATAATTATGATGGGCGAAAAAAACGTGAATAAAGGTTGGGCTGCAAAGGGCGAGCTTACCTATTCAATATGGAAATTTAAAGGCGGTGGAGCTTGTCACCATAAATGGAGACGAAAAACATTCAGAAGCAAGTTTGGAATTGACACAAAAAGCCCACTAGCACCGACAATAAGTACAAACAAATCAGACAAAGAAGGTTATAGAATTCGTAACGACAAAAATGTTGCGATGAAACCTATTGATATGACTAACAAAGGATTTTTAAATAGATAACAATGGCAGCACTATTTTGCGATGAAGACAAATTAAAGAGTTCAACGGCTATCAATTACAATGTTGATACTGCATTTCTATTGCCATTTTTAAAGATAGCACAAGACAAGAATATGCAGGTGATACTAGGGACTGATTTATATAAAAAACTGCAATCAGATATTGATGGCGGTACATTGTCAGGCAACTATAAGAACTTAGTAGATGATTATATTCAAGACAGTATAATTCATTACGCATTAGTTGAGGCATTGCCTTTTATATCCTTCCAGATTAAGAATGGTTCGGTAACACAGAAGAACTCAGAGAATGGAACTGCTGCAAGTAAGTCAGACCTTAACTGGTTAATCCAAAAAGAGCGAGATACTGCCGAATTCTATGGTCAAAGAATCGTAGATTATCTATGTGAGAATTCTAGTATATTCCCTGAATATATGACTAATTCGGGAGCTGATATGAAGCCTATTTCTAACGCTTATAATACTGGTTTAAGAATATGAAATATATACCTAAAGAAACAAACATCAAAAAGCTATTAATATATTTAAGGAGTATAAATGTATAAAGATCTAATCGAAGCAAATATAGTTAATACGGCTGCAATTGGAATAAGCGTGTCAGACATTAACGGCATTCTAACAGCTATTGTATTAATTACGGCTGCATTGTATAACATCAAGAAGTTAACGCATGAGAAGAAGGATTAAGTACTTTGAGCCAAGCGAGTTCGTTTGTGATGGTGTAGAGTGTTACGATAATATGAGTGATGATTTGTTACTCAGTTTGGAAGCTGCAAGACAAATTGCAGGAATCCCCTTTCACATTAACTCAAGTTATAGAGATAAAGATACTAATGAGCGAGTTGGAGGGAAACCTAACTCAGCCCATACAAGAGGGAACGCAGTTGATATTGCTTGTGCTAATAGTTCAGATAGGTTCATAATTTTAGAGGCTTGTATGTCAGTAGGGTTTACACGCATAGGAATAGCAAAAACATTTATACATATAGATGTAGATGAAGACTTACCAGACAACGTAATTTGGACATACTAATGACAGGGTTTGAAATTGGCATCGGATATTATACAGGCATACTAGCAGGAGTATGGACAGACAAATTTAAAGATGGTTACAAAACTTGTATCTATCTACCATTTATATTCATCGAAATAAATACATATTATGAGTGATTTTTTATTACAGAATTGGAATGCTTTATTGACTGCATTGTTAGCGTTTGCAGCGGTGGTTGTTGCATTAACACCAACGGAAAAAGACAATAAGATACTAGGCTATATTAATAGCTTTGTGAGCTTGTTTATTAAAAGAAAAAAGAAATGAATCCAATATGGGCAAAAGGACTCTTGGCAATAGTACCTAAGATGTTTACGGATAGCAAAGGTAAATGGAGTTCTAAACGTACAGTAAGCGGTGTTCTAGTTGTTTCCGTAGTTACTCAGATAGAAACTCATGGGATAACTTGGCAGACACTTATGTTGTCTTTTATTGCAGTTTTGCCACTATGTTTTAGCGTATTTGAAAAAGAATAAGTATATTAGCGAAAAACTTATATATGTCAAAGAAGAGTAACAGATTCCGATTAAAGGATGATGAGATCGAAATGGTCAAGAAGCATCGAGCCAATACCCTAGACAACCTTAACGACAACACCTCACTTGATATACACCTTAAAGAGCGTGGTATTGATAAAAAGGACGTTGTATCAGTTAAGCACTGGCAGAATATGGGTGGCGAACTTAGATTCTCAATCGTTACCAAAGATGGTCAAGGTGGTTTTGATGAAGGTGTAATATTTGAGAGATTGAATACCTTTATTTCTAAACACGCACCGAGCTATCCTAAGCCGCTTAAAACTGACAAGGGAACTCATCTATTAGTTATCAATCCTGCGGACATACATATAGGCAAGTATGCGAACTCAGAAGAAACAGGAGAAGAGTATAATACAGAGATTGCAGTTGACAGAGTTATCGAAGGCGTACAAGGCTTAATTGATAAGTCGAAAGGCTTTGATGTTGAAAAGATATTATTCTGTATTGGTAATGATATTTTACACATAGACAATGTTTACGGATCTACTACTAAAGGTACTTTTCAAGATTGCGACGGAAAGTGGTGGGAACATTTTGAGATTGCATTATCACTATATGTTAAATGTGTAGAGATGCTTAGAGAAATAGCTCCTGTTGATTGTGTACACTCAATGAGTAACCATGATTATCAAAGTGGATTCCATTTAGCACACGCTTTAAAGGCTTGGTTTAGGTTAGCTGAAGATGTAAATGTAGATGCAGGTGTAAGTCATCGTAAATACTACACCTTCGGAGCGAACTTAATAGGCTTAGAACATGGTGATGGAGCTAAGATGGATAATTTACCTATGTTGATGGCACACGAGAAGCCACAAGAGTGGGCTAATACTAAATATAGATATTGGTATCTTCACCATTTACACCATAAAGTGAAATATAAGTGGAGAGATGCAAAGGACTTCATCGGTGTAACAGTTGAATACCTTAGAAGCCCTAGCTCAGCAGATTCTTGGCACTCCAGAAAAGGATTTACTGGAAGCGCAAAGGCGGTTGAAGGTTTTTTGCATTCAAAAACACAAGGTCAGGTGGCGAGATTAACTCACTTCTTTTAAACTAAAAAACAAAACTAAGATGGACAACGTAAAGAAGTACTTTGAAACACATATTACACCAGAGCTAAAGAATGAAGACGATAAAGATATTCTTTATTTCACCATGAAAGACTACACTAAGCATGAAGTTATAAAAGAGCTAGAGCGAATGTCTGATATTTTGTTATTGGAAAACGAACATAAACCAATAGATAAGCGTATTGAAGAATTAAAGCGTAAAGATTAACACATTTTTTCTAGTTGATTATAAGAGAGTTATAGAAATATAGCTCTTTTATTGCATTTAATTAAGCTATTTATTGCCACAATGAAAAGTTTGTGTATCTTTGAACCATCGAAAGCAAGGAAGCTAAGATAAAAACAACTACTATTATGAGATATTTATTGATTCAAGAAAATTTCGGTTTAGATACATCAACTGAATACGCATCGCACGAACTTGCAAATAACGCATTGTATAATACTATACAATTAGGTAACTCGGCACATATACTGATAGTTACTGGACATGATAACCCATTTAATTACAAAATACTATTTAACGAAGTTGTTTATTCAATCGCTAAAAGCTAAGACTATGAGAAAAAGATTTGAAAAGAACCTAAACGGACACGATGTATTCATTAACGACCAATGGTTAATGTGGGTAATAGGTAGCGAAAAAAACGCTAAGAAGCAATTAGAATTATATTTAAAAAGCTAAGTTATGAAAAAGAATTACAATACAAAAGAGGTCACAGGTAATATCAATGAATTAGTAGGTTACTATGTTAGACGATCGGATTGGTTCGATAAGCTTCACGCTAACATGAAGGATAGGATTTCTAAGGTTGGAGAAGATAGCGAGATTGGTTTGGAGTTAATAGACCTACTCAAATCAGTTGATGCTTGGTGGGATCCATCAATGGAAGATCTAAGTGGTCAGCATAAACCAGAAACCTGCTTTCATTTACGCAAATATTCAGCGGATAAATTAGGCAGATAATCGAATTAAATAAGCTATTAATTAGCATAAGAACAAAAAAAACATTATTTTTGCTTCAAACAAAACAACTAAACTATGAGAACATTACTAGAAAGATTAAAGCAAGAGAATAGAGATAGATTAAATTTATCTTTTAAAGACTTTCCTGCAACTTGTGAAAAGATTGAGAAAGCATTACATTACAATTATTCAATAATCAATTTAACGATAGATGAATGTTGCAGTCTGCTAACAATGACAACAAAGAATCCGTTAAATTTCGAAAATATAGAAACTTTATTTACAGAGGACTAAGATGGGAAAGCTAAAAGAATTATTCTTAAGAAGTACAGAAAACGTTATGGACATTGACGATATTAGAATAGAACAGATGGACAATGAGTATGCAAGACATTGCGAATTGTCACAAGAGTGGAATTCTGGAGAACGTTCTCCAGTTACAAGATCAATCCTAGAGTGGGAACACTTAGGCGAACCAGTTAGAACTAGATAAGATGGATAGAGATAAGATAGCAGAGTTGTACAAGAAGTACGACCTAGCAAAAGACGATGTATTTAAGCATCAACATTACCTTATAATTACAAGGTCTGGTATAGATAAGATCCAAGCAGTTGAAGGTATTAAAATAGCTTATGAAGTTATAAGATGCGAACCTAATTTCTGCGTAGTGAAAGCTACAACTAAAGATTTAGAAACTTTTGGAAGTGCAATCAAAGGAGTTAGCTTTAAGGATGGTAATACTAACAGTTGGTATGTAATGGAGATAGCAGAAAAAAGAGCCATGAGCCGTATAGTATTAAAGGTTTGCGGATTCTATCAGTTAGGCGTATTCGGTGAAGATGAATCAGAGGACTTTAAAAAACAATAACAACTAAAAACGAAGATTATGAAAAAGGTAAACCAATCCACAACAATTCAAATTAGAGTTTCAGAAGAAGCAAAATTAAAATACCACCTGCATAGTAAAAAGATGAACAAGGGATTATCATCTTTAATAAAAGATATGCTTGATTTGGAAATTGCAAAAGGAATATATGTTGACATTCAAACAGAGGATGTTGTAGAAGAAATATTTAGTAATGTAAATAATAGATCTGCAACAGAAAGAGAAATGGAAGGTATAAAGTACGGAATTAGATTAGCTTGTACTGTTATTGATCACACAAAATACAAACTAGGTAATGAAGTACTTCTAGCCGAACTTAAAACACTAGAAGATGAACGATAAAGGCAGGGGCTGGAGTCCTCAAACTAAACTCCAAACATTATTCTTTAGCACGTACAACACTAAAAAGGTTGCGTGTCTAAAGATGGATGTTTCACCAACGACACTAAGGCGGTTATTCTTAAACGAAAGCCGCTTTAATTTAAACCAATTAAGAACTTTAGCAATAGATAGTAAATTATCTGTATGCGATATATCAAAACTAATATGAGTTACAAAGAAGAAGTATTCGAAAAACTGTTAAAGCATTCAGCAGGTATTAATAAGACCTTCGTAGGAGCCTTAACGGATGTAGGTAGGCAGCAATTCGATGTAGAAGCAAGGAATATGTGTTACCATTACCTAAGAAAACGAGCTTGGGGACTAACTGAGATAGGTGTAAAGTTCAATAGAGGTCATGCAACAGTCATCAACGGAGTAAAGAACCATACTATTGCTTATGATCGTGGTGGTTATTACATGGAGAACTACGATGATTTAGTTTTGTTAATGTCAAAAAATACTGATGCAGAAATTGAAAGTCAAGAAAGTTATGCAGAAAAAAACAGGTCTATAATCGAGAGATTGAACGACCAGAACGGAAAACTTAAAGAAGAGTTATTCGATGTAAAAAAGAATACAAGATTATTATTGCGATCAATCAAGGAACAACAATCACTAACAATTAAATTAAAAGAAGCATGCAATTAAGAGGACAAGTAGTATCAATTAAAGAAGTTCAAGTAATTTCTGACAAGTTTAAGAAGCAAGAGGTTATCTTAAAACAAGAAGGTGTTGAGTACGATGCTGATGTTCCTATCGAGTTTATACAGGATAAGGGAATAGAGCTTGTGAAGGGCTTAAAAGTAGGTTCTTCGTACGAAATTGATATTAATGTAAGCGGTCGAGCTTGGAAGGATAGACACTTTGTGAGTTTGAAAGCTTGGAAGGTTGCAGGTGTTGAATCTGCACCTGCACAAGAACCATCAGGAGATGGCATGCCCTTTTAAAAGAGTATTAGATATACTCGATTGGCTTAATCTGGAGGTGCTTTAATTAGTGCCTCCTTTTTTTACAATAAATTAGTTTATTAAATATATTTATTGTATATTGCACCCATCGAGTGGAAGCGATAACTAAAACATTTTTATAAAAACCTATTTCAGCGAGCCTTCCACCTCCTGAGATGGGTTTTTTTTATACCTAAACATTATATTATGAGCATTAAGAAACTACTAAGCCAAAACGCATTCTGGCAGGTAAACAAAGCAATGGCAAAATTGATCGGTGTAGATGCTGCATTAATACTCTCAGACCTTATAGCAAGAGAAGAGTATTTCAAGAGCAAGAACATGCTTGTAAGTATTAACGGAAATGGTTATTTCTTTGTCACCAGTGATGATATAGAAAACACAACTACATATTCATACCATATACAAAAGAAATGTATTAAAGTACTTAAGGAGCATGGAATGATTGAAACATTTTTAAGAGGCATACCTGCGAAGACACATTATAGAGTAGTAGAATCTAAGGTAGAGGAGTGTTTCAAATCAAGTTCTGAAAAAATTAACAAACTGAAAGATTTAAATCAGAGTATTGAAATAATTAAAGAACCAGTTATTAAAAATATTAAGAACTGTGATGTAAAAAATTTAATAACTATTAATAAGAATAAGAATAAGAATACAAATAAGAATAATAATAATATAGAGAAAAAAGAAAGTGAAGATAAACCTTCCTCTCTCTCTCAGGTAGAAACTTATTTTGATATTAAGTCTTTTGACAAATCAGAAGCTATAAACTTTTTTGAATACTACGAAAGTAATGGTTGGAAAGTTGGAAAAAATCCAATGAAGAAATGGAAGTACGCAGCTAATAGATGGGTAAAGAACGCACGCCCTAAGTACGAAGACAAAGTAAAGGCAAATAGTATGCATAGCCATTATT
>ENA-OSJC01004080-OSJC01004080.1-marine-metagenome-genome-assembly--contig:-NODE-4080-length-10172-cov-3.434076_pt1 | contig 10172 bp, 6 predicted proteins | sample MGYA00237885_ERZ534234 | MGnify/ENA primary metagenome ERZ534234 (study PRJEB26413, sample SAMN06343907) | marine metagenome | isolation source: coastal waters | place: Atlantic Ocean: West Antarctic... | reverse complement strand
AGTGCCAAGGGTGCAGCTTCATTTGCAACAGCAGATTTTACTGTGTCATCTGGTGCAGTTAGTTTGCAAGGTGTAGTGGTTAAGACTAGTGACATAAACACATTTACTAAAGGTCAAATACCATCAACAAATACTTCTTCTGGTTTAACTTTAAACTTTGATGCCAGTCAAAATTTCTTTGTTGCGTTGTCAAGTGGCTCTAATACTTTAGCTGAACCAACTACAGAAAATACTCATATTGGGCAGAGTGGATATATAATATTTATACAGCCAAGTTCGGGTAATGCAGGAACAGTTAGTTTGTTTGGTCATTATGAAACAGCAGGAGCTGGTGGTTCAGCAAGTTTAGGTTTGTCTGCAACAAATAATCAGTATGATTTAGTGCCATATGTAATTAAAGCAGCAGGATCAGTATTGCTTGGCACACCACAACTTAACTTTGGGTGATTAGATGTTTAGTTCAGAAGCATGGTTAGCAAATCCTGGTGGTGGTTTCTACAATAATGTTGCTACAACTTCTTTAAAGTTTGATGCTGGTTCTACACCTTATCTTCTTTTTGACCCATCTGGAACTGGAGATACAGCAAATACCATGACATTTAGTTTTTGGATAAAAAGAAATGTTTTAGGAACTGCTCAATTTATTTATTCTTCTGGAACAACTAATGCTAGAGGACATATATCATTTGGTGATGATGATTTATTGTATATTGATCCTTTTAATGCTTCAGGAGCTAGTGCTGGAGTAGTAACCACTATGAGATTTCGTGATACATCTGCTTGGTATCATATTTGTGTTACTGCTAACGCAATTACTGTTGATAATATGGATAATGGTAATTTAGTAATTTATGTTAATGGTGTTTCCACTCCCTTTACTGCATCTAAGACAGGTAATGGTGGTACAATACGTTGGAATGATGCACAAGCAAAACGTATTGGAGAGTTACAAGATAATGGTGCTAATCATCTTGACGCTTATTTATGTGACTATAATTTTGTGGATGGTGCAGTAGTTGCACCAACTAATTTTGGCGAGTTTAAAAAGGGGATTTGGATTGCAAAAAACCCTGTAGTTTCTGATTATGGAACTAATGGTTACAGACTACAGTTTTTAAATGGTGGAGTAGGAGCTGCTGGAACAGGAACAGTTGGTGCTGATACAAGTGGTAAAACTAATCATTGGTCAAGTGATGGCACAGGATTAGTAGCTTCTGATTGTGCAATGCCTGATAGTCCAGAGAATAACTTTTGTACTTTTAATCCATTAGATAAAAATGGAATGACTCTCACAGAAGGGAATTTAGAAACAAACAAAGGTGGTAATGCTGAAAATTTGGCTGTAAATGGTAATTTTTTACTTACAAGTGGTAAATGGTATTGGGAAATTGGGCATAAATTTATAAATGGTGGTAGTGGTGCTTTTGGTCATGTAGGTGTCAGAAATGAATCTGCCCTTTTATCAGCTAGTATAGCATCAGGAAATGCTTCTGGTGCTTCTACAGCAGATGCAACTCTTTTAGATATGTTTGATGGAGAGGTGCAAGACTTTAATAGTGAAACCAGTTATGAAACTGGTGGTTCAGGAAATAGTTATGGTGGTGCTGGTGCTGAATTTGTCTATGGTATTGCTTTAGATATGGACAATGGAAAAATTTGGTTTTCAACTGGTGGGGCATATCCTAATAGTGGCAACCCTGCTAATGGTTCAAACCCAGCAAGAGATGATATTAATACAAATCACCCAGATGGTTGTATTCCTACAGTTCAATCTTATAATGTTGCTTGGATTGCAAATTTTGGACAAAACCCAAGTTTTAATGGTAATAATGCTAACTCTGGACATAGTGTAGGAGATGAGACGGATGCAAATGATAATGGTTTATTTCTTTATGCACCCCCAGCAGGTTATCTTGCAGTTTGCTCGGCAAATTTACCTGAACCAATTATAGGACCTAACTCTGGTGATAATGGGCAAGCTTCTGATTATTTTAATACAGTACTTTGGACTGGAAGTAACAATGCTAGAAGCATAGATGATGTTGGGTTTCAACCAGATTGGGTATGGTCAAAATGTAGGAGTACTAGTAGTACTAGTCACAGAGTTCACGATAGTGTTCGTGGTGACAATGGAACTGTAATGTTTCAGTTGCATAATGATAATCCAAATGTTGAAGCTACTGATTCTTTAATTACTGGTTTTGATGCAGAAGGTTTTAATATAGCAGCTGGAAGTGCTCACCCTAATATTTCTGGAAGAACTTTTGTTGCTTGGAACTGGAAAGCAAATGGTGGCACATCTACCACAAATGATGCAAGTTCAACTAGTATAGGTAGCAGAGATAGTGTTTTTCAAGCAAATACAACGGCAGGATTTAGTATAGTAACTTATACTGGTGATGGTGGAACAGGAGTAGACACTTATAGACATGGATTGCAAGTTAATGGTGTAGCAACAACTCCAGAATTAATTATAATTAAAAACAGACAAGCTGCAAATGATTGGTTAATTGGGATAACTACAATACCTAGTTTTAATTGGGTAAATGATTATATGCATTGGAATGAACCTGAACAACATCAAACTAATGCTAATGGAACAGGATTTAAAGCAGCACCTACAAGCACAGTTTTTAGTGTTGGTGAGTTTCTTAATAAATCAAATAATTATATAGCTTATCTTTTTGCATCAGTTGAAGGATATAGTAAAATTGGTAATTATAAGGGAAATGGAAATGCAGATGGTAAATTTGTCTATCTAGGATTTAGACCTGCATGGGTTATGATAAAAGCAGTAACTGGTATTACAGGTCAGTATTGGTGTATTTTTGATAATGTAAGAGACACTTTTAATGACCAAGCATCTCAAGTTCTGTTTGTAAATGCACCAGATGGAGAGGGAACTGGTGGTATTGATATAGATTTTTTAAGTAATGGTATGAAAATGAGAGATAACGGAAACAATCATAATAATGGTAGTGGTGTATATATATACATGGCATTTGCCGAAATGCCTTTTAAATACAGCTTGGCTCGTTGATTAATAGATAGGAGAAGATATGGCTTGGAAATATGGAGAAAGAACTTTAAAAGTTGGCAAAGGTTGGACTGATGATAATGGTTATAAACACCCTTATAACTGGGTTAATGCTTGGACAGATCAAAACAAAACAGATTGGGGTGTGACGTTTGAAGATGATACTGTACTAGGTGCTTTTGATTCATTTTATTATTATGGTTGGAACTCTGATGGTGATGCCTTGTTACCAAAGCCACTTGCAGGATTAAAGACATCAAAGGTAGACTTGGCAAAACAAACATCAGCAAGTTCATTATCACAAACAGATTGGTATGTAACTCGTAAATCAGAAGCAAACACAGCAATACCATCTGGTATAACTGCATACAGAACAGCAGTACGAGTAAACTATACAACATTAAAGACAGCTATTAATAATGCTTCTGACATTGCAGGATTAATTGCTTGTTATGCAACAGTAGCAGGTGCATCAAGTACAGCTAAAGAAATAGATGCAACATCATCTAGTGTAGTTAGTACATCGGCTAACACAATTACAAGTAATGGGCATGGCTTTGTTAATGATGAGAAAGTTTATTATCATGTAGGCAGAAATTCAGATAATGAAGAAGCAGCAGTAATTGGTGGGTTAGTTAATAATACAACGTACTTTGTAATAGCAACTGCAACCAACACATTTAAATTATCAGAAAGTCATAGTAACTGTGGTGATGAAGCAGTCGTATCACTAACAGGTTTATCAAGTGATGGTGATGCACAGACGTTTACATCACAAGGTAAGCCAAGTGCAGGGCAAACATTTCCTGACAGTCGTATGCCTAAGTATGGTGCATAATTAAAAAAGGTGTTAAATGCCGTTAACAAAATTACAATTTAAACCCGGAATAAATAGAGATATTACCTCTTACTCTAACGAAGGTGGTTGGGTAGACGGTGATAAAATACGTTTTCGCATGGGTTTTCCAGAAAAAATAGGTGGTTGGGAAAAGTTTTCAACAGCCACATATCAAGGGTCCGCACGAGCTTTACATAATTGGATAGCGCTAGATGGTTCTGATTATTTAGGGTTAGGCACTCATTTAAAATACTATATAGAAGAAGGTGAAGTTTTCTTTGATATTACCCCTGTTAGAGCAACAACAACTAATGGTATTGTTTTTTCTGCAACAAATGGCTCAAAAGTAATAACAGCTACAGATAGTTCTCACTTAGCGTCTATAAATGATTTTGTAACAATAGCGGGTTCGTCTTCTTTAGGTGGAGTTGTTACAGCAGCCGTATTAAATGCAGAGCATCAAATAACAAGTGTTCCTTCCTCAAATACTTTTACTTTTGAAGTCAGTGCGGCTGCAAACAGTAGTGATTCGGGAAATGGTGGCGCAGGTAGTGACGCTGTTTATCAAATAAGTGTTGGCTTAGATACTCAAATTGGAGGAACTGGTTGGGGTGCTGGCCCTTGGGGTTCCGTTTCTGGAGGAGTTGGTTGGGGAGAAGGTGCAGATTTAACAACTGCGGGTGCTTTACGATTATGGTCGCATGATAATTTTGGGGAAGACTTATTAATAAACCCTAGAAATGGAGCCGTGTACTATTGGGATAAATCCAGTGGTTTAACTGCACGAGCCGTTGAGATTTCAACATTAGACGATACGGTTACTGATGCTCCCAGCCTTGTGACCCAAATAATGGTTTCTGATTCGGATAGACATGTTATTGCTTTTGGATGTGATGGAGTAGGATCCCAAGGTGTTCAAGATCCATTACTAATACGTTTTTCTAATCAAGAATCTTTAACTCAATGGACACCTACGGCAACTAATACGGCTGGAGATTTAAGAATTGGATCAGGTTCCAAGTTTATAAGAGCTATCCAAACAAAAAGAGAAATTATTATTTGGACTGATTCTTCGCTTCATTCTATGCGTTTTATTGGACCTCCTTTTACTTTTGGTATAACCCCTCTTTCCTCCCACATTACCATTGCCGGGCCTAATGCAGCGGTGGCTGTTGAAGACATCGTTATTTGGATGGGAAAAAATTGTTTTTATATGTATGATGGTTCAGTAAAGCAAATAGCTTGTACCGTAAAAGAAGAAGTATTTTTTAATCTAAACAATGTTCAATTAGATAAAATATTTGCAGGTGTGAATGCAGAATTTGGTGAAGTTATTTGGTTTTACCCTTCAAATGATAATTCGACTGCTAATGGTGGTGACGGTCATAACGATAAATACGTTATCTATAACTATAACGAACAAATTTGGTATTATGGTACTCTAAAAAGATCAGCTTGGATAGATAGAGGATTAAGATCTTTTCCTATAGCGACAGCAGATGGTCTTCTTTATAATCACGAAAAGGGCCACGATGATGATGGTTCAGCTTTAGTCTCTTCCATCGAATCAAGTCAAATTGATATTGGTGATGGGGATCGTTTTTCTTTTATTAGTCGCTTAATTCCCGATTTAACGTTTAATGGATCTACTGCGGATAATCCATCCGTCAATATAACCATTGAAGGTCGTAATTATCCAGGAGGGGATTACTTACAATCTGATACTAGTGCTGTAACAAGAACGGCCGTTTCAGCAAGCACAGTACCTTTTGAACAATGGACCGAAAAAGCTGATATAAGAGTTAGAGGAAGATCTTTTAATCTTTCTTTAGCGTCTTCTGCGGAAGGGGTTCGTTGGAGATTAGGTACACCTAGAGTGGATGCCCGTGCCGATGGGAGAAGATAATGGGTACTAACAAGGTTCCATTTCCTAGTTTACCTTCTCCTCCTAGTGAAATCAGCGTTAGGTATTTAAATGATTTGGTAAGATCATTGGATGTAATAATAAACCAATTACAATCGCCCCAATTAAACTTTCAGTCTATACCTAATAGTGGAACGGGTAATTTTTTTGACGTAGGAGATGTTTACGTTGGAGATGGGGGTTTTTTAAAAATATTAGAACCAAGTCAGGCTCTTACAGGTAATGTACTAGCAACCACTTCTGTGGGTACAGTGACGGTGAGTGTAAGTTAATAAAAAAAGATTTAACAAGAAGTAATACAAGTGCTATCTTATAGCATTGAACAAATAAAACTTTCATGGTAGGTTATTTAACATGACTGCAGAACAAAAAATAAAATATTTACCGGCTGGCGGAATTGCAGGTTTTGTAATGTCCAACGAGGACATTAACAAGCTAGAAGCCGAAGAGCTTCAAGAGCAGTACGGCACAACTGGAATAGCTCAGTTTTCTACTATCGGTAAGAATATGGCTAACTTCGGGAGACACGGAGACGATACCGTGGCCCACGTTGAAACAGGCGAGCTCATCGTCCCACGGGCCTTGATTGAGAATAACCCAGAATTAAAAGAAAGTATCTTTGATCACCTAAGAGAGCTAGGCGTAGAAGATCCTGAACGATATGTTGTTGGCGAATCTAACAACAGTTTAAACCCTACAACAGGATTACCTGAATTTTTCTTTAAGAAATTATTTAGGTCAGTAAGTAAAGTGGTTAAAAGTGTTGGTAAGATCTTAAAGAAAGCTGCACCTATTATTATCCCAATAGCTCTTAACTTCATAGCTCCGGGATTAGGTTCAATATGGTCTGGAGCGATTGGTTCTGGTATTACAACGCTAGTTCAAGGTGGAAGTATAAAAGACGCGTTTAAATCAGCTTTGATTGGCGGAGCCACAGGAGCTCTTGCAGCGGGCTTTTCAGGAAACAGTGGTAGTTTTATGGACAATATTTCTGCAGATGTAAGCATGGGAACTACTAATATTGGAGATGCTTTTACTAAAGGAAGTTTTGCTCCTCTGCGAAGTAGCACGGTACCTAGTGTCGGAGATCCTACTAAAGGGGGTACAGAAACTATCCAAAGCGAAACTCTTGCTTCTAATAGTAATTTCAACCCAGATGGAACCGTAAAGGTGACGGAGCTGTCGGGTGCTAACACCGATTTAAATCTTGGTCCATCAGCAGACGGAAGTGTACAAGTGGCAGGTGACAACCTTTATCCAGAGTTGCAGGCTTCTTCAACAAACGCCAATGCGTACAGAGTTGGTGATAGTGGAAAGTTTGTTTCAGGTGATGTACCAGTACCACAAAGTAATGCGGGTATAGACGTAGGTAAACCTGACCCTAATATAATAAAATATAACCCTAACAGTAATCCTGCCGCAAATTTAAACGCAAGTTACACTGGAGGCATCGATGAAACCGTTAATGTTGGAGCGGGAACAACTACAGGTTCAGGTTCTTCCAATATGTATGATACATTGAAAGAATATGGAACTGACGCAAAGAACTATCTAACTCAGGGCGGTAATACAGACGCTCAAATAATTAAAATGAAACAAGACGCGTACAAGGCTCAAATGCAGTTAACAGGTAACAAAGACTTAGCTATAGCCGCTTACAATGCAGCAGGACCGGGAATAATTGCTAAATACGGACCAAGCGTAGCGTTAGCAGGACTTGCTTCCTATGCAGGCGGCGCTTACGATGTACCAGAGCCAGAATCAGAAGAAGAAGAAGACGTACGAACAGGGATGAACGCTTATAACGAAAATCCAGAAAGATTCAGATTAGGAGACTTGGACCTTCGCTATATTGAAGGTGATCCAAGGGTTGCGTCTAAATACCCTTTTTACAGACCTAGAAATGTTCAAAGGGCCGCTCAAGGTGGTCAGATCTTTCCAAGACGAGTGGGTGGTATAATGCCTAATGAAGGTATTCCTAATAAAGACAGCGTAAGAGCTATGCTAATGCCCGGTGAGTTTGTAATGACTACCGATGCTGTAAAAGGTTTAGGAGGTGGAGACATGAACAAAGGCATAAATAATATGTATGGTGTCATGCGTAATCTCGAACAACGTGGAAGGCGAGCATAATGGCAGTAGATACCACAACCCAAATAGTTGGGGAAACCCCGGAAATTGAAGCCTATCGAATTGGACTATTAAAGTCGGCTAAAGACTTAGCAGACCAAGGCGTAACTTTACCTGAAACTAAAGTTGCTGGATTTACAGGGCTACAAGATGAAGCTTTTACTGGTGTAGGTGATTACTATGGTACAGGCGAAGACGGAACAGGGATTGCGGGTTATCAACCTTATTTGGACGATGCCGGCACAAGTTTCACAACCGCTGGTGACGAATTAGGGGCAGGAATTGCGAGCTTACAAGGCTTAGACGCTCAATATGATCCTTCCACCTCTTATCAAGAATATATGGATCCTTATTTAGAGGATGTGGTTCAACAACAATATTTAGATCTACAAAGGCAAGGTGACATACAAAGACTAGGGGCAAACTTTGGTTCAGTTGGTGCGGGTGCTTTTGGTGGAAGCCGACAAGGTATTCAACAAGCTGAAATGAATAGAAACGTCTTAGATCAGCAAGCTCGAACAGGATCTCAATTAAGATCTGCGGGCTATCAAAATGCACAACAACAAGCGCAAGCGGCTTTTGAAAACGCAAAAGCAAGACAAGGTCAACTTGGCGATTTTGGTATAAGATACGCTCAAGCTAGAGGTGATTTAGGTACTAGACAAGCCGCACTTGGCGAACTTGATCAAAGTATGTTTATGAAAGATACCGACTTAATGTATTCTCTTGGCGGTAAACAACAAGCCCAACAACAGGCGGAGTTAGAAGCTCAACGATCCAACCAAATGGCTCAACTATACGAGCCTTACCAAAGACTAGGGTTTCTTTCTGATATTTACAGTAAGACACCTACATCTCAACAAACTATATCACAAACGACTTCACCAAGCGTCTCACCTTTTCAACAGTATCTAGGTTTAGGTATTGCAGGATTGTCTGCAGGCGCAGGTGCGGCTAAAGCGGGGTTATTCGGATGAACAGAGGCGTAATGCAGAGACAAATGTTTGCAGGAGGCGGAGCCGCAGGACTTCGTCCCATACCACAAGGGAATATGGGTTTACCCAATTTACCTGAAGGGGTAAGAAATAATATGGGTTATATGGCTATGGGTGGTAGTGTACCTCCTATGATGCCTCCCCCTCAAGGTATAATGTCAGCAGCCCCAATGGGAATGAGGCCTCAAATGCCTCCTCAAATGATGGCTAATGGCGGTAGTCCAATGATGGAACCTCCAATGATGGGAGCACCAATGCCTCCTCCACCTTCTCCAGAGATGATGGCTAATGAAGGCGCTCAAATGATGGATCCACAGGCTTTGGAAGGTGTATTATCGGAAGCGCAAACATCAGGTTACGGAGATCCAGAAGCAGCGGGCGATTTTGAAACCATGATGAATAGCGTCTCAGGAGAAGAGAAAAGTCCAGAAGAGAGACGAAATGATTTAGCAAGCATAGTTGGACCGGAGGACGCGGGCCAAACACCAGAGAGTGTGTTAGCCTTAGTTACTCCAATAGTTCAAATAGCACTTGTCGATCAAGGCATAGGACCAATGGCTCAAGAGCAGATGAACACTCCTGTCGAAGGTGACATGGGTGGAGGCATTATGTCGATGGCAGCTAACGGGAATATGGGGGTTGGTAACGAGCCACCCGTAAATTTTAACTTAGGCGGCGAGGTACGCCGCCGAGGTGACGAAGATCCAGTTCCTGTGTTTGAACAAGGTGGACCTGTACGTTACATGGAAGATGGCGGAGTTGATTTTAAGTCTTTACAGAAGTTTATGGGTCCTAGAGAAAATATGACACCAGAAGCTTCTCAATTCTTAGCGTCTCGTATTAATCAGCAATTAGCGGGTGGAACACCTCCTTATTCTGCCGGACAATCGCCCACGGACCAAAAAGTAAATAGATTAAAAGAATTGTTTGAAGATAAGAAGGGCGTTTATTCTAGTATTTTAGGTTCTTCAGAAGATCAAAAAAATATGACTCAAGCACAGATGTTGTTTGACATAGCCAATACGGCATTAACTTTTGCAGCACCTATGCAAGGAGAAAAGGCAGGTCTAAGTCCTGCTCAACGTTTGGCAATGGCCGCGACACAAACAAAGTTACCTCAAACTATTGCAGCACGATCCGCGGACTTAAGCGCTCAAAAACAGAAATTAGATTTAGCCGCATTGCAAGCCGCAGAAACAACTCTTACTGCGGAAGATAAAGCCGCTTCTGCCAAAGAAATAGCTTTGG